>Ga0315296_10000244_pt1 | contig 50310 bp, 54 predicted proteins | sample YL17G14_18_MG_FD_203921 | JGI IMG/M metagenome (GOLD analysis project Ga0315296, IMG submission 203921) | Sediment microbial communities from Yellowstone Lake, YNP, Wyoming, USA - YL17G14_18 | ecosystem: Environmental > Aquatic > Freshwater > Lake > Sediment | place: USA: Wyoming | collected... | reverse complement strand
TTGTACTCTTCAGCCAACAATCTGGATTTGAAGAACCTCAATTCTGAGTCAGGGATTGTTACCGGTGGAAAATTGTCTGCCGTTCTATCACCTAGTTCTTGACGAAAATTGATATGAGAGAGTTTGAATGAGATGCGAGAAATCCTAGCTGAAACCGCTACGATTCACCCTGTTATCTCTACGAAGGTGAGGGTTTGAACGAGGATGTGAATTTACCCCCCGGCACTAAATCGATCGATCCCATGCTTTGTTGCATGATCGATATCAAGAGTGACCTTCACCTAAACCGCTACCTCGATCGACCCTAACGTGTTATTAGTCAGTAGATCCCTCGCTGTGATCATGCAAAGGAAAGATCCTCTTAATTCTGCCACCGTTGAGAGCATGCTCAAGGCCCCAGGCCTCAAGTGGCATACTAACGCACCAGATGTAATACCGATGTGGATAGCCGCCCCCGACTTCCCGATCCACGCTGATATCAAAAAGGCCCTCAGGGAGGCGGTCGACTCTGAAGACCTATTCTATAATACGGACACAGCCGCTAAGGAGGCGATGGCCGAGAAAATCAGGAGAGTCAACAAGATCCAAGCAACGCCGGATGATATCATGGTTACCCAGGGTGTCGACCCAAGCATCCCGCTGGCTGTTAGAAACGCATGCAGCCCCGGTGACGCGGTAATCATCACGGACCCTATGTACTCCCCATTCAGTAGATCCTTAGAAATGGCACAAGCCAAGCCAATCGAATGGGAACTCGACGATGAGGAAAGCTACGCCTTCGATGATGAAGCCCTGAAGAATCTTATCACCCCAAAGACGAAGTTGATCTGCGTTTGCAACCCACATAACCCTACTGGCCGCGTCATGACAAAAGAGGAATTGAAAGCAATTGCTGATGTCGCAGTCGATCACAAGATCAAAGTGATCTCGGACGAGCTATGGGAAGACATCATTTTTGAGGACAGAAAGCACATCAGCATAGCCTCCCTAAACCCAGAGATAGAGAAGCTAACCATAACCAGTTGGGGCTTCAGCAAAACCTTTGGCGTGGCGGGGCTTCAGCTAGGCTACTTATGCGCAACAAACAAAGAGACAATGGCGGGAATTCGGAAACAAGCGACCGGCATCCAGCGGGGGTCGTCCACCCTAGCTAAGGCAGCCGCACCAGTGATGTTGGACAAGACCCTGGACTCGTATAAGCGAGACATGGTGACCCACCTCCACAAGATCAGAACCCTCTGCGCAAAACGAATGAACGCGATGCCAAGAGTCACCTTCACAGAACTGGAGGGAACATATGTCCCCTTCCCTAGATTCGACATGGGCCTCAAGGCGAAAGAACTCAGCGATTACCTCCTTAAAGAGGGAAAGGTAGGTCTCTCCGCAGGCACAGGCTTTGGAGTCCTCGGCGAGGGACACCAACGGATGTGCATCGCCACCAGCGAGACCATCATGACCGAGGCTCTCAACAGGATCGAGGGTGCTTTAGCGAAGCTGAGGTAGTGGCCTAAAGAAAATCGAGAGTAATGATAGCGATCTTCGCAAAATGGTCGATGGCGAAACTCAATGGTTCTTCAAGCCGTGATTTTTGATCTGGGTGGTACCCTCATATATCACAGGACAAGCCTTCCCGAGTTGATTCAACTGGGCTATCAAGCTCTCACAGACTATCTCATGAGCAAGGAAGCACACTTGAAACTTGATGATGTGAGTAGCGTTTCCATACAAGTCTATAATGCCTATGAGAAGTTCGCCGAAGAATCTTTCGTACAGCTTGAGCCTTCTGTGCTTTACTCGTCCATCATGCGGCAGCTGGGAGTTGATGATTTCAATGAGGATTTCATAGAAGGAGCTGTAGAGAGCTTCTACAGGCTACTTCTGAATGACTATGACGCATATCCAGACTCGGAACAGACTTTGCACAACCTAAAGGAAAAAGGCCTGAAACTTGGCTTGGTGACAAACAATCACAGTGAGTATTTCAGTTCTCATCTACTGCAGAGCTGTGACCTAGAAAGGTTCTTCGATGTCATCGTCTGCTCAAGTCAACTGGGAATTCGAAAGCCTCACAAAGGCATATTTCTACACTGCCTCAGGAAACTGGGTGTTTGCCAGGGAGACGCGGTCTTCGTTGGGGATGAACCCGCACATGACATAAGAGGTGCGAGAGATGCTGGTATCAGAAGCATCTGGGTGAAACGAAACGAGCATGACACCACATCAGTAATGCCCGATTGGACAGTGAAGTCAATAAGCGAAGCTGAAAAAGTGATTGATGTCCTGCTATGATGATTAGTCAGCGTGACCAGGGATAGTTCATTGAATAATCGATCCATTAGATGCTGAATGAAGAAGAGTTTGTGAAGCATCTCTCTGCCCGACCGATTTGGTTCCACTATGCTTCCTGCTACCAAGTCATGCAAAATTCTCGTTTCTATCCGAAACACAGAAATCTCCGAAGAGAAATTCCTTGTTGAGGATTGAGATGCCTAAGTACATCCTTCTATCCACACTTACAGGAGCAGGAAGGGCTACCATAAAGGAGAGACCGGAAAGGATAAAAGAGGTTAACAAAGAGATAGAGGCTTTAGGAGCAAAGGTACTGGAGCAATACGCAGTCCTCGGCCCGTACGATTTTGTAAATATTGTGGAGGCCCCGGACAACCAGACTATTATGCGCGTATCAGTCGAACTTGGTTCTCGACGTACAGTTCAGATAATGAGTATGCCAGCGATACCAATTGACGAATTCATTGCCGCCCTGAGAAAGTAGGTTCCCTCCGTTTTTTTCTCCTTCAAGCCTTGTAGCGGCTCGCTGCGACGTGAGACAACGAATGCTGAACAGCTATAGATGATCGAGAAGCAGTGTCAATCTTATTGCTTGAATTCATTAGTTTGGTGACAATATTGACCTACCTCTAGACATGAGACAGACGTAGGTGTTTGCTTTTATGCGCCTGATTTGCGCTTCTCTTCCAATGGTACTCTTGCATGACCGATCGAGTCGAGAATGACATGAAAAAGTGAGAAAAGAAACGTGATCAGACTAACTGCTGACCTATTCCCCGTCGAATCTGTACTCAGGGACTACATCCCTCACGGTCTTCTTATCTTTCAACAGCTCTTCTCGCAGTTCTTTCCAGAATCTTCGGGCTTTCTCTAGACCTTCTCTACCCAGAGCTTTGCCGGTTTCTGTATAGAAATCTCTTCTGGGTCCACTCGCACCGCTGGGCATCTTCAACATCGCCTCAATGTTCACACCTTCCTCCCTCATGAAGTAGTCGAAGACCTGTGCCACACCAAGAAATCCCACAGAGCAGGAAAGTACCTCTACGTCATAGCCCACCTTTGCTTCAGGAGTCCTCGGATCCTCCAGTCCTCTAGGACCATATGACATTACAGAGTGGACGATCCTGCCAACATCCTCACTTGAGAACCCTGTATCTCCAAGATACTTCGGAGTTACATCAGCGCCCGCCTTGCAGTGATCCCTTCCCGGTTCAGGATACAATCTCCCTATGTCATGTAGTAAGACACCTGCAAGCAGAATCCTCATTTCAACATGCTCCGCTTCACCCGCCGAGATGGCTTTGGCAAGATCCCGAGTTATATGCATCCAGTTATGATGAACAAGGCCCCTAGCATTGAAATCTTTCTTTACAACCTCATACAGACTCTTCAGCTCAGCGTATCTTGAAAGGTAATAGCCCAATTCCATTTGAACTGCCCCAAAGAAGAGCTAGCGCTCTAAGGGTATAAAGCCCTCAGAAACAGAACCGAACAATGGCTCTCTCATATTTTTCTCGACTCTGGAATTCGCGGCAAGCCGGGAAGTAGGCTTAGCACACCATCGTTGAGGACTAAGAGCTCAAACTCCGGTCTCAGCATACTACTAGGTAAGTTCGGCTAGAATCAAGCCTTCATGTCATAGAATCACAGGGATTTCTGCCCCCATACGTCAAACGAGATTATAGAATCAGGGTCCACACAATCCTTTTATTTCCTCCGGAGAAATCAGCCTTGATGAACTACAGGCGTCTCGGCAAATCTGGCTTAAGGGTCTCACAGCTCTGTTTGGGCAGTAACAACTTTGGGGCACAGGTAAGCGAACAGGACTCCATAAAGATCATAGCTGAGGCTGTTGACTTGGGAATTAACCTGATAGATACTGCAAACACATACACGAGAGGAATGTCTGAGAGAATTATAGGAAAAGCCCTGCGCGGCCACCGAGATGACGTGATCATCGCGACGAAGGTAGGGATGACCATTGGAGAAGGACCTAATCAAGACGGCCTCTCACGTAAACATATACTCTGGCAGATAAGGCGAAGCCTTGAAAGCCTCCAGACCGACTTCATTGACATATATTATCTACATCGATTTGACATCGAAACCCCGCTTGAGGAAACACTCAGCACCCTCGATTACCTAGTCAGCCAAGGAAGTGTAAGATACGTTGCATGCTCCAATTTCGCATCTTGGCAGATAGCTAAGGCACATGAGGTCTGCGAAACACACGACCTACAAAAGCTAGTCGCAGTCCAACCGCCCTACAACCTGATGCAAAGAGACATAGAGAAAGACCTTCTACCCTACTGCGAGCAAGAAGGACTAGGAGTCCTAACATACACCCCACTTATGGGCGGCTTCCTAACAGGAAAATACTCAAGAGACAAGCCTCCGCCGAGAGAAAGCAGAGCGGAATACAGCTCCTTCTACTGGGAACGCATAAACAAGGCGGAGAACTACACAATTCTAGAGAAGGTTCAAACAATAGCTGACGAAATCGGAGTCCCGTTGCACAAACTTGCCGTAGCATGGATTCTGAAAAACCCCGTCATAACCGCACCAATAATAGGAGCATCAAAGCCGGAACAAGTCGAAGAAAACTGCAGCATTACCCAAATCAACATATCAAAAGAAACCTACGAGAAACTAAATGAGACCACAAGCACGGGATAGATCAGACCACAAGGACAAAAATCTCACCAGACAGAATTGCAGCCAATTACCCAAAGTAGGTTTGAATCTTATCTTAGCTATTCTTCTTTCTTCGAGGCTACCGCAAATCTACGATTCTCATCATCTGAAGAGTATTCCTCTGTGGGATACTGCACAATCATGTTAGCCCATACTCCCAATATGCGGCAGGAGAGGTCAACCTTCTTACGATAAGTCCTTGATGTTAAGCACGTCCATCTCTAGTTTGATCTTATCGACGAGTTTTCCATCCGCTGTTATCAGTGTAGCGTTCAGTTTCTTAGCTAGGACGATGTAGATGGCATCGTATATCGAGAGATCCATAGTTGTCGACGCATTGAGTGCCTCCTCTATCAGCTGCCAATCTTCATCTGAGTAGGTTATAGCGATCTCCCGGAATATCTGGAAACCTTGCACAAGCTGTTCAACCTTTAGGAGCCCTCTTGCAGCATATTTCGTTAGAGCATTCGTAACCTCCAGTCTAAGCAGTCTCGGTGCGTTGAGCTCCAATTCCTGTTTTACCCAAGCCTCCAGCAGTTTCATCGCCTTTTCGCTGTATTCTTCAGGTATAAGCCATTTGACAGCTACCGAAGCATCAACGACGTATCCTTTCAATGCCTCTCCCTTGCTTCTCGGATGACCTCGGCGGCGATATTCCCTTTCACTTCCTGAACAGACGACCGATAGCCCTTCAGGGCCTTTACAGCCTCCTCTGCTTTCTTTCTTTTGATGATCTCTTCGAACAGCCTTCTCGCTTCTTCTGAGTAATCCAAGCCAAGTCTATCAAGCTCCTCTTTCACTTCCTTCGGAACCCTTATACCCACGACAACACTCATTGTTAACACACAGTGTTAACAGAGCAGGGACCATTTAAACCCTGTGGAAATTAGACTCTGCATCTACCCAACACTATTCGACCTGCCAAAGCTTCTTCTCGATCCAAAGCGACATCGGCACTCAGCAAAAAGGAAAAAAGCATTTTGTTGTGGACATCTCCACGCGACGTCGGGTTCGAATCTCCCCTAGGTAGACCTCCACTAGGTCACTTTCGTTTTCTAAGGGCATTACGCCGTCCGATGTCGTAACCACGAATCTGAAGCTAATTCTGATCAGCTGAGACGCGTCCTTCGTATCTCTTGAGGCTCTTGATTGGGAAGGGCCTGAATGGCATAAAGAAAGATCTTATAAGTCTGCTCATCATAGTGCTCGAAGCTTGTATCGGTGGCCGCTGTATGAACCGGAGTCGATTCGCGCCTACTGCATCACAACCTGAGCCTTTCCACGCCTTGACAGTGTGTGGAACTCTTGAATCTCTAGGTACTGGAGTCACCGGACTTGACGAAGAAGAGGCTAAGGCGCGGCTTTTGAAGTACGGTTACAACCAGCTTGTTGAAAAGAAAAGGACGACGGTTCTCAACATTTTCTTCCGGCAGTTCAAAGATGTCTTTGTCCTCATGCTTATCGGTGCTTCCCTCATATCAATGGCTTTCGGAGAGGTCGTGGACGCTTTAACGGTGGGAGCAATCTTGCTTCTGATGGCAGTAGTAGGCTTCGTTCAAGACTTCCGAGGAGAAAAGGCTCTCGAAGCCATGAAAAAGATGACTGCATCTACGGCGAGAGTCCTCAGAGGTGGACAGGAGAAAATCATACCTTCCACCGAGGTCACTGTGGGTGATGTTCTGGTTATTGAGGAAGGAGACCGTGTAGCAGCAGATTCAAGGCTTATTGAAACAGCCGAACTCAGAACCTCTGAAGCAGTCTTGACTGGCGAATCCACTCCGGTTGAGAAGCAGACTAAGACTCTCGAAAGAGAAGTCCCGGTTTCAGAGAGGAGCAACATTGTGTTCTATGGAACCCATGTGGTGAGAGGACGAGGCAAGGCAGTAGTGACAGCCACTGGAATGAGAACTGAGTTCGGGAAGATCGCAGAACTCATCCAAGAGACAGAAGAAGCTGAGACGCCTTTGCAGCGCAAGATGAACCGCTTCTCCAAGAGCATAGCAAAATTCGTCGTAGGCATATCGGTGGTCATCTTCGTCCTCTACTTGTTAAGGCTTAGTCCTGACGGTAGGATCGAGCTTGCTTTCTCTGAGGCCCTTGCAACATCGGTTTCTCTCGCGATCTCAGCTGTTCCTGAGGGCATACCTGCTATTACAGCTGTAACCCTTGCACTGGGGGCGAAGGCACTCATGAAGAGGCAAGCCATCATAAGAAGACTCTCTTCAACTGAGACACTGGGCTCTGTGACCGTCATCTGCTCTGACAAGACAGGTACGCTAACGAAAGGAGAGATGACAGTCCGAACAATCTACGTGGACAATAGGCTTGCCGAAGTATCTGGCACTGGCTATCAGCCCGAAGGGAAATTCACCTGGAAATCGAGCGAGGAGCTAATAGATTCAGCTGAGGACTCACAGGGTTCTCTTGAGCTCCTGCTGAGAATAGGAGCCTTGTGCAACAATGCCAAGCTGCGACATCAAACCAATCCTGAGTCTTGGCAAGTTTTGGGTGACCCGACAGAAGGCGCCTTGGTCATTGCTGCCAAGAAAGCAGGGCTCGACAAAGAATCCCTTGAGCATCAGATGCCGCGTGTGAAAGAGATACCATTCAGCTCTGACAGAAAGATGATGACAACGATCCATCAACTCGAAGAACAGCATTTCGTCGCCTATGTGAAGGGCGCTCCTGAAGTCATCGTTGAGAACAGCTCTAACGTTCTCTCCAGAGGAAATGAGATGCCGCTAACCGGAGAACAAAGAGCCATGCTTCTCAGCATAACTGAGGAACTGGCAGGAAATGGGCTCAGGGTTCTGGGCATGGCCTATAAACGACATCTTGCCGACTATGCAGCAATTGACAGCGATGTTGAGAAGGACTTGACATTCGTTGGCTTCCAAGGTATGATTGACCCGCCTCGACCAGAGGTGATTGAGGCAAATCGACGTTGTGAGACTGCAGGCATAAAGACTGTGATGATTACTGGAGATCACAAACTCACAGCTACTGCAATCGCCAAGGAGATTGGCATACTTAAAAGCGGAAGTCTCGTTCTCACAGGAATAGAACTGGACAAACTGGGCGACCAAGAGTTCAATCACATTGCTTCAAACGTCTCTGTCTACGCAAGAGTTTCACCAGAACACAAGCAGAGAATAGTCAAAGCATTGAAGGAAAACGGGCACATCGTAGCCATGACCGGAGATGGAGTTAATGATGCACCAGCGATGAAGAACGCAGACATCGGAATAGCTATGGGCATAACAGGAACAGATGTCACCAAAGAAGCTTCCCACATGGTCCTGGCAGATGACAACTTTGCCACCATCGTGAGAGCTGTGGAATTCGGGCGGCTCATATTCGACAACATCCGAAAATACACTCGCTTCCTTATCGCCTGTAATTTCGATGAACTTCTCCTCTTAACAACCTTCGTTCTAGTAGGACTGCCACTGCCCTTATTGCCACCGATGATCCTGTGGCTCAACCTAGCCACAGATGGCGGACCAGCAGTGGCGCTCAGCATGGACCCGCCAGAGGATGATGCTATGAGCCGCCCTCCCCGAAATCCCAAAGAAGGAATCCTCCAAGGAATGATCCCATTCATTGTGGCTTCCACAGTCTTTCAGATATGCGGATCAGTCTTCGTGTTCTTCGTCGAGACTTGGCCTTACGTTTCAACGGGCGTTTTGATTCCAGAAAGCATATTGACCAAGGCAAGGACTGCAGTGTTCCTTCAATCAGTCTTCTACGAGCTTACAGTTGTTTGGAACTGCAGGTCAGAGAAACACGGATTCTGGAAAATGAGCCCGCTAAAGAACAAGTACCTGCTTTTCAGTGTCGCAATGGCCTTCACAGCAACTATCCTACTGCCCTATATCCCCGCTCTGCAGAGCGCATTCCATCTAGCTCCGCTTGCATTATCAGACTTACTACTAGCGGGTCTTGCTGGTGGGTTGGGGTTATTCGCGCTTCCTGAAGTCTTCTTTAGGAAGAGATTATGGCACCGAGCTTAGTCTGTCTAATCCGATTCTGAGCTGGTCATATCAGCGATCTAACCATCAGCGGCGCGAGAGAAAGGGGGTCCGCAAGCGATATTTCCGCTCCACGATCGACTTGGAATAGATCGATTCAAAAGCCACTTTATAAACAAAAAATGAGGGCTTTCCGCGAATATTTCTTTATCAGATCCTAGCAAGATAGATCAAAGCTACTCCAACGCTCGTCCGCACCACTCTCAAGCGTTCAGGCAAGCTTGCTTCGGCAAACGAATACAAGGAAGACCAAGAAGCCCAGCATCTCCTCGCGACTCTTCAAATCAGCCGTTTATATACCCCTATAGGATAGGTCGGTTCACACACACACGACCCCCATAGCGAATCCACAGAACACTAACGAAAATCCGTTGCTTCTCAGAGAGAAGAGCCGAAGAATAACCTTAGACGCTCCTCCAAAGGCTTCCCAAGGGCATAAACAGCATGCTCCACATCAGGAAACAACTCTAGACTCACATCACCCCCGGCCCTTCTAAGAGCATCAGCTAACGGCACCGCATTGGTCAACGCAGGAATATTCTGATCCTTAACCCCATGATAGATCACAGTGCGAGGTAAAGGCGATCCAACAGGAAGACTCCTCAACCTCGGCAACGGGTCATGAGGCCCAATCTTCCTGACAGCCTCATCATCCGACACATCATCAGAAAGACCATAAGCCTTCACACAAGGAGGCTTAAACTTCTGCTCCCTGATCACCGCCTCCAGACTAGCCACAGCCTGCATAACCGCGACAGCTTTCACTTTGCCGGCGAGCGGCCCCAAAACAGAGTTCCAGATGAGAGCCCCACCCAGCCCCCCACCCATAAGACCCACCCGCCTAGAATCAACATACCCCGACTCAACCAAAGCCTCATAAAGCGCCGCATTAGCGGCTACGGCCTCACTGTTCCCCCAATTGTCCCCACAAGCATGAGACCCCGCCACCGCACAACTGCCACCAGACATCACCGCCCTCAAATAAGCAACCTTCTGCTCCCCCTCTAACCAATCAGCAGAACCATTACGAACAAAGCCACCAGCACCATGACAATGAATCACAACAGGGACACAGCCGTCCCTACGAAAGGCCTTAGAAGTCCAAAGATAACACCACTCCCCACCAGCCTTAAAGAAAACCCTCTGCTCCCCATCCCCCTGCAAACCTAGAAGACTCATAAATCCCACACATCTAGAAATAGAGAACCAAGCTTTAAATAACTATGCGGAACCCCCAAGCACGACACCTTTTATCCACAAAAACAACCCCATAACAAGAGCAACATGAGAACAACCCTACGATACGGAGAATCACAAATCAAACTAGAAGTTCCAAACAAAAACCTCGCTTGGACAATCGATAGAAACCCATGTCCAAGCCTAGAAGACCCGTCACAGTCCCTAAAGGAAGCATTAGAAACACCAATAGACGGCCCACCCCTCAAAAAACTGGCGGAAAAAGCAAGTACAGCACTCATCCTCATCAACGACATCACGAGACAGACCCCCCAACATATCATAATCCCAGTCATCCTAGACGAACTAAACAACACAGGAATGCCAGACAGCAAAATAGAACTGATGATAGCTCTAGGCACCCACAGAAAGATGACTGAATCCGAAATAGAAAAGAAACTCGGCAGAACAATCCTAGAAAGAGTGCATGTAGATAACTTCGACTCCAATAGCGAAGGGGACCTCGAAACCATAGGAAAAATGCCCAATGGCACCGAAATAATGGTAAGCAGAAAAGTCGTGTGCAGTGACCTAGTAATAGGAACAGGAACCATCGTCCCCCACTGCTACGCCGGATGGGCAGGAGGAGGCAAAATAATCCAACCAGGCACCTGTGGAACCACAACCATCGAAGCCACGCACATAGCAGCCGGTATGACCCAACCCATCTTCAACATACCAGGAAATATCGAAAACCCCATAAGAAAAATGATCGACGAAATCGCCCTCAAAGCAGGACTCAAATTCATCACAAACGTCATACTCAACCAAAACGACCAAGTCAGCCACATAGTCACAGGCCATCCCACAGAAGCATTCAGACAAGGAGTCGAATTAGCTAAACAGATATACTGCCCGGAAATACCGAGACGCGCAGACATAGTCATAGTGTCAAGCTACCCAGCAGACCTAGACTACTGGCAAGCAGCAAAACCAGCCGACTACGCCTGCGTAGCCATCAAACAAAGGGGAACTATAATCCTAGTAACACCTTGCCCTGAAGGAATCTCAACCGTGCACCCAGAAGTCAGAACTCACGGCCACCTGACCTATACCCAAGTCCTCGAAGCACACCGCAAAGGAGAGATCAAAGACAAAGTAGCCGCTGCTGCTCTGATGCTACACTCTCAGATAAAAGAACACGCCAATATCATCTGTATATCCAAAGGCCTGACAAAAGAAGACAAAGAAGCCCTAGGCTTCACCCACGCCCAGACGCTCAAAGAAGCATTGGAGCAAGCCCTGTCCCAACAAGGCAAGCGAGCCAAGATAGGAGTCATGAAATGCGGAGACATAGTGCCTAGACTGAGTAAGCAGACAGAAGCTCTAAATCCTATTGGCTTCGAAGCCTCTTAGAGAGAGCATACAACCTTTTGAACCGCTCGAAAAGCGACACGTATCTTAGGTGATTCTCCACGTTCGGCTCATGCTCGCCCGCAACTTCAACCATATTCTCCGACGCTTTCGCCAAGTCACCATAGACTCCTATCCTAACAGCTCCTAACATGGCCGCACCAAGCGCCGAGGCCTCATCAACCTTAGTCCAGGAGACCCTCTTACCCCAAACATCAGCCTCAATCCCCCGCCACACCGCGGATCTAGCTCCACCCCCACCTACTCTCACCTCATCAAGCTCCAACCCCGACTCCTCCAACGCATCCATGATCCATTTCAAAGTAAACGACACACCCTCCAGCATAGACCTAAGAACGTGATCCCTACCATGCCGAAGCGTCAAACCAGACATGATGCCGGTTGCCGAAGCATCTCGAACCGGAAACCGCTCCCCGGAAAGGAAAGGAACGAACAGCAAACCGTCAGCACCCGGCTCAACACCACCAGCCTTCTCTAGCATAACCTCAAGAGGATCCAACTCGGACCTCAGAGCCTCTTCTGTGTCTATCTGCCCAAAACTGTCCCTGAACCAACGCAACAGAATCCCAGCATTACTTGTCGCTCCGCCGCAAAGCCACCGCCCAAATGTACCATAATAACAGAAAAAGCGAGCCTTACGACTCCTGTCAAAGAGAGGTCTATCAGATGCCACTCTCACAGCTCCACTGGTTCCAATGTTAACCGCACAAAGACCTTCACGGATAACCCCCAATCCAATATTGCTGGAAGCAGCATCAGATGCACCGATAACAATAGGCGTCCCATTCTTCAAGGAAGAATGAGCTGCAAGCTCACTAGACACTTCCCCAACGAGATCCGTTTCATCACATAGAACCGGCAAGCTATCTTCATCCAGGCCAGCTGCTTTGAGCATCATCTCATCCCAAGTCAGTCTACGAATGTCGAACAACTGGGAACCTGAAGCCGTAGAACGATCAATGTACGCTTCTCCCAGCATCCGATACACGACATAATCCTTCGCCGAAAGGAACTTGTAGCCCTCAGCGAATACCCTGGGCAGATTCTGTCTTATCCACAGAATCTTCGCACACGGATAGCTGTAGAGCACAGGACACCCAGTCCGACGGTAGATCTCATACGAACCCAGCTTAGCTCCTAGCAGCTCGCTCTGAGGGGCTGCCCTTCGATCAAGCCATGTTATCAACGGAACTAGAGCGTTCCCATCTCTGTCGATGACAGTGACCCCGTGCATCTGAGCACAGAGACTCAGCACCGCAATATCCTCACGTGCGACATTCGAACTCCCCAAGCAATCCTTCATCGACCCAAGAACAGCCTCCCAGATCTCCTCAGGCACCTGCTCAGCCGTCTGAGGATGAGAACCATAGATTCTCAGCTCTCTAGAAGCGCAGCTGACTATTCCGCCCGTCTCATCAAAAATGATAGAACGCACATTGGTGGTACCCAGATCCACAGCCAGAAACAGAGGATATCTTGGCCTAGCTGACACAGCTCATCGCAGATAGATACAGCTCTAGTACCTTAAAGACTAGAAGACTCCTCACCAGAAAAACATCAAAAACGGAAATCGAACAAATGACCAGCTTGGAGATCAAGCACACAAGACAACTGTTCCGAAAAAAGTGAGGAACCTAAGCCTTCTTACCCTTCGCAGTTATGACATATTTTCCTTCCAAGGGACTGTCAACATAACCCTCTTTCTTCAAACCCCGAAGCTTCGCCATGACAGTCCTCCAAGGAATATCGGCCTTCTCCCCTATCTCCTTGCACCCAGCAGGTTCCTTCATCTTTGCCAAGGCCTTCAAAATGCCTTTTTGCTCTGCATCCAGCTCTACCACATAATCACCTTATAAATAGAAAGGAGGTGAAACTAAAAAGAGTTTTTATGACTTAACCCTAAACAACAAAAAATAGTGACAAATGCCAGAAGTATCTGGACCTATTCAAGCTTGACCGTCCCGTACTTACTGTAATAGTCAATCCATAGCCTTCTCATCTCTTCACTGAGACCATCTTTGACCAGACCATAGATTGTCTGAACGTTCTGTATCGAGAAGACCCTTAGCCCCAGATCATGCTCGAGATGTTCGACGGCACTCTTCTCTTCGATGTCAGGCCCATCACCTATCTTCTCCTGTCGGTCTACAGCTATGACCACGCCAACCACTCTATGTTCACCCAACAGCTTCAACTTCTCAATAGTCTCGAACTTCGTCGCACCCGTCGTTATAGTATCATCGATGACAAGGATTCGTTGACCCGGTTTGAAGTAGTTCGCTCCCACAATTACCCTATCGGCCGACAAATCACCATAGGTCTTCTCTTCCTTCCTATCATACATGTAACGCTTGTCCATACCATAGAGCTCATTCAGACCTTCACATGTGAGGGTGGCGAGACTAATACCTTTGTAGCTCGGCCCAAACACATACTCAAAATCCTCAATCTCCCTTCTTTCCAAAAGCAGCGCGACGAAACTCGAAAAGGCCCACTTCAACTTCGCCAAAGACTCGCCATCTGTCAATGCTCCCATATTAACGAAGTAGGGGGAAGGCCTTCCGCTCTTGAGAATAAAAGGCTCAGCAGGGCTTGGCGCCAATCTCAACGCACCCTTCCGAAGCAACAAGTCAAGAAAGACCTGGTTGATCTTCTCCTTAGAGACTAGCCCACCGCCCTCCAAGCTGAAGGCATCACTGTTGATCTGGTCAAGCACAGCACCATAATACAGAATCGAGTTGCAATAGGTACAGTGAAGCAAAGTCTTCTCTATGACATCGCCTGCTTCTACCTTGAACCGTGTTCGCGAGGGAGCGTACTTCGAATTCGTCGGGCAAAGAACATTGGGGCACCTGAAAACGCCATCAACCTCATCAGGAATGCTTATCCTTCTTTTCTCTTTGACACCCCAATTCTCAATCACGTTCAGAGTCGCAGAAGGAGCAACAAGAGCAATCAGCCCGATCTCTTTTGAAGTAAGATAACTGCCCTCTATTTTTATCAGGTCCTTCGTCCCCAGCTTTGTGCTACTCACGTTAAGCGCAAGCAGGACTCTAGCAGTTGGCTCGTGCTTAAGCATCTTCAATACAAGAAAGGCCTTGCCAGAAGGAATATGATCAATGACTATACCATTCCGGATCTTGCTAACAAGCAACTGCCTCTCAGACAAACCCAGCTTCCCTCTATTCCCTTTTTTTGTTCTACTGAAAAACTTTGTCCTTACCTGAGACCCAGACACCACATGTTCAAGACACAGGAAAACCGTCGAGAACTAGCATAACTATGGCGATTTAACTCATTTGCCAGTTGGAAAGCCTGTTCCGAGAGCAGAATCAGCGAATATCAGCATACAGTTGAAATACTTAACATGAAGACAGTCTCTAACGGCACAGCCAAAGGGAAAGACAACGGATCCTACTACTGGAAGATGAAATGAAGGATGATGGAATCATACACAGGTGTTTACAGACGCAACAGCATCATAGTACCTGCCCAACGAGAATCAAACGCTTTATATCAGAACGGCTATGGCTCCATGCTCCAAGAAGAGGGCGTTCTCACCCTGACACCTTGCGAAGCGCTCTTTCTAGTTGAAGGAAAGAAGCTGTCAGTTATCTCAGAAGAAACGAGAGAACAGCTAAGCTTCAACGAACTCCTCATGAGGCTCACATCTCTAGACAGGCTAATGTGGACAAAGTACCTAGTCTTCAGAGACATAAGGTCAAAAGGCTATGTCGTGAAGCCGGGCTATGAACTGGGGGTTGATTTCCTAGTATATGAAAGAGGGGACTTTGGTAAGAAGCCCCCTAAGTACCTGATCTTTGCAGTATGGGAGGGTGAACCGAAAAGAATGAGTGAAGTAATGTACATACTCAAGCAAACCCAAGAAAAAGAAAAAATATTGAAACTGGCGGTCATCGACAGAAGAGGAGAACTAGTCCACTACACCCTTCAAAGGCTCCATCTAAAAGAGGGTAAAGAAGTCGGCGAAAGAGAAGAACCTACATCCTCCCATGAAGAAGAACCCTGAGCTCTTTTTCGAGGTCCTCAAACTTCACTTCGACCTGCTCTTTCTTATTCATATCTCGGAGAGCTACACAACCTCGGGCTGATTCTTTCTCACCTACAATCACTACAAGGCCTATGCCTTTCTTGTCCACATATTCCAGCTGACCGTGGAGACTCCTCCCCATCAAGTCCATATCAACCCGAAATCCCAAGTCACGAAACCTCTTAGCAAGTCTTTCAGCTTCCACTTTGACTTTGTCGGAAGCACACGCAATGAACAGCTCTGTCTTGGTCTTGAGAGGTTTAAAGAATCCTCTCTGCTCCAGCAAAGTCACAATACGCTCGATGCCGAGCGAAACACCCGTAGCAGGAGTTGACCTCCCCCCAAAGACCTCTATGAGCTGATCGTAACGCCCCCCACCGGCAAGGCTTCCAACACCAACGCTCGGCAGACTTATCTCGAATACTGGTCCGGTGTAGTAGTCCAGCCCTCTAGCAAGGCTCAGATCGATTGTAACGAATCTGAAGAACCCCTGTACTTCAGCATTTTCCAATATCTCTTCAAGACTTCTACAACCCTTGAGGCCATCATCCTGCCCAGTCAGCAATTGCCTAACATCCTTCAAAATGGCATGCGGCGAGCCTTTCGCAGACATCAGATTTAGTAGGGTTTCAATCCTCTCACTTTCTACACCTAGCGCCATAAGAGCCTTACTCACTTCTTCTGTTCCTATCTTATCCAACTTGTCTAACGCTCTGAAGACATCTAGCGACTTGTCGGTTAAGATGCCGACCGTACGCATGAGTCCTTCAAGTATTCTCCGATCGTTCAGCCTTATGAGAAAGTCCTTGAAACCCAAGGCTTTCAGACAGTCGACTGCAACTGAGATAACGTCTGAATCAGCGGCTGGACTCTCAGCACCGACAACGTCCACATCAGCCTGGTAGAACTCCCGGAGTCTTCCAGGAGCTGGCCTCTCATACCTCCAAACCGGACCTATGGCATAGCGTTTGAATGGCAGAACGAGATCCTTCTTTGAGGCAACGACTCGGGCCATTGAGGCCGTCATCTCAAACCTAAGGCCCAGCTCCCTTCCGGACTTGTCCTTGAAGTAGTAGATCTGGTCGATGACATCATCTCCGCTCTTCAGCTTGAGCAGCTCCCAGTGCTCGAAAGCAGGTGTTCCCAGTGGGTCATATCCATAGGACTCGAAAACGCGGGTGACGATCTCCAGCACCCTATTTCTCTTAATCATCTCCTCTGGAAGGAAATCCCGTGTTCCCCTCGGAGGCTGACTGACATTAGGTCGAATCTCGGTCATATGATATTACCAACTCCTTGAAAACATCCTCTTCTCCATATGCAATCATGAGTACATACTGAACGGAGTCTTTGCAGTGTACATTGGCTCTTTTTCAGAGACCTAGAAAAGCTTTCTCTTACCTGTTCCTGACTACCAGAAATGAAGGCAACCGCCCGGGATGAACTTTATCCCCCATTCAACGCACCTTTACGGAAAGCATCGAGATTTCAATATAAAGTTTCTGACAAGACGCGTCAAAGAAACGGTCTATGCCATCAGCTAAGGACCTTTCCAAGCGCTGGGAAGAACTCCTGGATCTGCTCCTGAGCTAGGATCTGGTAGTACTGATAGAGAATACTCACAGCCAGCAAGACTCCCATCCCAGAACTGAAGACACCGAAGAACTGGGAAACAGCTGCAAGAAGCCCCACTAGAGCGCCACCGAGAATCGTGAGTGTCGGGATGTAACGTCTGAGGAGATTCTCTATTGGTCCTTTCGAACGTCTAAATCCAGGTATTTGCATGCCTGACTCAATGACCTGCTCAGCCACTTGCTCAGGTCCCTGCCCGCCGACCTCAAGCCACATCACCGAGAACAGCACGCACAGGCCTATTACAAACACCATATACACAATCCCTCTCAAGGGGTTCTGCACTAGATCGGCCAGATTTGAACCTGTTACATAGTAAGCCAGACCTCCTGTAACCTGTTGATTCCCATCTGTTTCGTTGAAAGTCCCTATTAGGTTAAGCAGGAAATTCTCATTCATAGGATTGAACCACGACCAGATTATTCGAGCCAAAAGCTGAATGTTCGCAAACACAGCATAGGCAAGAATTACTGGAATGTTTGATACGTATAGAAGCTTCAAAGGTAGCTTCCCTCGGAATCCTCGGACCCTCGCATATGAGACAGGAAGCTCTATTCTCATCCCTTCCATGTATATGGCTACTAGGAAGACTATGATGGTAGTCAGGAAACCGAGCATATCTGGATAACCCTGACCGCGCACGAACCATTGAGAAACAGCTTCTCCCTTCAATATCGACTGGAAAAAGGCTAGAAGTGCCCCCATATACTTCCCGTCTCCCAATGGAAACGGACTGAAAGTGTGCCAGAAAATCGTCTGAGCCACACCGGCAACAATGAAGAGGCTTATGCCACTTCCTAGCCCCCATCCTTTCTGGATAAGCTCATCGAGGAGCATTATGACTATTCCTGCGGCTAGGAGCTGAACAAACACAAGAACAGAGGCCTGGAAACTGATGTTCTTGATGACCCCCCCATCACTGTAACGGTATGCTCCTCCAAGGATGTATGCCAGCGCCTGCACCACTATCATCACTATCGTGAAGAACTTGCTGGCTGCTGTGTAGAGAGCCCTCTCCTCAGATTTTGAGAAATCTACGTCGATTATCCCTGAACCGGCTAAAAGCTGAAGAATGAGTCCGGCAGTGACTATTGGGCCTATGCCCAGCTCCATCAATGTCCGCATGTTGGCTGCGAAGATTACTCTCCAAAGGAAGTAGACATCGCTTTGTGATCCTCCTCCTGGAACGCCAAAGAGAGGTATCTCGCTCATCACAAGATAGACTACTAATGCAATACCAGTCCAGAAAAGCTTCTCAGAAAGGTTGACTCTCTTCGGCGGTGCTCGAACCTCAGGCATTATTCTTGAAATCGGCTCGAAGACTTGGAGGAAGCGGCCCATCATCATCACTCGTCGAGAGATTCGACGATCTTGCCACCAGCTTCTTCGATTTTCTTTAGAGCGTTTTTACTGTAAGAAGATATCTTAACCACGATGACCTGTGATATGCTTCCTCTGCCCAGAAGCTTCGTAAACCCCCTTTCTTCAAGGTCAATGGAGATCGGTTTTTGGGCACTTACATCTACTTGATTAGCAGGCTGCTCTGCCAAGAAATCGGAGAGTTCTCCAATATTGATCGAAGAAGGCTTGATGACGGATTGAATGGGACGTTTAAACCCGATCTTTCTGTATCTAAGAGGCTCATACCTCACAGTCCAGCTCCAGTGGTGCTTATGACCTCCTGCCCGACCTACACCACCTCTACCGCCGCTCTTCCTGTGCTGGCCTACTCTACCATAGCCGCTCGTTCTCGAACCTCTCAGTTTGCGGATTTTGCGGAGCTTGTGGGGCAAATGTCACACCTTTGTCAATGAAGAATAGGGAGATTCTAATAAGATTAGCGGTTTCCAGAAATCATGGGGATTGACAATGGACTACTGCCTTTCCTGCCTACGCTACATCATTTTAGAGGCAAGCTCATTGATTTTCTCCCCACGGTAGCCGGCCTCCCCACCAGCCCCGTAAGAATGCTTGGTCTTTCCCCTGAAACCTTTGCTCGGAGGGTGCAACCTGAAAAAAGGCTTTACGCCTCGAAGCTTTGAGAACTCAACTTCACAGCCACATAAGGCCTTCGATAGCTCCTCCAAGTTTGAATAGCCCAATTCGTTCAGCGTATTTTCGTCAATCTGATGCCCGCCTTGAACTTCCCCCCGCTTCTTGAGGAGCTCAAGAATGGTCTCAGCATCTGCTTCCCCCCAGGTTATTCGTTCCTTGACTTGTCTGAGCATCCCAACATAGGAAGGCCGATCGTCAAGCAAGGTAGCGTAATTGGTTTTTCCCAGTCTAAGCAGCGTAAGGGCGCTTTTCACATCCTCAGTGGCGCCTATTGAACTTCTAATCCTTATCGCAAGTATGCATCTGCCTGTCATATTACCTCGCCCAGTCCACCGTAGTCATAACACTAGCTGTCTGCCTCAATGCGTTGAACGTTGCATGCGCTGTAGATACAACAGTTTTTGTGGAGCCGAAGGATTTGGACCAGCAGTCTTTGATGCCTGCTAGTCTGAGAACTACCTTTGTGGTTTTTCCTGAGACGACTCCAAGTCCCTTTGGTCCCGGCATGAGCTGAACTTTCACAGATCCACTTTTTCCTACAACCTTGAATGGAAGTGAGTGGGTTTCGCCGCATGTGCATTCCCAGCTCCCGCAGCCTCTTTGGACGGGAAATATGCTCAGCTTGGCATTTGCTATCCCCTTTTCTATCGCGTTTCTAACCCTAGAAGCTTTACCTTCCCCTAATCCAACGAACCCATCACCATTTCCTACAGCCACTAAAGCCCTGAATTTCGAGCGTTCTCCCGAGTCAGTCTGCTTCTGCACCAAGTTAATGTCGATAACCTCGTCTTTCACATCAGGCAGAAGAAAATCAACTATACCCACTTCTCTGATCTTCCACCCTTGCTGGAAGATCTCATTAAGCGATGTGATCCGCCCTTCAATGACCATTCTTCCTAGCCGCGTTTTCGGAAGCCATGGCCCCTCAGGTGATGTCCTTTCTCTTCGTCCTGCAGAATTGCTCAATTAGCAAAAGCCTCCTGTATTCTTGCCTTGACTTGTTCGAAATGCTCAGGTAACTGCTCGGGCTTGAGCCCACGCTTGAAATACTGCGAGAATCTCTTCTGATAAGTCTCTTGATTATCAGCGAGCGTTCTTGCATAGTTCGCGATATGCTCGCCTCGTATTCTCTCGTCGGCTGGAAGAACCTCCTCGCTGTGAGCTATGCTTAGCCCGGAGTCAACGGCTCCTTTAACTACTGCGAATACCCGAGCTCCTTTTGTGGGACTTCTTAGCTCCATGTCTAGCATGGAGGTTTCTATTCCTTTTGAGAGAGCCTTGTATCCAGCTATCAAACCGAGAAGATATGATGCTGAGGTGTTTTTTCCCCCGCCCTTCCAACCAAACTTGTTAATCAACTCATGACTGCTTGTTGATACCTCGACGTGGTCCCCTTCTAGCTCAGCACTTGTAAGTTGGACACGGATATTTCTCAGGCTTGGTCTTACCACAAGCCTAGGGCGGCCTGATGTTGCCAAGATCCTTCGAGCTTGATAGTCTGTTTTCCCCTCTCTTCTGCGCCTGTACTTGACCCGATAGCTTGCATCCTCAGCCAAAGGTCTTCCTCCCTAGGCCGCGTACTCTGATATACCGGTCGAGGTCTGCAAATGTCTGAAAGGCTCCTCCTTTTGCCATTGAATAGAGACTTCTGTATGTGCTTGTAGTTATTACACGTCTTTCCTTGAGGACTCGGAGTTTCCTCCTCAGTCCTCTTATTCTGAGCATCCACATATCCTTTCTTTTGATTACAGAGCGCTTCTTGCCTTCTTTGCTACCTGGACCACTTCTGAGCCCTTTTGTCCTTTTGGCATTCTGAATGCGAGCTCTGCCGCGACTCTGGTTATTAGTTAGATGCCTTTTGATTACGCCTTCGCTGATGAGCCTTCTGACGTCGTCTCTTGTTATTGCGGTCTCTACATCCTCAAGGTAGTCGGGGTCTACCCAGACCTTGGAGACTCCTACTCCAAGTATGGATGCTGCAAGCCTTTTCCTATTCCTGAGATTCAGATTCTTTCACCTCTTTGGGTGGATTCAGGATGCGTATTCCGAGCCGATCTGCCTCTGATATTATCAGGGATCTTGATCTAGCTCCTACGTTGCCCCCGATTCTTATGACTTCTACATCCGGGTTAATCGATGACAGATTCTTCACATTGTGAACGAGAACTTCTTTCAGGCCCGAGGGATGAAGAGTTCTCACTGCCTTTGGTGATCGGTATCCCACTCTTGGTGACTCTGGCCATCCTTTTTTGCGTCTTCTAACCTTGTTGTCTATTCCACGGCCTCTTCTCCAAGGGGAATGCAATCTCTTGTATCGCCACGATTCTGGTCTTACGAACTTCGGTCTTCCTTCATCTGTTCTGCGGCGGATAGTTAAGAGTCGTTTCTTTTCTTCTTCTTCCAATTCTTTCTCACTCCTTGGAGTAGACAAATATGCCGTCTATGAACTTTCTCAGATCCTTTCTCTTCACCCTTGTCCCTTGCTGTATGTTTGCCGCGGTCTGGGCGACGGCGTCTATGTCAGACCCGGTGACCACTACATCATCTCCCTTGACTGAAACCTGTGCGTCGCCAACAATTTTGGTGACTCGCGGCATTCGTTCAGCGAAGAAGTTTTGGATTAGAATCTTGTTGCCTTCGACCTTGAGAGTTATAGGGAAATGGACATAGACTATTTTGAGCTTGTAGGTGAATCCGTCATTGATGCCTTTGATCATGTTCTGTATGTGAGCTGCCATGGTATTTACTGATGCACGCTCTCTCTTTCGGTTACTTTCAGACCAGACCCTGACACCACTATCCTTTCTCTCTATTCTTATGTGGCTATGTGAGAAATCCTTGATAATTGACCCTTTTTTTCCTGTGACTGTGATTTTTTTGCCCTCAATCACGACCTGTGTATCTTCAGGGACATCAATGGTATTCTCAAGAGCCACACTCGGTGCTGTGATGCCTTGAAGTTCAGTAGACATAGGCTAGCAGCCTTCCTCCCATGTTTTTCTCTCTGGCATCACGATGGGTCATGATCCCTTGAGAAGTTGACAGTATGATTAGGCCGAAGTCTTTAGCAGGAAGGAAACGTTTCTCCCACTTCTCTAGTTCGCTCACTTTGGTCGAGAAATATGGGTTTATTGCTCTGCATTCGTTTACTCGGCCGAACAACTGGACTTTGAACTTCCCTAGTCTGCCATCATCGATAAGCTCAATCTCTCCGACATAGCCGTTAGACTGCATTAGTCTGAGTATCTGTCTTACGAGCTTTGAAGCAGGGCAAATAACGCAGTCTTTCTTGTGTCTCTCCTCGTTGCTGACTATTGTGTTCATAGCATTGACAAGTGGATCGAGCCCCATTTCGACATCAACCTCTACATGTATTTCTTAAAGCCTAGTTTCTCTGCTACCTCTCTAAAGCACTGGCGGCAGAGATTCAAATCGTATCTTCTGATTACTGGACCATAGGACCCGCATCTTGTGCATGGATTCGCTCCTTTGCCTATGTTTCTCTTCTTTCTTTTTTCACTCAAGTGATGAGACCACCTCTATTCCGAACCTCTCTTTCATGTACTGTATTGCTTCTTCCTTGGTCAGCTTCTGTCGTAACCCGATCTTTGACTTGCGACGTCTTCTTCGTGCAACGCGGTATCCCGGTCTCTCTATGTTGATGTCGATGTTCATCCCGAATATGCCGAGCTGAGGGTTATAGCGAGTTCCAGGGATGTCTATGTGCTCTTTTATGCCGAAAGCGAAATTCCCGAGTTTGTCGAAGCTCTTCTCAGGTATCTTTCCTGAGACTGCTGAAAAGGCCCTTCTCAGGAAATCCTCTGCTTTCGGTCCCCTTAGGGTGACCATAGAGGCAATTGGTTCGTCTTTTCGTATGCCAAAGGCCCTCAGCGTTCTTTTTGCTCTCCGGAGGCATGGTTGTTGCTCTGTGAGCTCCTTCAGTATGTTCGATGCTTTGTCTAGAGGTTCTCCGGATCTGCCCGTGCATATGTTCACGATCACCTTCCTGATATGGGGGATCAGCATCGGATTTTGGTATTCTGACATTCTAGACACCTTTGGGCAGTGAGATGAGTGGCGAGTCAGATCCTATCGGGATTACGTAGTCGGCTATGGTTCTCACTTCCTCTTTGTTTGAAGTTGTGAGAGTCACGGTATCTGGGAAGTTTCCTCTCTTCTCAATGCTCTGTACCTTGCCATATCGGCCTCTTGATTCTCCTCCGGTGACGAGGGCAAGAATACCCTCCGCGAACTTCAGATGGTCAAGAACAATGATTTGTGGGACAGTGACTTTCAGGGCATCGTACCTTTTGTATGAGGTTCCTGCTGGTCGGAGGGGGTTATTGGTTTTCACGAGTAGGTTGGCTCCATCGTGCAGGTTGTACTGAATGTGCCCTTCGTTCACTGTGGTTTTGGACTCTACTCTGCAAAGCTTGAATGTGCTCTCTTCTTTGGTTATGGGATGTAGAATGACTCCTTTTCTTGAGGGTAGCAGTCTGAAGTATTGTTTGCTTTCAGGCATTTCTACGACGTCCATGAGTCCTACGGGCAAACCTTCGTCGCGTCTTGTTCTTCCGTCTACTTCCACCTTTCCTGATTTCAGTATGATCTCAGCTTCTCGAAGGGTCTCTGCGTAACCCATGAGATCTCTGAGAACGATACCAAGAGGAATTGACTCTCTGATTCTGTGAGGTCCGGGGCTTGGCTTAACAGTCCAAACATACCCTTTTCTAGGAATAGTCCAGAAGACAGGTGAGACCTGTCTTTTCATGTGCCTTTGAGCCCCTTTCTTTCCCATTATCCATCAACTCTTCATTGACTCGGCGCGAAGCCAAGTCTTTCTATGATCTTCTTCCTCCATTTGTCGTCGAGATTGAGCTTGGTGATCATAAGATTCTCGGGACACAGAGGAATTAGGCTCTCCTTGCCGTCGGCGCCTTCACGCTTAATATTCTCAACGAAAACCTTCTTGTTTGATGTGTTCACTCTAGATACTTTTCCTTCTTGAAGAGTCCACTCCCCTCTTCTAACTACCACGGTGTCTCCATTTCTCACAGGGAGTGCTTTGACTCCATGTTCCCCCTTTAGACTAGGTGAAAGAATCACACTGAGGTTCTTCTGTCTGGCACTGTTTCCCAGCTCAGCTAATCGAGCACGATTCTTTCCGCTGTCTTTCACCTTCTGCTGAGAAACCAACTACTTCACCTCTAAACTATTATTCTGGCGATGCCTGCTACTCTGGGCCACCTCTCAGTAGCTTCTCTTGCGACAGCGCCTTTGATGTTCGAGCCTCTTGTCTCGCCGTCCGGTGTCATGATGATCGCGGCGTTGTCTTCAAACTGGATCCAGGTTCCATCTGCTCTTTTGTATGGTTTCCTTTGTCTCACTACCACGGCGTTGAAGAGCTTATGCCTCATGTCAGGGATGCCTTCGGTGACTGATACCATTACCATGTCTCCTACGGATGCTGGTGGGAGTCTTCTCTTGCGTCCTTTGTAGCCTGGAACCTGTATTACCCTGAGTTCTCTTGCTCCCGAGTTGTCTGCGCAGAGAATCACGGATCTAGTGGATAGCCCTGTAGATAGCTTCCTCCTTGGAACTATCCTCCTCTTGATTCTCTTTGACACTTTACTCACCAGTCTTTTCTAGAATCACGAAAGCCTTTGTTTTACTCAGTGGTCGGCACTCCGCTATTTTAACCTTATCCCCTGCTTTTGCATCGATACAGGGCGGGTTGTGGGCTACTATCTTGCTGTGCCGACGTTCGTAGCGCTCATATTTCGGGATATATCTCGTGTAATCTATCCTTATCCTAGCTGAGCGCTCCATTTTGTCGCTTACGACGAGTCCTTCGAGAATTCTTCCTCTTGCCCTAAGTTTTCCATGGAATGGGCAATCGGGATCTTCACAGTTTTTGCTCGGCTTCTTTATGTTCTCCAAGGATCTTTGCCTCCTAGTTTACCATATCCTCTTGGTTTTCATCTTGACTCGGTCTTCTGGGCGCTTGATGAGCTGCTTTCCTTCAACTTCAAGGCGTTCTCCGCTTTGAAGTCTGAGACAGAAGGTTGCTGTGTCTTTGGCGACTGTCTTTTTTTCTCCGCTTGACAGGATTGTCAGAGTGTTCAAAGTCTCGTCGATGACTTTTCCTTTGATCTTCAGAAGAGAGGGATTCGTGCTCTTGACAACTTTTGCTTCAAGTCTTATTAGCTCCTGTCTGAGTATATCTCTTGTGTTTGGATTGTTCATGTCTTGTTGCGCTCCCTTTGTTCCACCGTCATCAGCCTAGCGATGGTTCTCCTGAGATCTCTTATTCCCATGGGATTTTCGATGGAGCCCCCGGCGCTGACCCTTGTTCTGAGCCTTGAGAGTTCAGTACGCAGTTCGGCTAGTTTCTTTCCTCTGTCTTCAGGGGACATCTCGTTTATTTCTTTCTTCCTCAGTATTGGCATTCGGTTCCTCCTCTTCTTTTTCCTCTTCTTCCTTCTCTTCTTCCAAGATCTCCTCTGAGGTGAGGGGAGCTTTCTCAATGATCTGCGAGATTTCTCGGGCTCCTTCGAGTGTTACCTTGTCTGGGAATTCAGCGTCCGGTGGGACTATTGAGACTTTTATGCCTACCATTCCCGATTTCAGTTTGACATGGACTATTGCGGTCTTTACCTGTGTTTCGGCTGGGTATCCTGCCTTGGGTATGAATCCTTCTCTTACTATTTCGAAGGTGTGCCGGTCGCTTCTCAGTTTTCCTCTTGCAGTTATTTCGACCCCTTTGGCTCCGGCGGCCATTATTCTTCTTGAGGCCCAGAAGAGTGCTCTTCTGTAGTGTACACCTCTTTCCATGGCCATGGCTATTCGTGAGGCCATTATGTGGGGGTCTAGCTCGGGAAATTCAACTTCCACTACGGCTATCTGGGGATTTTGGATGCCCAGTTCGCTTTCTATTCGCGTTGATATGTCTTTGATGTTTTGACCTCTCTTGCCGATGACTCGGCCGGGTCTCATTGTGTTAAGAGTTATTTGTGTTCCCATGGGGGTTTTTGTTATGGAGACTCCTCCGAATCCTGCTTCTTTGAGTTCGCCCCTTAGAAGTTCGTCAACCTTCAGTCGTTCTAATGAGTCTTTTAGCAGGCGTTTCGTTGCGGACATGCTTATTTTTCCTCAACTGCGACTTCGATGTGTGTTAGAAGATCGAAGTATGGGCTGGATCTTCCGAAGGCCCGTGGAATGTACTTCTTTATTAAGCGGGCTCTTTGCGCAGCTAGGTGTATGACTCTGAGGTTGTCGACGGTTAACCCTTTAAACTCGGCGTTGGACTCGACCTGTCTCAGAACCTTGAGGATCTCTTTAGCTGCCTTCTGGGGATATCTCCCAGTGTAGAATCTGGGTACACCTCTTCTATGAGGGATTTCTTTCTTGTGTCTCTTGTAGGGGATGAGCTGTTTCTTCTCTACTACGTTTTCCAGGACTTGTTTGGCTTGGCTTAGTTTCATTCCTCGGAGGTATGCGCAGATCTCTCTGGCTGCTTTCGGAGAGATCCTCAGATCCCTTCCACTGGCTATCGCTGTCTTGTCTGGAGGAATCCCGCTGATTGAGTATTTCCATGTTGGCATGGCTCGCCTACAAACAAGCAATTCAACATTATAAAAACCTTTTTTATCCTAGCGACTTTAGGGAACAGTCATCGACTCAGACGATGGCGTGACATGTTTCTATGATGATCCAGCTGAGATCTCTATAGGCTGTGGGGAAATGATCAGGATCATGTGTGTGAGCTTCCCTAGGGGCCCCTAGGGGTACATAACCGGATTCTCTCTGTCTGTGGATTCGCTATGGGGGTCGTGTGTGTGGAGGCCCCTATACCTATAGAGGTATATAAATGGCTGATTTGAAGAGTCGCGAGCAGATGCTGGACTTCTTGGTCTTCCTCGTATTTGTTCGCCGAAGCAAGCTTGCCTGAACGCTTGATTAGAGTGGTGCGGACGAGCGGGGGAGTAGCTTCGATCCATCTTGCTGGGATCTGATAGAGGAATATTCGCGGAAAGCGTTATTTTTTTGTTTATAAAGGGGCTTTTGAATCGATCGATTCTTTGTGTGCATATGTCTTGGTGGATTCGCTATTGGATCCTCTGTGTGGAGCCACCTGTATCTATGGGGGCAGGGTTGCATCATCTGCATTCTATACGAATATCATCGATCGTCTTGCACAACGCAATCGATTATGTCGGTTGAGCAGACCTATGCTGAGTATCGTAATCGATTAATAGTCATTCAAACCTTTATGTCTTCGAGTGTGATCTAGTATGAAAGGGAATCTTCGGGAGATAGAGAAGGACATTCTGGGCGAGGCCTACACATCAGACGAAACGCAGACCAATTTGCTCAATCTATGTAGCTTTGGAAGTCGCTTCGCGGGAACACCAAGCGAGAAGAAAGCAGTTGACTACATTCTCAGCAAGATGAAGGAATACGGTCTTGATAACCCTCATACAGAGGAGGTCAACTATCTAGGCTGGAAACGGGGAACGTCGAAACTGGAGGTGACGACACCTGAATACAGGGAGCTTGACCATATAGGGCTTCCATGGTCGCCGAGCACACCTGAAGGGGGGGTCGAGGCGGAGCTGCTCAACCTCGGAAACGGGACTGTTGTGGACTATGAACTTCAGAACGGCGAGGTCCCCGGCAAGATCGTGATGACTACTTCCTTCACTCCTCCTTGGATGAGGGGAGAGCATCGATGCGAGAAGCTCTGCAGGGCTGAGAACCTTGGCGCTGTGGGCTTTATCTATGCCAAGAATGATCCTGGACTTCTCTGCGAGACAGGTGTGGCGAGTTGGAATCCGCCTGAGACTCTCGGGAGGGTCGTGAGATTCCCTGCTGTAGGAACATCCAAAGAGGTCGCTTCCTATCTTGGGAGGATACAGAAGAAGGGAAAGGTCACGGTGAGAATCACTGCTAACCACTCATGGGGTCCCGCTATCACTTGGAACGTTGTGAGCGAAGTCATTGGCAGAGAAAAACCGGGGGAGGTTATCATTGTCGGCGCTCACTTTGACGGACATGACATCGCAGTAGGCGCGATGGATGATGCTGCGGGAGCCTGTGTCGTCCTTGAGGCTGCGAGGCTTCTGGCCAGGCATAAAGATGCGGTGAAGAGAACAGTCAGATTCATAGCGTTCCCCGGTGAGGAAACAGGGGACTTCGGATCAGCCGGCTATGTTCTGGGTCATATGAAGGAAACGGACAGGGTGAAGTTCATGTTCAACTTGGATGGAGCAGGAAGAGCTATGAGGCCCGGTGTAATGGTCCATGGGTGGCCCGATTCGCTGCCCTTCTTCAAGAAGATGGGGACAGACATGGGTCAGCCTATGCCTACAGGAGTCAGCTTCAGCCTCTACAGTGATCACCTCGCCTTTGCTCTTCAAGGCATCCACACAGGAAGCCTCAGCGGTGGGGCTGGATTCACAAGCTGGGGTGGATCTCGTGGGTGGGGACACACCGCGGCAGATACTGAGGATAAAGTGGACATCAGAGACATGAGGGAGGCAGCTGCACATCTGGCACGGATCCTGCTGAGGATGGCCACAGTGAATGCACTTCCATTTGAACGCAAGTCGAAAGAAGAGATCAAGACCATGCTAAAGGAATATGGCTATGACGAAGTCATGAAGGTGCTTGGCAGCTATCCGTCATGGCTCAAATAGCCTCTCTTTTTCATCACGGTGGAACGTATGTGGAAGAATTCTAAACTGTTCCACTTCTTTTTCGACACTCTCACTAGGAATAGAGTAGGCATTCCTGCAGCCAGCATCCATCTACCAAGTAGCTCGGAATCATATTTCGGTCGGTTTAGCTGAAGCCCCAAATCAAACATACCTTACCTCAAGCTTTTCTCCAACGAAGACTTGCAGCGGGTTCCGTGCCGGGGTCTCGATAAGGTGTCGGGCTGCTTCTCTAGGCCAGTAGAGTCCCCAAGGGTTCGCGGTGCTAATGTCGATTATAGTCATCTCGTTGTTAGGCCATATAGCCTGAAGCGGGAAGAAGAGGAGGAGCAAAGATATCCCGGCGAAGATTCTGCTTTTCTTGGTGAGCCTGAAGAAGAATGGGCCGCCTGGTATACGAAACATATTGTAAGGGCTCTGGGAGAACAAGGTGTCGCACATTCTTGCTTTCCCCAATAGATCAATCGAGAGAGAGCCTCGTTCATTTCCGATCGATCAATCCGTGTGCGAGTGTATTACAGCAAGGACAAAGCTGCGAGGTTGGGTATCAGGACTTCTTTCCTGCTGATGGATCTAGCTTCTTGAACACTTCCATAAACTCAGCGAGGTAGTCAATCATCTTGTTGTAGAGTATCTTGCCTTTTTCGGCGGAGGCCTTAGTGGGATCGCCCATGAGGCCTGAGGTTTCCACTTCTTCAGCAAAGAGAGAAACGGTTAAAGGTAGCCCTTTGAACTCGTGAGTGCTGTACGATGTGGTTCTGAGCCCCTCAAAAGGTTGTCTCAAAGGGGTTGAAACTGCCCTGCTCATGTCAACTAGTTCGGGGTGGAGGTAGAGCATAACCGATGTGGTGGGGTCGCCTCCATGGCCCATACGTTGTCCCGGTTCCCAAAATCCCGACGGAGCGAATAAGGATACGAGACCCCAGATGTGGAGGACGGTGCAGAGCACTTCCGATTCATCTCTCAACTTGAGTGAGAGCTCTCTAAGGACAGAAAGGTTTTCACCGCCGTGGGCTGAGAAGAAGGCGATCTTCTTGAACCCTGTTCGCACGAGGCCTTGACAGGCCTCGTACACATATCTGCTCAGCGTCTCAGAACTTACAGTCATAGTACCTGGAAAGTTTTTGTAGGAATAGGAGACTCCGAAAGGAATGACAGGAGTGACCGGGATACCTGTTCGCCTCCCTACGTCTCTTGAGGAAGCTTCGGCCAATAGGTAGCAACAACCAACAGGCTTGTGAGGACCATGAGCCTCCATTGACCCCAAGGGCAGAATAACTGTGTCACCTATTCTTAGTTCCTCTTCGACTGTCACCCAGCTCTTATGATGCAGAAAGAAACTCATCAAAGATCGAACTGAAATTAGTCTTTCCGTTTAAAAGGTTTGACCGCAACCCCTAGGGGAGTAGGCCATAGTCTTGGTTGATTGCTATGATCAAGGCGTGAAGTTGAAGAGGCTTTCGCATGCCTCAGAAGGGTCATCTACTTCGAGAACTCGTTTCTCAAATGGACACATTTCTGTTCCTGCCTGTTCATTATCTCCTCAGCCGTCTCTTCCGCGAAGTACTCAATGCCCTACTTCACGAGGACAGAAGCCCCTCGCTTGCTGGCGAGTTTGGTGTAGATCTTCGCAGCTTCGAAGTAGGTGATCACCAGCGCCGCTGCCTTTCCGACGACCCGGTCTACAACTAAGGAGCCGTGAAGTCTCTTTAGTCCATTCTTCTTAACAGCGTCAAGAAGTGGCGATATGCCTTCTTTATCGCTGGCGTGGAGCGTCTTCTCTCCTTCTATTATCATTAAGGTCATGCCTGAGGATGCAGGCTTCTTCAATAGGTCTGAGATGTCCATCATGCGTCAGGTATTTGCTGAGTGGGGCCGCCCGGATTTGAACCAGGGACCCCGCGGGCCCAAGCCGCGTATCTTAGACCAAACTGGACCACGGCCCCGCTCTTGAGATGTTTCGCCAATGTGGGTTTTTAACCTTATCGACGCTGAAGAATCCGTTTCGCACCTTCATGTGCTTTCCATAGGGGCTCAGGAACCCTGTGTTGTTTTAGGAATGCACGAACTGTCTCTATACTTCTCTGCAAAGTAATGTTGTTGCCCGGAGAGACATAGATCGGAGCTAGACCTGCTCTTTCAATCCACGCTCCAACGATCCGACCCTGATGCTCAATGAGCGGTGATGAGCCTCTCCTCAGAAGCAGATTTCCAGCAAGCTTTCTGATTGTTATGCCTATCGTCGGCCTGTCAAGAATCAGGCCGACATGGGATGCTAGACCGCATCCTCGGGGATGAGCGATTCCTTGACCATTGATCATCACAGCGTCATACTCCCAACAGGCTTTCTCCAGAGCCTTCAAAATGACAGGGGCTTCTCTGAATGCAAGATAACCGGAAATGTATGGAAAGCTGACTTCTGCTTGGACATACTCCTCTTGCAGTGTTCTGAATTCACAGTTCATAATCACGAAGAAGCCAAACCCTGAGCGACCCTTGTAGGCCACATCTACCGCGGCAACTGCCCTAATTGGGACGTTGAATTTGTTTTCGAGAACCAAGTCTTGGGCAAGGCTCTGCTGAAGCTCAGCGATCTTTCTCAGAGGAAAACCTGACCTGAACTTGTTGAAGAGGTAGAGATCGACATCTGAGACCACATTGGCGGACATTTCAACTCCCTCTTCTTCGAGGACTCGCATAAAGCGTTCTTTCACCTCATTTGAGCCGAGCGGCTCACCGTTCTCTGTTATGACTCTGTGAACGGGGAGGTCCTCAGAACGCTCCCAATCCTTAAGGATCTCGATTACAGCTTTGATTGCCTTTGGGTCTCCAAGAGCTTCTGAGATTCTTTTTGGAGTTGACACGCTGCCTCGTGGAATCTGTCGGACAAGATGGGATACTTCGTCGTAGAGGTTTATCGAAGGGAGAATATCCTTTCTCATCTGTTATGAAGCTCAGGATGCCGATCCTAATAACCTGCTCTACCTATTCCTCTCTTTTCTTCGGCTCTCTAATGGTAAGAACAGCGATGACCGCAGTTCCGAGAAGAACTGCTGAGCTCGTCAGGAAAGGTGCTCTTGCTGAGATATCCTGGTAGAGCACGCCACCTGCGACATTAGCTGCGGAGCCAATCAGCAGGTTCGGAACGCTCAGTATGGCATTGATTCTCCCTCTGAGGCTTCTTGGTGAGAGGTCTATGAGAAGAGCCTCTCTTGATGGTCCCTGGACGCTTTCGACAACAGAATTGACCATCATGACTGTGGCGATCGAGTAGAAATCCAAGCTGTTAGCGTACAGGAAATAGATCAGGGGCAGAAGGAACAGACTGGGAAAGATGAACTTAGTTCTGCCATATCGATCCGAGGCCCAGGCCGAGGGAATGCGTATGGCAGTGTTGATGAAAGTGAGGGTGGTAGAGATGAATCCCCATTGACCCGCTGTCAGCTTGCCTTCATCACTGGCATATGTGACGAAGAAAGAGCCACACAATGAGTGAGCCAAGTTCGACATGAAGCTCAAGACAAATACCATCCAGAGGGTTCTGGGCAGGGACTTGAATGCAGTCTTCAGATCAGTAAAGGCGTCTGTCGCGGTTTCTCTCACCCCCTGCACTTGGTTTGATGCATTCTGGAGAGTCTCTTTCAACAGATGAAATCTGAGTATGGATGCCACCATTGATGTGATGAAGACACCGACGTAGCCCCATCTCATAGCCACTAGCATGCCATAGTTGTCAATCAAGACCCCGCCCAGATACGGAGAAAAGACGCTGAAGAATGGAGGAATGATCTGCCACATAGCATATGCGAATGCCCTATTCTGTGGTCTAGTGGAATCTGCGATGAGAGCGAAAAAGGCCGGCTCTCTAAAGCCACTGAATAAAGCATCAAAGGCAACAACAGCCAATAGAAACTGATAGCCTGGGGCGAAAGCATAGAGAAGCTGGTCGAAGGAGAGAAGAAAACTCATCGAGTACAGCATCTTCTTTCTGCCCAAGGAGTCAGCCAAATATCCTCCCAGAAAATGCGGCACAATCCCCACAACAGCCCTTAGAGCAGCGATCAGACCAACATCGACATAGTTTCCTCCGAGGGCCAGAACGTAAAGCGAGAAAAACGGACCTGTCAAATTTCCACCAAGGTTCCATAGGCCCGAAGTGAGAATCATGATGCCTATGTTTCCCTTGAGCAGTCTCTTCCACTCGGAATCGTGCGTCATGGCCGAAGTCAGACACCTATTATCTCAATAATCGTTAGACATAATGGTCATCTACATCCCAAATAAATAGCTTGAGGCCCACGAGTAGTACAAACGATTCAGTGCTCAGGCGAATCAAGCAATGACAGTGACTGCCAAACCATTTCCGATACGATTTCTTCACTCTATGTTTCGCTAAACCTTCTTCAAGAGAACTCTCTTGACCCCTAGCTATCTCGGTCGACTAGGTCAGCTATGCTTCAATCTCGCCAGTATTAGAAAAAGAGAGGGGATGAAAGAAACTTCCCTACTGCGCTGGAATCGTCTTTTTAGCCGGTTTAGCGATGATCTCTTGTACATCTAGCTCAAAGAAACTTGTAGTGCCGGCAGACTTAATGATTATAGCTGTGTCTGATCCTCTTCCCTGACCACCGACCGCGATGACATTTTCTCCGTGCGGAATCGCTCCCGCGTCAGCTGCCATGGTAACGATCTCAAAGCAGACCTTCATTCCCTGTGAGAACAAGCGCAGGACCATCGCAACGAGTTCTCCAGTTGAAGGAACGTATGCTGGCCAGTAGGGAGCTGGCATAGGCTGATTCGGGACTCTAGGCGGGCTCCTTCTCAAGCTGCCTCCCACACCTCCGAACGCGTGAGTGCAGGTGACAATCTTCGCCCCTGCTTCTCTTATCTTCTTCTCGTTCTCAGGAAGGAGCTCAGGGCCTTGAGCACCTATCTGGTGAGTGACAACGACTACGTTTATTCCAGTTCCCTTGAAAGCTTCAGCAGCTTTGACGCCTGATTCGCCGCGGGTTGAAGCAACGACAATGTGCTTTATCCCCTTTTCCTGGGCTTTCTTCTTTACTAGACCTAGGGTGACTTCGGTGTTTTCCGGTTTTGCCTGCTCAAAATAGTGTATTTTGTCTTCCATCTGTACTTTCGCCTTCTTGAACTACAGACAACCACGTGTATAAACATAGCTAGCTGAACAAGAATTGCGTCTGAGGGCTATTTCACAGAGATGAGCTCCGGATGAACTTGGTCAAGGTTTTTCTCTTATCACGTAGATCCGGTCTGTCTTCATGACTTTAAGAATGAAATCGAATCGATCAAGATCTAGAGCCATCTGAAAATCCTCTTCGTGAAAATGTGGTTGGGAAGGATCGAAAAACTTGGATCCTGAAGGAGCTCTTCTGATACGGAGTTTCATCTCGTCAAAGTCAGAAGTTCTCCCCTTTAGAGCCTCTTCTATGTAGATAGCACACAACTCATCTTCTTCGCTAGGCTCCACGCCGGCCGAGCCCATGGCTACGAGTGAGACGGCTTCAGGCTGAGTCTTCTGGATGTGTTTGATGATTGCACCTGCTAGGACAAAGCTTCCGGGTAGTATCTCCACAGCTGCCTTGGCATTCGCAATGCCTTGGGTCCCCGCGCTCGTTGTTTGGATTACAGTCTTTCGGGAGAAATCTATCTCCTTGATCTCAAACGGCGAGTTGCCGAAATCGAACCCATCGACACGTTTCCCATCCCTTTCCCCCATCAGCACCCAATTGGGATTCGACCTCTTCAACGCAAAAGCTTCGGGAAGGCTTCCCACGGAAATGATTCGTTCTGCTCCGTTAGCCATCACATATGCTGCAGTGGTGAAGGCTCTGAAGACGTCAATTATGACCACGCTACCATGGGCTTTCCTAGCTCCTGAGATCAGACTGTGCCTCTCAATTATCATATCAGACCCTGCAGCAACCATGGAGTGAACTTGTACTTTAAACCCAGTCCGGCTTCATGTTTATTTGTGTTCCTTTAGGCCTGTAAGGCCTAGAAGCATCTCTTTCCAACTCAGTCGATGTGACTCAGCATCTGCCTATGATTTCTGCGAACTGTGTCAGGGCTGGATTGATGGCTTGGAGTCATAGGAACTCATCAACTGCTTTCTCTGTGACTCTCGGTATTCCCTGCATACCGTTGAGGATCAGCTTCAAACAACACAGGCGAGTAGGTTCAGATCAGGTAGAGATGGAACAATACGATGTCAGGATTTTCTCCTTTTCGGAACTGCGATCCTCTGAGTGCAGCGGATTTCTGTCGGGCGGGTATAGTGACATTAACTGTTATAAGCACACCTAACCATATACGAAGGATAAGGTGGCGAAGGCCGTTTCGTCAAATAGTTGAAGTGATATGAACATGGATTCAAAAAGAAGATTGACTGGCCTTCAGCAAAAAATGGCTGAGCTTGGCTTCGACCTTGTTGTGTATGGGTCTTGTCAGAACTTCCAATACCTTACAGGTCTTATATCAGAATGGCGCCGTGGCATAGATCTAGGCAGTCCGGTAAGGAATGTGTTTGTTGCCAGAACAGGGGAGCCAGTACTGACAGCTAGTGAAGCTGCGGCGACCCTTGCTCCAAATACTTGGATAAAGGATATCCGAGCTGTGGAAAGAGGCGGAGACTATGGAGCACTGGCCAAGAGAGTTGTGTCTGACTTAGGGGTTAAAGGTCAGGAAGTCGGGATAGGCGAGCATCTCTGGGCATCAACCGTTGTTGACATCGCGAAAGCAGTTAAGAACGCTGAGTTCTATAATGCTGAGTCCTTGATGGACAATCTGAGAATGATAAAGGAACCTGAAGAGATCGAGCGAATCAGAAAGGTGACACAACTAACAGGCAAGGTCATGGAAGCCGTGCTCCCTAAGATAAAGGAAGGAGTCACACAACGCGAACTAGCTCTTGAAGTGGAGCTGCAGGGCAGAAGACTTGGCGCTTCAGACATCTCATTCTCCCCAACCGCCGGGTTTGTAAAGTCTGGATCCGAGGTGGGACCTGACCCCTTCACTTATCCAAGAGAAAAGGGACTAGTACCCGGCACCTCAGTTGCTTTCGACATAGGTTTTGTCATGGATGGTTACTGCTCAGACTTCGGGCGCAGCTTCTACTTCGGGCCCGCAAACACAGAAGTCAAGAAGGGATACGAAGCCTTGCACCAGGGCGTGCTGGAGACCGTGGACAAGATGCATGATGACAGCATGCGCTTCTGCGACCTCTTCCCCGCTCTTGAAAGAACCTTGGACAAGCTTGGTTATGGCAACTACCTACGAGCAAGGCTAACTTCAGGGAACCTAGGACACAACATCGGAGTTGAGGTCCATGAACCCCCTTGGCTCAGCCCAGCCTATGCAGAACCCCTACACAGCAACATGACCATGGCTCTAGAGCCCAAAGTCTGGCATGCAGGCGAATACTACCTCCGCGTCGAGGACATCGTGCTTGTTGGTCCGAAAAAAACGGAGTTCTTGACCAACTTCGACCGGAAAATCTTCCAGCTGTAATACTTCCTTTTCCTACATGTTGAAAGGCGATGAATCAAGTCCAACCTCTAACGCCTACGGGAACTCTCATTCTCATCATTCACGGATGGCCATCCACGAGTGCGTGAAGGAACAGAGGGACAGACACATGGACTATCAAAATCCCAGTATCGATTCGCCTTACTCTGCATGAATGGCTAGAGTAACTCTCACTTTTTCGATGCGGCCTCTGCAAGCTCCCTGCCTAGGGCTCTGCACTTCTCCCGAACCTGCGGGCTAGGCTTGCCCTGTGATCCGACCGGCTCACCTACCATTGTACCCACGCGCTTAAACAGGCTCGTCATCACGTCCTTTACTCTGCCACCTCCACCATGGGAGTAGAAGAGAACATACGGCTTACCCTTGAGATTCTTCAGCCCCTTCCGGACATCTTGGATGTAGTGGTCATCCATAAAGGTCTTGAGGCCCCCTGCTACATAGCTGAAATAGTCCGGGGAGCCAAAGGCCACACAGTCGAACTGTGGGAACTCCGCGACGTTGAAACGTCCTTCATTTGTGTTGAATATTGTTGTCTCGCAGCCTGCGGCCTGAAGCCCCTCAGTAATGGCCTCAGCCATCTCCTTGGTGTTCCCAAACTCTTGGGAGTGATACAGAACCAGCGCCTTTACCACAAACCCACCTACCTACACATCATCGCAAGGATTATTATCTCTTATTATGGGTGAGGTCTGGCGCAAAATTCCATTATGGCTTATTACATTGAGAGGCTTTGGTTCGAATCGTGAAACGACAGGAGGAGATGTTCAACTGCGCCCTGTACGATGGCTTGGTCAGATTGAGCGTGGTAAGGCTTTCCGTCTCTTGAAGTGGGCTGTGGAGTTGCTGCGACCTCGCTAAGACACCCCTGTCAACATGCCGGACAAGCTGTTCCGGATTCAGAGAAAACCTATAACCATCGAAGAATTCTGAATCTCCAGCACCATCGATCATAAAGGATAACTGCACAGATCTGTATTCCCATGAGCAAGATGCACTTATGGTTCTGGGTTTGCATCCTAGGAATCTCGGCATCAGTTCCTCTTCACCTGAAATCAGTCGAACATGTCGGATTGCAGCGAAGGTACGGTAAGGACAGAGGAGTCAAAATAGGCAAGATCTTCGGGATGCTTTCTGGGACGCTAGAGTCTATCTTTTTGGTGGGGCTATGGGTTTCGCCACAACCATCTTTCAGACTCCCAGTCTTCTTGGATCTAACCGTTTCGCTTTCCAGTCTCCCTTTTTCCATCACACATCTGGCAATCTCTTTGCCTCTGATTGTAGCTGGTGCTTGGTTCGGTATTGAAGGGGTCAAGACAACAGGCATGAAGGTGGCTGAAACTCACTGCAGACCAGATAAGCTACAGACGACAGGGGTGTATTCGATCCTAAGACACCCCCAATACCTGGGGTGGATCTTGGCTCATATTGGAGTATCCTTTCTTCTTTCTGTCTTGTATTCGATGCTTTTCACCCCTATATTGACATCACTCATCTATGTGATCTGTAGAAAAGAAGAGGATGAACTGATACTCGAATACGGCAAGGAGTATGAAGACTACAGAAAAAGGACTCCAATGCTGATTCCGAAGCTCCACTGAGGTAAATGCTGCCCTCGCTCAAGTACTTCAATTCTCCAGGCAGAACGAACGCCCTATCCGGGCAGCTTAGCCCTCTTCGGGATGTAAGTCTTTCTAGCCCAACTGTCAACGCGTTTGTGAAGTCTGATGGCCCTTGAAGTATGACTAGAAGAGGCTGGTTCAATGTCTCGGTCAAGTCTGCCTGGACATTGGTTTCTTCGGTTGAGAAAAATAGTAAGAGAAGTGTAAATGGATTAGGCTGGGATTCACGCGAGTCCGCCGATTCAGCAGGGCGAGACCTTCTGGTGACGCCGCAAAGATGTTGGAAGTCTTATGATACGTGACATCGACTCTTCGGAGAACTCTGGTTCTGCAGCCCAGATGACTATCGAAGAGACTCGAGGAATGTGTTGGCGGCCTGCAGCAGTCGAACTTTCTTCCAAGAGTACAAGCCTAAGTTGTGATCATACTCCTCGATATAGATATGATATGCATGGGGTAGCACAGACAGGGCATATTCCACCTCACCGTCGGTCATGATAGCCCCGCGCTTGACGTTTTCCTGAATTAATAGGACGGGACACGTGATCCTCCTGAGTAGCTCTTCTTCGTATCCCTGCATCACGTTTCTGAAGGCCTCAGCGTCCTCGCCACCCTTAGCCCAGTCGCACAGCACAATAGGGTCGAGATGACGGAGGCAGGTGGACCTGTTCAGAATGGAGATTATGTCCAGTCCCTCCCCATACTTGCTTTTTCCCTGGCTAGGTACGTTGACAGGCATTTCCGCGACCGCCTTAACTAGGTCTTGGGTGTTCCCATTGTAACAGGCAAGTCTTCTCCACCCTTCCCAGTAGCTGTGATAGTTGACCATCGTCTCATGTACATTAGCTGATCTGATATTTGCGTCTCCGAAGATCACTGCTTTAACGATATCTGGGCGCTTCGCGGCCACCATAAGGGAGATCATTCCACCCAGGGAGCTTCCGAACAAGACTGTTTTTTCTTTCATGTTGCGCTCGACAAACGCAATTGTGTCCGAGATGTGATCCTTGTATCTGTAGGGTGGGCTTCGGCGGGATTTGCCATGCCCTCTGAAGTCCAAGGCGTAGATGTGCCACCTCATAGAGAGGACCGGGATGATTGGAAGGAAGTACTCCATCGATCAGTCAGACCATGTAAGAAGATAAGTGGAGGCCCGGAAGCGGGTCCTTCCGCATAGTTGAGCGTTGCTTCTCCTGCTGAAAACTTCTTTTCAACTATCATCAGCATCAGCCCCTTGACTTTCTGGACATCAGCTAAACAATCCAAGATTTCTGTCTATCCCAAGATCACGGGCGATACTTGAGTGTGGTGATCTATGGCGATCGATCAATGCGATGATGGATGTTTACATGTCGACTGATCTGCCCCAAAAAACTGCTTCTCCAAAATAGGAAGTAAGATTCTTCTCTTCCCGATAAGCGGACTTTGATCGGATGTTCAGGCTTGATTGAAAACCTATTCCGATAGCTTTTTCTGCTTTGCCAAGAGCTCTTCAATCTCAGCGTTCCAGTAGACTTTCCGAAGTTCTGCCATGTCTATTCCTTCGTAAGTCTCCTTCTCCAGCGGATCGATTTCAAAAATGCAGCACAATGGCTAGGCTCTCCACGATTATTACATGCAGGAACGTGACCGCCAGCAACTCGAATACAGCGTGTAGATCAACAAGCCATGTTGTTTCAGGGGTTATCTGTTCTTCTTCACGCAGTGATGCTTCGAAGCGTATCAAGTCTCTAATGGATGCTTCTATTCCCATCTTCAAGGTTTTTGCGATATCCTGCTCAATATCGCGGAGCTTCCTATCTTTAGCTTGGACCAGCAAGCCGTGGAAAAGGTAGTGAGGAATTACAGCCGTGGGAATTAGCTCCGCTAAGGAGCCGATGATAGGAGCAGGCGCCAAGACCTCTATCCAGAGACTCATGGCGATTCCCGTCGATACAACCAGCATAGCAGTATTCAGAATCACCAGACTCTTCATTGCCTTGAAAGATGACTTGCCCTTACGTGTTATGATGTTCTCTGAGAAACCCTTCTGCGACGCCAACTTCCACAAAGCAAGATTCAGGTTGATTGGCAGTATTCCCATGAGCATCCCGCCGAGCAAGCAGCCCGCAATCCCTTGATAGAGGTACCCATACGCAGCAATGAGCTGAGGCTGTGCATAGCAGGTTCCGATTGTCCACCAGCCCGACCCGAGCACAAATGCATGATAGCCGCTGAAAAAGAGCCAGAAGACAACGGGTATCCAGTAGATGGGGAACACGAGTCGTTTCAGAAGATCTTGCTGAAGGCTGTTCCACGCTTCATCCTCAAGCTTCAACAAAGGTCTGATCGAGACAAGAGATCTTCTGAATAAACCAAGCGAAAAAAGGACGGCTGTCCCGTTTAGCGACCCGAAGACCGCCATGAGAATCCAGCGAGGCTGGCTCAGATATGGTTCCATGTTTCCTGTTATGAAAGCAACCGCATATCCGATCAAGTAAAGTGCTCCGTTCAGAATGATGAAGAAGACAGGATAATGAAGTCGGGACTTGGCCACTAGGTTCTCAAGCCAGAACGGCATTTGTCTTCACAGATTACTGAGTTCACATTGGATATAACTCTCTCCGTTCAGAAGACCATTTCTGATCCTCTTAACAAAGATGTCTGTATGCTATGGTCCACACACATAAGTAGTTGGCATACCGCGCCTCAAACTGGTCTGCTCTTTCATGCTTGGGACAGGGGAAGGTCAGCGCCAATAGCACCACTGATCGATCGGACAGGCTTACATGCATGCCATTGAAAACTTGTGGAGCGAAAAAAAGGGTAAAATTGAATCTCACTTGAACACTAGAAGCCGAAGCAGTTCTATGCTGTTGTTTGCTGCTCTTTCTTCAGCTCTTCAATGCGTTCTTTGACTCCGGTCAGCTCCTTTTCGAGTTGGTCTCGATACCTCTCCAGCAGAGCTATTCGTTCCTCTCTGGTGAGGAACCTTCGTCTGTGCATGAAGTGTCTGTAACCGAAGCCTGGCCTGTAGTATCCTCTAGGATTTTCTTCAGACATTCTTTACCACCTCCGCTTTTTCACTGTAGCTCTCCATCATGTAGCGGAGAACTCTTCTTAAGGCAACATTCAGAACCATGAAGCGGAGGCCAGCCCTGTGCTGTAAGCGGTAGCTACCGCGCCGAGGATAGGAGAGCAGACCGCATCTGTGAAGGACCATCGCGTGTTCTCTTATACTCTTAGGGTTCATGCCGAGTTCATCTTGGAACTCCTTGAAGCTGGCTGTATGGTCCGTATCGTTCATCAAATGCATCATCATATGTGTTCTTCTCTCATTGGCTAGGACTTCCCAGATGTCTCTATGATAGTTCTCCCTTCTCGATTCAGTCAACTCATGCATCAGGTCCTCTTTGCTCCATTCATCCGGGGATAGTGGAACTTCAAGGAGCACCTGTTCATCTTTGACTAGCCTCAGCTTCACGGACATATTACCAATAGGTAATATTACCTTGAGGTAATTTAAACGTTCCTACCATGGATCTACTATCCAATCTAGCCGAAGCACCAATAGAATTCCAAAAGACTAATTAGAACACTATGTGGAATAAGGACAAGTAGGGGCCGTGGTCCAGTTTGGTCTAAGATACGCGGCTCGGGCCCGCGGGGTCCCTGGTTCAAATCCGGGCGGCCCCACTCACTCCTCCACACAGCAGAGAGCGGATTCGCCAGCAGATCGCCTAAGGTTGAACCCAATCGGTGTGCTACAACTGTTTCAACAGGGCATCGGTTTGTTCTCTCGGCTACGCGCTGAGTTGCCTTTATGGTTATCGATCGGTTTAACTATTCATTCCAGATGTTCTTCATAGGCTTTGCATTGGTCACCCGGAGCTATGTTAAGATGTACGGTCCACCAATACTGAAAGGTATCAGGGAACTGGAGAAGATTTCACTCGACATACCAGAAGTCTCCATCATGAACACTAGCATTTTGCACGAAATTACTAGACAAATATCTAGGGAGGGATCACCTTTGCAGACTATAGGTTGGATAGCAGAGTTAGCAATGACCCATTTTGCTTCATCAGGCGTTTCCTTACCTGCGGATCGTCGCAGCAGCATTATTAGCAAGTCAGTGGAGACCCTTGGGGAATATGATTTCTTCTTCGAGTGGTTCAGAAAGCCCAATCAACAACAGCTGAACGAACTAATAGGAAGAATAGACGAAGGCCTAGCTCACTTAGGGTGTCGTTACACAATAACAACGAAATGAAAATCAACTTGTCCATCGTCTGTGTACCCGCTCATTGACTTCTCAACTCGGAGCACTGTGTCCCCCTAGGATAAGATAGGATTATTAAAGATGCTCCAAGTTCAGTATTCTCAAGGTGTATAGATTTGAAGAAACAGGTTGTCCTGACGGTCTCTGAATCTAAGAGGCTTATCGCGAAGGGTGTGGCTGCTTTGCCTATGGTAAAGAAGGCGATGAAGGAGGGCATGGTTGTCATTGGAACCGGAACCACCAACTCATATGTACTTGAAGAGCTCTGGGGCAAAAAACTTGACAAGAGAAGATACAGAAGTGGGACGACGACTCCGAATGTGCCTGAAAAGGCAGAAAAACCTGCGGAGGAGCAGATTCCAGACGTCGTTTTCAGAAAGGGACAAGTCGTCAAAGAGCTGAACCGGTTTAACGCTATTGCCGAGATGGGCAAGGGCGATGTCTATCTCAAAGGAGCCAATGCCCTTGACTACAACCGGCGGACGGCCGGAGTGCTCATAGGAAGTGCTACAGGTGGTACCGTTGGAGCTGTTATTGGACAGGTTGTTGGCAAGAAGATCAATCTTGTAATACCTGTCGGATTAGAGAAGCTCGTCTACGAGGACATCAATGAGCTGCATCGGCTGGCCGCATCTGAAGATTGTGAGGGACCAAGCCTCTGGCCTCTGAAGGGCACAATCGTCACAGAGATTGAAGCGCTAAACCAGTTGACAGGTGTTAAGGCCACTCTTCTCGCTGCGGGAGGAATAGCTGGGGCCGAGGGCGCTGTGAGGTTACTGCTTGAAGGTTATGATGAACAGCTGAAAACAGCAGTGGAACTGGTGGAATCGATAAAAGGCGAGCCCCGAGACCTAGTATGAGGGGGCATGCTCAAGGTCGGGGGGATCTCTGGCAGATCTGCTGACGATGTGTGTTCTTGTTCGGCCGGCGATACTCATCTAAACATGGAGAACCTTCGAAGTAGATATCATCACATCAACGAAGTCAGAAAGCATTCAAAAGACTGATACACCGGCATACATGGGGAATGTAGACGGTCTTGGCTCACTTTTCTTGTTGTCGCTAGGATTCTTTTCTGACTTCCTGCTCTCACGTTCGCTGTCCCGAGTTCACTCCAATCGCGAAGTCAGCTATAGTTGTCAAGGATGTCACTATTGCGCTTGAAAAGGTTTGATAATCCTTGCTGAGGCTCAGACTGTATATGAGAGCGGCTCCTAGCACGGTAACAATCACAAGGTAGACTGCCAACACGCTCTTGTCTAGAACAGATTCCTCAACGACGACGTGGGTTTCGCCCTGTCCCATCGATTATCCCCTTCCAGCCGCGCTCATGACTACTAGGGCACTTCTTCGTGTCAGGAGTAGCCTTGACAGCGCATTTCGGGCATCTATAGACTCGCCTGCGCTTTAAATGGGCCAATGATTATCCGAAGCGGTACTATGGTTGGCAGTATTTACGAAATCTGTGCCTTGATGAGTGCAGCCAAGCTCAGAGGCGGCACAGGCTGCCAGATGGAAACCCGAACTGAAGAAATGCAGGGGATCTCTGTCTCTGTTTACGGCTGTTTGTGGAGAAAAGAGTAGGTTTTCCAGTCATTACCGTGCTTGTCTATGCTTCAATGAATATCGCCGGCTTGTAGGGCTTGGCTCTTTTCGCCCTGCCTTCAGGATCGTAGATGCCTGTCTCGTCTTCTCTCTGAACGCTGGTTCTTGTGTTCAGCTCTGTCTCGAAGAAGGCCTTTGTCTTCCCGAAGAGCGCTGATTCATCCAGCTTGCCTATGTTTATTCTTCTCTTGGCGTTCTCTTCAGGGGTTTTTGTCACGTCTTCGACTACTTCTCTGGCGAAGGTTGCAACTGCTTCTGGTCTTTTTCTAAGCTCTTCGTCCTTCAGAGATTCTCTTATCAGTATCCCGATTGCAAGTGTCCCTGCCTTAGAAAGCTCAAGTGCCTTCATGTAGACCTTCCATTTCCATGCAGCTGCTGTGTAGACGTAGACTGATTTAGGCGTGATTCCTGTAACCTTCATTATACTTGATATGTCTTCTAGGCATAGCTTAATCGATGACTCCTTTTCATCAATCTCTGGATTCAGGTCTTCAACTCTGAATTCAGGCCACTTAGCTGAAGAGACGAAGCTGTCGTATCCCATTGCTTCCCAGATCTCTTCGCAAAGGTGTGGGGTCACTGGCGCCAGCATCCGGACCTGTGTATCCAAGATCCTTGAGAGCACACCTTGTATTGTTTCCTTCCTTTCAGCCAACTTTCTCTCCGCAGCCACTCTGCGCATATACCACTGCAGGTCTTGGTTGAGATTGTAGTATGCCGCAAGGATCGCGCTTCTCACCCTGAGGTCTTCCATGCTCTGAGTAGCTTCCCAAACACATCCTTGAAGGCGGCTTAAGACCCATCTATCGATGTCTTCTAGCCTATCTGCTTTAGTGTTCTTTCCATTCCTTGCTATCTCCATTGCATTCTGATGGAATTTCTCTAGGCCTTCAGCTGTTGACTTGGCTAGTGAAGGGCTGAAGTCCCCATCCTTTAGAATCTCAGATGTAGCCATGAGAGAAAGTCTAAGAGCGTCTGCGCCGAACCTCTTTATTGCTTCCCTCAAAGGTATGATGTTGCCCAAAGACTTGCTCATCTTCTGCCCCTCCATCAGGACACTTCCGTTAACAACGATTTGCCTCGGCCAAAGCTTCTTCGGGAAGACAGCCGTGTGGTTGAATATCATGAAGGTCAGATGGTTCGGAATCAAGTCTCTTCCTGAGTGACGACTGTCTAGAGGATAGAAGTATTTGAACTCCTCTCTAATAGCTTTGACTTCTTCTGGCACTAGGCCTGTTCTCTCGGCAATACGCCTTGCGGAGCCCTGTCCTAAGAAGACGTAGTCAAAGAATGAGTTAGACAGCTTGTCAGCATCTACCTTGGTCTTCTTCAGCTTCTCTAGGATGGTGTAGAAGGACATGTAGATTGTAGAATCCGATAGAGATTCAATTATCCAGCTCTTGTCCCAAGGCAGCGGTGTCCCCAAACCGACCTTTCTTGCACAGGCTTTCTCGTTGAGCCAATCGATAACATATTCGAACTCTGTTCTCAGCTCCTTTGGCACTATCTCCATTCCGTCTAGGTTTTCATGTGCTAAGCGCTTCCACTTGGGGTCTCCATAGTTGATGAACCACTGGTTCTCAAAGATCTTTACAACACATTCCCCGCCGCATCTGCAGTAGACCGGCTGGTTGGCCAACTCATACATCGTTGAGGCTTTTCCCTGTTTCAAGAGATCGCTCTTAACATAGTCTCTTGCCTTCTGCACCGTTGATCCAGCATACTGACCGGTGTTAGTCTTCATTCTTCCTCCGTGGAACTCGTGCCGATAGACTTCCTTCGTTGCGTCTTCAAGTCTCTTGTCTGTTTGATCGGTTATTCCTCTCTTCTTTACTTCGTCCACAGCTGGCAATTCGGAATATCCCTGCGCCTCTATGATGGATATAGGACGTATAGCCTTAACTTCACTAGGTTTGAGTTTGAACTCCTTGATAGACGGGTCTCCTTTGAGGTTCTCCAAAGCAACGTAGTCATAGGGAGCATGACCCGGAACTGACATCACTACACCAGTAGCATTCCTAGGGTTCACAAAGGAGGCAGGCAGTATGAGTATTTTGTCACCTGTCACGGGATTAGTTGCTTTTTCTCCTATGAGCCGTTCTCCCTTGAAGGTCTCTTCTACCTCTACCTTGCGGCCCAGCAATGCCAGCTTCTCCACAGAATCTCGGCTTATGATCCATGGCTCCTCGTCAACCCTTGCATAGGCATATTCAGCATCTGGGTTCAGCCACATGTTGGTTACCCCGAATATTGTCTCAGGTCTCAACGTTGCAGCGGGAAGAAACCGGTCACCATGCTCAAACTTCAGTAATGTGAATTCCTCGATCTCTGGCTCGACATCGCCCCTTGTATCATGTTGGCCAACTGGGTTTCCACAGCTTGCACACCATCCCACAGGATGGCTTCCTTGGGTTATGAATCCGCCTTTGCGAAGCCTATGGAATTGCCATTCAATGAACTTGTTGTAGTAGGGGTCAATCGTTGTAAACTCTCTGCGCCAGTCGATTGAGAACCCTATTTCCTTCATTCCCTGCTTAAGTTCCGCGTGGAAATAGTCTGCCATTCCAAGAGGTTCTTCCAGCTTCTTTAAATCCTCCTTAGGAAGCTTCCAGACATCCAGAAGAGTCTCAATAAGCTCCTTATCTCCCTCCTTCAGCCTCTTCGCCATGGCTAGTACCGGTGTCCCTGTGTAATGGAAAGCCATAGGGAAGAGAACATTATACCTTCTCATCCTTAGGTAGCGAGCATGAACATCAGTCAGCGTGTACGTTCTCCCGTGACCTATGTGCTGAGGCGAATTAGGATATGGATAAGCAACAGTGATGAAGAACTTCTGGACCTCCGGGTTCGGAGACGGCTCAAACACCCTGGCTTCTTCCCATCTCTCCTGCCATTTCTTCTCAATGCTAGCCCAGTCGATCATAACTCATTACACCTATACTGTCCACTATCATATCACAGTCCAAGAGCTGTATGAATAAAGATTATGAGTAAAAATCTTTGCGGACGAAGAATGGCTTCTGCGCGCGCTTCCTCCAGTCCTAGGACAAGAGGCGCTTGATGTGACCTCTCATATGTTCAACAGCCTCTGGGATCTTCTGTAACTCCTTTCCTCCTCCTTGTCCAAAGCTCGGTCTGCCTCCTCCTCGGCCACCAAGGAACTTCGATGCTGTATCTGCCAATACGCCTGCATGTATCTTAGTCACGGCCTCTTCGCCAACCATAGCGACGACTCTGCCGTCTCTCTCATTGAAGAAGACAGAGACCGATGAAGGATCACTCTGCGCAATATAGTTGGCCAGTTCAATCAGGAAATCCACATTAGTAGAATCAGAGTATACTATCACCTTTACTCCTCCGATGTCTTCGGCTTTCATAAGGAGTTCCTTACCCATCTTCTCAGCAGACAGTTTTCCTCTTGAATCGATTTCATGGCGCAGATTGTTGCGGTCTGCCAATACCTTGCTGAGCGATTCAACCACTTTCTCGAGAGGAGTGCCTAGGGTTTCCGCAACTTCGAAGAGAGTTTTCTCTCTTCTTTGTACTTCTCCAAGCGCCGCTGGACCCGCGGCGAATATGATCCTCTCTACCCCGTCTTGTACTCTCTCTGTTCTTAGTATCTTGATGAAGCCGACCTCTGATGTGGACCCGCAATGGGTTCCACCGCAAGCTTCGACATCCCATCCTTCGATCTCGACAATCCTTATCTGCTTGCCAGGTGCTGCTCCGCCTTGGTAGAGCCTGAAGCCATATTGAGCCTCAGCTTTGTCGCGCTGAACCCAAGTTGTGGAGACCTTTCTGGCTTCCATCACTACCTTATTGGCAAGACGTTCAAGTTCATCGGTTTCCTGCCTTGTGAGTTTCTTCCAATGGCTAATGTCTAAACGGCTACTTTCGACACTCTTCTGAGCACCTGACTGCCATGCATGGTCACCCAAGACGCGCCTTGAAGCACCTATAAGCACATGTGTAGCCGTGTGGTGGCGCATCAGAGCCGCTCTTCTTTCCCAATCGATGACTCCATGCACCCTTGAGCCCGGAGCAGGCAGTTCAGGCTGATCCTGAATCTCATGTAATAGAACATTGTCGACACTCGCAACATGTACAACTCTAAATTCACTGTTGTCTGCGGTGATGATCCCTACATCTGAGAGTTGTCCTCCGCCTTCTGAGTAGAATGCTGTTTGGTCGAGCACTAGATATCGACCTTCAAGAACCTTTAGGACCTCAGCGCTGAATTCTCTTAGATAGGGGTCTTCATAGAAGAGTCTCCTGGTCTTCGGAGTGTTCTCTACTTGCTTGTTCAATCTATCTTCTGCACGCAAACCTTCAGTCGTCTCTTGTGGTGCGACATGTCTCTTTGCCACAAGCGAGTAGAAGTCTTCAGGAGTGGGCGTCTCCAACCCCTCTTTCTCAGTGATCTCTTTAACGTCTTCAGGAGTAAGGCCGTGTGAATCGTAGAGCTCTACAAGCTGGTCGACTGGGAAAGCTGTTTTTCCCTCTGATCTGGTCTGCTCCACAACTCTGGACACTAAGCGCCTTCCCCGACTCAGAGTATCCAAGTACTTCTCTTTCTCAGCTTCGATCGCCTCAAGGATCTCCTCACGCATGTCTCTGATGTGTGGGAAGTCTCCTGACCAGTAGCGGACTTGTTCTTCAAGTAGATCCGGAAGTCGATCTACTATGTCCAGTTTTCTAAAAACCCTATAGCTCCTGCGGAAAAGAAGCCTTGCCAAGTAACCTTCCTTCACGTTAGAGGGAACAACGCCCTCGGACAGAATGAATACTAGTGCCTTCGTATGATCCAAGAGGGCAAAGGAGTTTTCGATGGGCGATATTATGCTATCCAACTCCACCGGATCCATACCAACCATATGAGCAATCCTTTCCCGGGCAGCCTTCTTCCCAAGTCTCTGGAACTCCGCAGAGAACCTTGAAGACTCCTCAATAACACGCCTATCTGTGCTCTGTAGACCCGCCCAATCAAGAAGCCTCTCCAGAAGACGACCATAGACCGCGTGAAAGGCGCTCGGAGAGCCTTGAGTGAGCCAGGTCCATCGCTCCATTCCATAGCCTGTGTCAACAACCTTGATTGGCATAGGCTCCAGCTTGTCACCAATAGTCTTGTACTGCATGAAGACAAGAGTCGAGACCTCCAAGCCTGAGACACACCCTTCAACATCGACTCCGGCGTTGCCTCCTCCGGACCAGAAACCCTCCTTGTACGTTATCTTCTCAGAGGGAACACCAAGGTCCTGTGTGAGCAGTTCATGATGATACCTGATTGTCTCGTTTTTCCAGTAGACCTGCGGCTGATTCTCGTAATTGAACGCATGGTGTCCGCCCATCTCAAATATGGTGAAATGCCTGCCCATCGTGTGACCTACCAGATCTATGTCCTCGAACCTGAGGCAGGGTTGGCTTAATACGAGCGGGTTCGCAGGAGGAGGTATAAGGCCCTCTGTAACATAGGGCTGAAAATCGACTATGCTGGCAATAGTGAATAGAAGGTCATCTCTCCAGCGCGCAACCACGGGATACGGTCTGAGTCTTTCGTGGCCTCGCTGTTCGAAGAATGAGAGGAACTTCTCTCTCATCTCCGTTATACTTAGGCTTCGATTGGTCGGTGAGTTACCTATGAACTCATAGGGGACACAGGGTGCGTCCCCGCATTCTTCTCTTGTCTCATCCTGAGTCCAAAAAAAGGTTCCACATATCTTACACTGCTTTCTGATGAAACCATTTTCCGTGAAAAAAGGTATCCTGAAGTCCTCTGGGGAAACAATCAATCCAATATTCTCTCCAAAACAGGGAAACTGTCTAAGATGGAAGAAAAATATGTTCCAGACTTAAGGCTGGAATAGAGCTGCAAGACCCTGTAGGTTTTCTTCTTCCTTCTTCTCCTCTTTCTTCTCTTCCTTCTTTTCTTCCTTCTTCTTCTCCTCCGCCGGAGCAGGTGCAGGAGCCGGGGCAGCGGCTGCGAAGAGTGGCGTCTTAATCGCTTCAGCTATGTCGATTTCTGAGATTGCGGCCACGAGAGACTTGACCCTGATAGGATCAGGTGTAATCCCCGCCGCTTTCAGAACACCTTGAATCTTGTCCTCAGTAATCTCCTTACCAGCGCTGTAGAGGAGCATTGCGGCATATACGCTCTCCATATATTCACCTCTTTCAATGGGTCTCTAAACCCACAGTCGCTTAC
>Ga0315296_10000242_pt1 | contig 50715 bp, 45 predicted proteins | sample YL17G14_18_MG_FD_203921 | JGI IMG/M metagenome (GOLD analysis project Ga0315296, IMG submission 203921) | Sediment microbial communities from Yellowstone Lake, YNP, Wyoming, USA - YL17G14_18 | ecosystem: Environmental > Aquatic > Freshwater > Lake > Sediment | place: USA: Wyoming | collected... | reverse complement strand
GTGGCCTGGACGGCAGGATGAACGTCGGCCCAGGGTTGATCGTTGCAATACTCCAGGATCAGCAGGTTGAACAGGAGCAGAGAGAACTCGTCGGTCGGGGCCGGCCGTTCCCGGCGCGCTTGGTGGAGGAGCGGGAGGTCCTGATCCCGCACCAGTCGCCCGTAGTCGTTGACCAGCCGCTGGCAGGCCCGTTCGATGTGTGTGGGTCCCACGCGTCTGTCGGTATAATCGAAAGCGTATCGCACCAGGCGCAACAGGTCGCGCACGTGGCCGCCGCTCAGTTCCACCAGTTGCTGTACCAGGTCCGGGCTCTCGAAAACGGCCTCTACATCTACCCGCTGGGCGACGACCTGGTACAGTGCCTCTCGCCCGGCCGTATATTCGCGTCCGTCCTCCTCGGCAATCTTGACCATCGGGACGAGGCGGTATCCATCGGGAAAGAATAGATCACCTTCTCCAGCCCATCCACGATAACAACCAGCCCGGCACTGCCTGCCTTGCGGAGCCGGAACTGCGCGTCGTCCAGCAGGTCGTTGACGTAGGTGATGAGGTCCCAGACGTTGCGCTCCAATTGGTGGCGGTACACCTCGCGCCGCTTGCTGCTGCTCTTGATCTCGCCCTTCACCGTGGCGAGCATCTTGGCCAGGACGATGGCCGGGCTCTCGGCCCCCAGGCCATACTCCGCGCCCAGAGTGCGCTCGACGTCGCGCCCCTTTTCCTCGGTGATGACCGTCGTGCCAAACCAGCGGGCGACGGCCTCCAGCAGTTGCGGATTCAGTTCGACGGTCACCACTTCCGACTCGCGCAGTTGGTGCTCCGTCTCCTGCACCAGCGTCACGAGCACGTCGAGGTAACTGACGTCGGCGACGTCCAGTTCCTCCTCCACGTCGAAGTAGACGACGAAATAACCCTGTTCCTCGAGTTTGGCCTTGAGGCGGAAGAGTTCGGTCGTCTTGCCGCAGCCCCGGTGGCCGGTGAACAGGAGTTTGACGAACGCAGGGGAAGGAGGGCGGTCGGAGCGACGGATGTGCCGGGCGATGAGCGTGGCCAGGTCATCGCTGCCTCGCGCGCTGGTCAGGTCCACGTAACGGGGATCGGCCTCGCCTTTGCGGAGTGGCTCCTCAGGGTTGACGGCATTGAACGCATCGTCCACAGTCTTGGGGAGAGCAGTCATTACCGGTATACTCCTTTCGCACTCGCGCATTATGAATGGGTAGATTGGGAAATTGGTAGATTGGTAGATCGGTGGTCGCCTTGTACACGCATTCATCAGCCAGCAGGCGCAGCGACGGCTTCTGTGACAAAGTAGATCTCCTCGTTCTTGACGAGTTCGGTGGCATAGCGAATGCAGGCGCGCACGTCGTCCTCCGTCAAAGTAGGGTAGAAATCGGTGATGATCTGTCGTGGCGTGTAGCCTGCCTCGACCAGTTCCAACACCATGTAGACCGGGATGCGCGTGCCGGCAACGACGGGTCTGCCGAAGGCAACCCTGGGGTCTACCCGGATGTGCTCTTGCCACGTCATTCCCGGCCTCGTTCCGGACGGTGCCCGGTAGTCAGTCAGGCTGCTCGTCAGGCAGAAGTAGTCCTTTAGAGCGCAGTATCTCTGCGTATTCCTTCCGCCAAATAGTGCAGTCAATCACTTCACGAAATTGGTCCTCATTCAGCCGCAGCTGCTGGCGAATGAAGTGCGGAAGTTTACCTGTGAGTTCCCCACGTTTGTGGGGAACTTTGGTCCATAGGATGGTTCGGCCTTCCCAGCGAAAGAAAGCGAGCGTGTCCCTACCTTCCCGAATCTCCATCTCCAACTTGTCGAAGACGCGGAGAATATCGCGTGTCTTCATGACTCTGCCTCGGCGATGACATGGTCGAGATAATCCCACACTCGCGCAGACAATGGACCTAGAGATCCGCGTTCTTGTTTCAGGGTGTAGTACAGATCAGCCACAGTGCAGCGCAGGTCGTCCAGAGCCTCGTTTTCGGTATCGCCATAACCGAACAGGTCGAGATCTGGGGCATAGGCAACGACTTGCCCTTCATCATATTCGAGTGCCACCGAAAGCGGCTCCACAAGTCCCAGATGGGGATGGCGTAGACTGTAGAGCAGAATTGGGCGGTGGCTACTGGCACGGGTCAACAGTGTCGTCAATTGACGCAGTTCATCCCGAATCTGGCGCAATTCAACGTCTGTCTGTGTATCGGCGTTTTGCACCTCAGCAGAAACAGGGTGGGACATTGGTCTTACCTCCCTCAATTCTCATTTTACCCCACCATTCCTATTTCCGCCAGTGGGTGCGGTAGACGACCATGGTCTGCCCGCCGGCGATGGTGTTGTGGACTAGCGTCACGCGGTGTATCGGCTCCAGGAGGTCACGACGAGTGGCCAGGTCGGGGAACCAGGTGGGGAAGATGATGACGTACTGCACGTCCCGTGCGGCCATCAGTTCGGCCAGGCGCGCGTCCCGGTCAGGCAGGCGCAGGAGCGGGATGACCTCCGGCGTGACCAGCCCCGCCAGGTCCACGATCGGCCGCTCGGAGATGTAGGTGATCGCGCCGATGTCGTTCAGTGCCAGGAGCGCGTCCGGCGGCGTGTGTGCTGCCACCCAGTGGCCGAGCGCGACCTGCATCTCGTTGATGTTGTCCACGTTCCAGGCGTACTGGCGCGCCATCTCCGGCAATCCCCACCCGCTCCCCGCCGCGACGAGCAGGCTGACCAGCACCGCCAACCCCCTCCTCCCTCTCCCTCCCAGGGAGAGGGTTGGGGTGAGGGTGGGATGCTCGTCAGGAGTTGAATCCACCCTCCCCCTGCCCCTCCCTGTCAGGGAGGGGAGTGGGCTCCCCTCTCCCTCCCAGGGAGAGGGGCTGGGGGTGAGGGTGGGGTGCTCGTCAGGAGTTGAATCCACCCTCCCCCTGCCCCTCCCTGTCAGGGAGGGGAGTGGGCTCCCCTTTCCCTCCCAGGGAGAGGGGCCGGGGCCTGCCCTGAGCGTAGCCGAAGGGGTGAGGGCTTTCCTCTTCCCCCACCGCGACACGATCCGGCCCATCTCCATCAGCCCCACGACGCCAATACACGCATTACAAGCGATAAGCGGCATCAGATACCGCCCGTGATGATAAAGCCCGGTATGGAGAAAGGCATAAATCATCGGCAACCCCACGCTCCACACGCTCAGCAGGCGCGCGCGACGGAACAGCACCCCCACCCCCAGGACGTAAAACGGCAACAGCAGCGGATTGTCCCGGATCAGGTAGCGAGAGGCCAGGCTCAGAAAATCGAGATCGAGCCGGAAATCAAAGGTGGCCTTTGCGTGATAAGTGTTGGGCAAGAGATGCCCGCTCGTCAGGAACGAGAAAATGAGGTAAGGGAGGACGATGGCGGCGAAGAGGAGGAGGGGAGGAATGATGCGTAATCCGTAATGCGTAATCCGTAATGCGTAATTTGCGATTTGCGATTTGCGATTTGCTGATTTGCTGATTTGCTGATTTGCTGATTTGCTGATTTGCTGATTTGCCGATTTGCCGATTTGCGCGATGGAGTCGGCCATGGCCAGCGCGAAGAGCAGGTAGCCTTCCGGGCGACTCAGCGCGGCCAGGCCGAACAGCGCCGCCGTGCGCAGCCGGTAGCGGTGCGCGGCGCGGTCGGTCAGGTGGGCGCTCACGGCCAGCAGGCTCAACGTGGCGAATAGGCAGATCTCGAGCGCCGAGAGGCCGGCCCACACCAGGCGTCCATTGAGCGCAGCGGCCATGCCGGCCAGCCAGGCCGCCCAACGCCGACCCGTCAGCCGCAGTCCCAGCGCGTAGGTCGCTGCCAATAGCGCCAGGAAGCAGGCCCCACTCAACAGTTGCCCCGCGACGGGAAAGCGGCCGCCCACGAAGTAGACGGCCGCCAGGAGCAGCGTCCACAGCGGCGCGGTCGAGCCAGACGTGGGCTGGCCAGGGTTGTAGGAGAAGCCGTCTCCGCGGGCCAGGTTGCGCGCGAACTGGAAATGGATCCACGAGTCGTCCAGCGGGACGCCCCCCTGCCCGCCGGTGAAACGATCGGCGTTGAGCGCGAACGCGCCGAGCGTCAGGCAGCCGACGAGGAGCAGGCCCGCCAGCCACGCCCAGTCGTTTCGACCCAGGCGCATCCTCTCGCTCACGTCATCCCCCGGTACATCCCCCCATCCACCAGCAGGCTGACGCCGGTGATGTAGGAGGCGGCAGGCGAGACGAGAAACGTAGCCACCGCGGCGAACTCCTCCGGCGTGCCCATCCGCCCGAGCGGGATGGCGGCGACGATTTTGGCGGCCTCTTCCTCCGGCGTCGTCGAATTGCGTGCGGCCCGCTCGCGCAGGAGTTGATCCACGCGCGCGGTGCGCGTCCAGCCGGGGCAGAGCGCGTTGACGCGGATGCCGCAGGAGCCCAGTTCGTCGGCCAGCGTCTTGACCAGCCCGACTACGCCCAGCCGCAGGCTGTTGGAGAGGATGAGGTTCGGCAGCGGCTGCTTGACGGTGATCGAGGTCATGGCCAGGATGGAACCCGCGCCTTGCTCCTTCATCACCGGCACGGCGGCGTAGCACAGCCGCACGGCGCTCAGCAGCGTCAACTGCAGAGCGCCCTCCCAGTCTGCAGCGCTGAGGTCGAGGAATTGCCCCGGCGGCGGCCCGCCGGCGTTGATGACGAGGATGTCCAGCCGCCCGAACTGGTGGACGGTGGCCTCGATCAGCGCGCCTGCCGCTGCCGGGTCCGCAACGTCGGCCGGCAGCGGCAGCGCCTGGCGGCCCGTCCGGGCCTCGATTTCGGCGGCCGTGCGGGCCAGGTCGGCCTCCCCTCGAGCGCAGACGGCGACGCGAGCGCCCTCCTGGGCCAGGCGCAGGGCGACGGCCCGGCCCAGGCCCTTGCTTGCGGCGGTCACCAGTGCGATCTTATCGTGTAATCCCAGGTCCATCACTCCAACTCCAGTTTCAATTGTGTGCGGCCCACGCCGATCACGTCGCCGGCGCTGACGACGGTGGGGCCGCTGATGCGCGCGCCGTTGAGCAGCGTCCCGTTGCGGCTGTCCCGATCCTCCAGCCACCACTGGCCCTCTCGCCAGGTCAGCAAGGTATGGTGGGCAGAGGCGTAGGTGTCCGGGATGGGGATGGTGTTGGTCGGTGAGCGGCCGATGGAAGTGACAGGCTGCAGGGGAAAGGCAGTGCCCGCGGCGAGCGCATCGTCCGCGGTTTGCAGGACGACCAGTTGCCCGCCCGGCCGGGTTGCCTCGCGGCCAGCCGTGGCCTGCCGCAGGTCACGCCACAGCATCACGAACACGGCGGCCAGGAAAGCGTAGAGCAGGAGGGCGAGCAGAATGCGCAGGACCAGCAGTACCACGTCCATCGCTAACCCGCTTCGATCTCCTGAGGGGCAAGCGTCGGGGTGTCCCCGCTGTCGGATAGCGGGACGGGGGTGGGCGGGTCCTCGCCGTAGATGACCTGGATGCCGGCGAAGGATACGACGTCGCCGGAGTGCAGCACGCACTCCTCGACCGGATAGCCGTTGATGGATGTGCCGCCGGAACTGCCCAGGTCATACAACACGTAGTGGCCGTAGCGCAGGCGCAGTTGGGCGTGGTGACGGGAGACGCGCGAGTCTTCGATGATCAGGTCGTTATCGAGCGCGCGCCCGACGGATACGACGGGCTGCAGGAGATTCACGTGACGGCGGCCTTCCATGATCAGGAATGGGCGGCCCTGCGGCGTGAGTTTCGCTGCCGCCGCCCCTGTGTCCTCTGCGCCGGTCTCCATCTGGCGCGTCTTGTCCACGCCGGTCGCTTCTTCGGGCATCCAGCGCGCCTCGACGCGCACCTGGCGGGGGGCTATCCCCTCGTCGGGCACCACGCGGACGTCCGGCCTGACCTCGAGCGCCAGGCCCGCCTGGGCCGTCAGGTCGGCCACGTGGCAGGCCAGTTCTGTCTCGAGTGCCGGTTGCTCGACCGCCAGCGCCTGGTAGTCGTCGGGGTGCAGGTAGACCCAGTAGTGGGTGGGGGCCTGGGGCGTGCCGTCGGGCGAGAGGACCTGGTAATCCTCCAGGGCGCGCGTGAGGTGCGTGGCGACCTCCAGCGGGCGCAGCCGCCCGGCGAAAAGGCGGGCGAAGGTGCCCTCGACCAACCGCTCGGCCAGTGCTTCAAAGCGTGCAATCTTGCTCATGAGCGGCGATTATAATGCGGGAAAGAACAAATGACAAATGGTGATCTTGACTACCCAGATCTCCCCAGGCTCCAACGGCTTGCCCAGCACCAGCCGGCCATCCCGATGTTCGCACGGCACAGGTTGGTCGGTGGCCATGTCCATGGCCGCGTAATCCCCTTGCGGTGCAGTGATCCTGAACTGTGGCTGGGCTGGCTGGCCGGTGTGGTTGAAGGCGAAGAAAATGTAGAAGGGATGGCCTGCCTCATCTTTTCCTTCCAGCAGGCGCGGCTCGACGTCCATCCCCTCTGGGACGCCGTCCACCTCTACCGGCGGCTCGATCCCCGCCAGCCCGGTGAGCCCTTTGAGCAGTTTCCCGGCGTTTTCGTCTCTGAACCTGTAAAAGCCCAGGCTCAGCAGCGTGCCGGCGAAGATGGCCCAGCCCTGGCCGTAGCGGTTGACGACGATGGCCGGCCCGCCGTCCTCGAACTCTCCCACCACCTCGGCCGTCTCGGACAGCGTCTCCAGTTCCTCGCGGAAGCGCGCGCCAATGAGCACGTCTCCCTTTTTCAGCAAGGGTAGCGCCGGGTGGTCCCGGACGATGCGGATTGGCACGGGCGTTTCTTCCGGCACCCCCTGCGCGCCCCGCTCCCGGCAGCCGAAGACTTTCTCTAGCCCCAGCCCCGGCACGGCTTCGCCGCAGTAGCCCGTCTCGTCGTTCCAGGCCGTGCGCGCCTCCGCCAGGACGACTCCGCCCCGGCGCACGAACTCCTCGATGCTGGCCGCTGCGGCCCGCGAGATCATGAACGAGAAGGGCAGGTACAGCAGGTCATAGTCTGCCAGTTTGCCCGCCGCAATCTGGTCCACGTGGATAAAGTCCGCCGGGACGTGCGCCTGGTACAGCGCCCGGTAAGCGCCGATAGTACTGCGGCTGGGGACGTAATGCCAGGGTTGGCGCATACAGACCCACATGATGTTGGCGAGCACGTTCCAGCAGATCGCCGCGCGCGCCCGGCTGGGTTTCCCGGCATAGAACAAATCCATGTTCCTCGTGACGACCTGCGCGACGGCGCCGGCGGCGACCGCCCGCTCGCTGGGAGTGCCGTCCAGGTTGGCCAGCCCAAAGCCGGCCGACTCGTAGCCGCTGCTCATGGGGTGCCAGGCGTAGAAGCACAGTCCCTTGGCCCCGTGCGCGATAGGGTGCCAGGCGTACGAGCGGGCGTCTGCCGCCGTCATGTGCGAGGCGAACATCCCCACGTAGCCGTGCCCGCCCTGGAGTTCCCCCAGCCAGTACGGCCGGCCGACGGAGTCGCACGCCGAGCGGGTGCCGGCCAGCAGCGCCGCCCGAAACGAAGGGTCGTGCGTCTCGCTGGCCCCGACGTGCTTGGGGTAGAGCGAAGTGCCCCAGACGTCCACCTGGCCCGCCATGCGCCAGTCGTCGGGCGAGCCCTGCTCGTCAATCGGCAGCGAGAGGATCGAGGGGATGGCCGAGTGGCTGGTGGTGAGATGGCCGTCGGCCTGGCGCACGGACTCGTGCCGCCAGCGCAGGTCTTCGGCCAGTTTGTCCATGATGAACTGCAGCCAGTCCACGTATTCCGTGTAGGTCATCAGCGAGATGAACCTGGGGGCCAGCACCACGTCCCAACTGGAGAACTGGCGATACCAGGCCTGGTTGAGCGCGTCCAGGCTCGGATACCGGCGGCGCAGCCAGTCGCGGAAGCGCTGGACGGTGTGGTGGCAGTAGCAGAACGTGGCCGGCTGGGGCAGGAAGTCAAAGTAGCCCCACTGGACGACGTGCGGCTCGCTCCACAAGTCCCAGGCCAGGAACGGCGGGCGGCCGGCAATGTGGCCGGCCAGTTGGCGCATGAAGCGCTCGGCCGCCGTGCGCACGCCCGGGTGGTCGTAGCAGTAGCCGGGCGCGCCCTGTGAATCAACCGGCACCCCGCCGGCCGAGACGTAGCGGCAATCTGGATAGTACTTGGCCAGCCAGTCGGGGGCCGAATCGAGGTACAGTTGCACGATGACGCGCAGGCCGACTTCTTCGGCCAGTTCCATCAGCAGGTCTACTGCGTCAAAGCAATAGTCGCCCGGCTGCGACTCGCCGGAGGCCCAGTCCACCCAGCAGCGCACGGTGTTGAAGCCGCAGGCGGCGATGTTCTGCAAGTCCTTCTTCCAACTCTGGCGGGCGCCTGGCCCGGGCTGCCGGACCATCGTCGCCCGCGTTCGCCCGCCCGTGTACCAGGCTGCGATGGGGATAAATCTCTCGTCCATGTTTCCCTTTCTGTTTTCTGGCACTCAGTACGCCACCCGCCCCGCATCAAACACCCGCGGCAACGCCGCGATCGCCTCCAGCCACGCCCGATACCGCTCCAGCGAGAAAGGCGGCCCCCCGGCCAGATAGTGATTGCCGAACTCTCGCCCATCCACCTCCCACGCGATCAGGTACAGCCGCTGCTCACCCGCGTAGGCGCGAATGCGCCCCACCTGCCAGTTCTGGTTGGCCGGCACGACGAACGTCCCCTCCGCCACCGTCTCCGCGCTGTCGGCGTCCCACACCCGATAGCGCACGCGGGCAGGCTCCCGCGTGTCGTTGCTCACTACGACCGGCAGATACTTGCCCGGCCCCGCCTCGCCGACGAGCACACACACAGGCCGTTGCGCCCGCCAGATATAGTGATACGCCAGTTTCTGGCCAAAGTAATAGTCCACGACGGCGTCGGAGAACTGCGGCCAGCCGTCTATCACGTTCCACCACAGGATGCCGCTCGTGCGCCACTTGCGCAGCCGCGCCGACTCGACGAAAAACTTGGTCGCCTCGGCCTGCACAATCTGGCTGGCCAGCGCGAACTCTTCCAGGCGGTCTGGAATCGCGCCAAACAGTTCCCGTACCTGGTTGGCCATCAACCCGATACGGTCCCGGTCAACGGCGGTGTGCTGCCAGTGATAGACCGAGTGGATCTGCCATTCGTCGTTATTCTGCCACGGCCAGAGCCTGGCGGGTGAGATGAAGCGGCGGATCGAGGAGACGTTGGGGCAGCCGTGATACCCGATCTCGCCGATAAAGTGCGCGCTGTGCTGTGTGTAAAACGGACTCTTAAAGTACCCGCGCGGCCCCCACAGGTGCTGTTCCGGCGTGTGCTCACAGGCGTCAGGGCGGTTCGCCACGGACGGTGGCACGTAGGGCGAACTGGGCACGTACGCGCGCTGGGGATCGCAGCGGTACACGACCTGCGGGATTGCCTCGCGCGTCAGGCGGTTCCGCTCCGGCGAGAGCCCATACGCCACGTAAGCCATGTCTACCTCGTTGTCCCCGCACCACAGTGCCAGGCTTGGGTGATTGCGCAGTTTCTCGACCACCGCCTGCACCTCTGCCCGCACCTGCGCCAGGAAATCCTCCGTCTGGGGATAGCGGCAACAGGCGAAGGCAAAATCCTGCCACACCAGCAAGCCCCGCTCGTCGCACAGGTCGAAGAAGCGCTGATCCTCGTAGACGTTGCCGCCCCAGCAGCGGATCATATTGCAGCCCAGGTCGTCGAACAGCGCGACCGCTTGCTCCCCCCGTTCGGCGTCCCGGCTGTGGAAGGCGTCGAGCGGCACCCAGTTGGCGCCCTTGACCATGATCGGCTCGTCGTTCACGTAGAAGACGAAATGGCTCTCGGGATCGGGCGACGTATCCACCCGGACCATCCCGCTGGCTGCCGCTGGCGGCGACCATGTCGCTCCGGCCGTCTCCGTGCGCGCGACCGCCAGTTTGCGGATGCCGATGCGCTCGACCCGTTCGGCCAGCACGCGCTCGCCCTGGCAGAGTTGCGCCGTGACCGTGTACAGGTGCGGCTTGCCGTACCCCTTGGGCCACCACAACCTGGCTCCCGGCACCGGGACGTGGCAGCCACCGGCGACGAACTCGACCGGCCATTCGAACTCGAACGTGTGCTCGCCGCAGACTCCGTGGAAGTGCAGCCTGAACCCGTCCAGCGTTGGCGCGTCCGTGCGAAACTGGAAGCGCACGCCCAGCGTCGCGCCGTCCGCCCCCACGTCGCTTGTCCAGTAGTACAGTTGCTCGATCGCCGTGGACGGGCGCACCTCCAGCCAGGCGGGCCGCCATAAGCCGGCCGACACGGCGCGTGGCATAATGTCCCAGCCCCACACGTGCGGCGCTTTGCGCACGAACAGCCCCTCCTCCCGGCCTTCCCAACTCATACTGGCAGCGTCGTAGTGAAATCGCCGCGCATAGTTGAGCGCCGAGCCCAAGCGCACGGCGATGCGGTTGACCGCCCCGGGTCCGGTTTTCAGCGCGTGGGTGACGTCGAAGCGGTGCTCGATCAGCATATTCGCCGCCCGCCCCACCTCGACGCCGTTTACCCACACCGTCGCCAGCGTGTCCAGCCCGGCGAAGGCCAGCTCCCACTGCTGACCGGCCGCTTCTGGAGGCAGCGTGAACTCGCGCGTGTACCACCACTCGTGCGACTCGAAGGCGCGCAGGCGGCGGACGTTGTCCGCATAGAACGGCTCGGGAATGACCCCAGCGCGCACCAGGTCCAGTTCGACGTTGCCCGGCACGCGCGCCGGAATGGAGGGAACATCTATGCACGACAGGTCGTCGGGATGCGCGACCCGTCGCTCTCCTTCGGGAAAATGCACCAGTTGCCAGTCGCCATCTAACGAAATGCGTGTCACGTAGTAATGTCCTCCTGCCAAGCCTCAAAGACGGCCTCGACGTTCTCTTTAGGTACGTCGTTGCCCCACTCACACTCGGCGATCACTCCGCCACGGCCATCGTCCAGTGCAGTGCGCACGCGCCGCACGGCCGCGCGCACGTCGTCCAGCGTGCCGAACGGCAGCACCCATTGCCGGTCAATCTCGCCCCAGAACGTGACCTGGCCCCTGAACTGCCGCCCGATTTCCTCGATGTCCATACAAAAAAGTTGCGCGTTCAGTGCGTCCACGCCGATCTCGATCAAATCGGGGATAATCTGCACAATGTGGCCGTCGGAATGGAAGAAAACGAACTTGCCCGCGTCGTGGATCAGTTTACAGTAATCCGCGTACAGCGGCTTGAAGACCTCGCGCCACAGCGGAGGGGAGATCAACAGGTTGTGCTGCGCCCCCCAGTCGTCCATGAACGATATGCCATCTACGTCCGTCTTTGCCCACAGCGCCAACTCGCGCATGAAAAAGTCGTGCACCAGGTCGCGCAGCCGGTACACCTGGCGCATCCCCCACGCCAGGTCCATCAGCAAGTTCTCGGTCCCACGCAAGAACTGCATGCGCTCGAAGGGACGCACGGTCGTGCCGGCCTTGACAAACCTGTCCGTTGCCGCGCAATCCGCATCCACCCGGCCAAAGTCAGCCTCGTCCAATATCTCGTCGGGAGGGCGCAGGCGGTCGAGCGCGGTCCAATCGGCCAGCGGTGGTGCCTTGACTTCGCCGATCACACCCGGCTCGGCGACGGTGAACGGGCAGCCCCACCCGTCCACATACGTGCCCACCATTGCCGGTGTGCCACGTGCTTTTCGCCCGACGCCGTATGTAACGTCGGGCGCTGCGAAATCGGAAGGGAAGCGCGCCAGCACGGCTTCCAGTTCCGCCTGGCGAAACATCGGTATGCCCGGCAGTGTCCACAGTTCACGCGGGACACGGTCAGGGTGTTGGAACGTCAACGCGCGGCGCACGCGCTCTCGACCGGTCATTAGATGTACCTCTCGAAACTAGAGATTGCCATAACGCCTGCTATGTGGTATCATCGCTAGCGGAGGGATGAGACATGCGCGTTATCACACTCACAGCTATGGTCACACCTGACCGCATTCTGACCATTCACGTCCCGCAGGACATTCCTGCTGGCCCGGCAGAAGTTATCGTAGTGTCTGTTGCTGAACCCCACGCCCAACCCTCTCACACGTTGGGTGAGCTGCGAACGTCTGAATTTTTCGGCATGTGGCGCGGTCGGACGGATTTGCCTGACAGCCCTGCCCTGGCCCGCATGTTACGTGAACAAGCGTGGGAACGCCCTCTACAATGATATTACTCGACACTGACGTAATGTACTCCCCTACCTTCATTTCTCCTCCTCGAATACTACCGCCGTAAACACATATAATGTCGGCTGGCGTGCCTGGCAATCGGGCGGCAGCCCGGCCTTGAGACACAGGTTGCTCAAGTACTCCTCCAGATCCCAGCCCTGTTCGACCGGCACCTGCGGCAGGAATATCCCTTGGCGGCCGTCCATGTAGATCAGCAGTCCGTGTGTCCCGATCTGGATCTGCGCCGTATCCGTCACCCGGCGGAAGGGCGAGAGGACCGAGATTTCGACCGTGACACCGGCCAGTTCGTCCTTCCGTAAAGGCGGGAAGCGGGGGTCCTCGGTGGCGGCCGCCACTGCCATCTGCTGCACTGCCTGGTAGAGCGGCAGGTCGCCCCGCGTGTGGCCGATGCAGCCGCGCAATTCGCCATTTTCCTTGAGCGTGACGAAGGCCCCGGAGCGGCGCATCAGCGCCGGGTCGTCCGTCTCGTAGTCGGGGATCTGGCCCGTTTCCAGGTACTTTTCGATCGTCGTGCGGGCCAGTGCCAGCAACTCCTCCCGCCGCGCTTCCGTCAGGTCGGGCGGTTCGTAGCGCCAGAGCATCACCGCCCCGTAGCCTACCACCTGGCTCTGATCGCCGCGGGGGGAGTCGCCGGAGTTGGCGTACTGGAGAATGGTCACCATGTCGGCGCCCAGCCCCTGTGCGACGCGCATCGTCACCAGGATCGGCCCCTCGCCACACGCGCAGGTGACCACGTTGGAGAAACCCGCATCCATCAACGCTTCGATCGTCCCCCGCACCCGCGCCGGGTCGCCGGTCTCGATCGCGCCCAGCGTCGCCCCGTCCACGGTTTGCGCGTCGTCGTAGGTGGGATAGTGGGAGAGGTCAGAACTGGCGATGACGACCGCGCGCCGCCCGGGGAGCACCTTCAGGAGCGCATCGGCCAGCGCCTGCACGGTCTCCTCGTCGTCGGAGCCCATCAGCACCGGCACGATGCGGCAACCCGGGCAGGCCCGCTGGAGGAAGGGCAGTTCGATCTCGATGGCGTGCTCCCCCTGGTGGGCGGGGGCATCGAACGTGATGCGAGGGTCGGCCTCCATCAGCGCCTGCGCCAGTTCGACGTCCACCGGCACGATCCCCAGCGGCGTCTCGAAGCCCCCCTCGGCCCACACCGAGATGGGGTTCGAGAGCGGCGGCTGGTGGTCGGGCGCGACGACGACGGCGACGTCCACCGGCGCCCCTTGCAGTTGCCGGAACCCTACCGCCGCCACCGGCCCGGAATAGGGGTAGCCAGCGTGGGGCACGATCAGGCCGACCGGCACGCCGTCCACCGGCTCGACCGCCGCCAGCATCTCGTCTACCATCGCCGCCAGTTCGTCAGGGTCGCCGGGGTACCAGGAGCCGGCGACGACGGCCGAGCGCACCCGGCCCGGCGGCACGGGGGGGGAGGGAAACACAGTGGGAGAGGGGAGCACAGCGGAAACAGGAGACGCCATCTGCGTGGCTTCTACCGCTGGTGTGGCCTTCGGCGCAGCGCACCCGGCGAGCACCAACATAGCCAGAACCAATCCTATCATTCTCGGGTTACAGGTTTCAGACCTCATATTGTCGGCACCTCAAAACTGTGCTACAATCTCCAATCTCTAATCTCCAACCTCCCCAGTCCACCACACACCAGGAATCGGCTCGCCACAGTAGGCGCACGCCCCGCCTTTCAGGTGATACTCCGTCACCGTGAACCCCTCCCGCTTGACGACCGCCTGCCCGCAGGCAGGGCAATAGGTGTGGTTGCCGGGGTGGCCCGGAACGTTGCCCACGTAGGCGAAGTGTATCCCCTCTTCCTGCGCCACCTTCCACGCCTGCTCCAGCGTCTCGAGCGGCGTCGGCGGCAGGTTGGTCAGTTTGTACTCGGGGTGAAACCGGGTGAAGTGGAGGGGAACGTCGGGGCTGACCTGCTGCGCCACCCAACGCGCCAGCGCCCGCAGTTGCTCCAGGCTGTCGTTCAGCGTCGGCACGACCAGGTTGACGATCTCCAGGTGGATGCCACTCTCGTAAATCGTGCGGATCGTCTCCAGCACAGGTCCGAGTTCTGCCTCGCACACCTTCTGGTAGAACTCCTCGTCGTACCCCTTCAGGTCAATCTTGATCGCGTCCACCGCCTGGCACAATTCCCGCAACGGTTCTGGGTTGATAAAACCGTTGGAGATGACGACGCTCTTGAGCCCGGCCTCGCGCGCCAGGCGGGCCGTGGCGAGCATGTACTCGTAAAAGACGATCGGCTCAGAGTAGGTGTAGGCGATCACGGGGGCCTGGTACTGCTGTGCATAGCGCACCACCGCTTCTGGCGGGAGGTCGGCATTTTCGGTCTCCTCCGGCGGCACCTGGGAGATGGCCCAGTTCTGGCAGTAGAGGCAGCGCAGGTTACATCCGGCGGTCGCCAGCGAAAAGGCCGCCGCCGTGGGCAGGAAGTGATACAAGGGCTTCTTCTCGATCGGATCCACGTGCACTGCGCACGGGTTGCCGTAGACCATCGAATAGAGCACGCCCGCGCGGTTCTCGCGCACCCGGCAGCGGCCGCGCTCGCCGTCGGCGATGATGCAGCGGTGGGGGCAGTGGTTGCAGCGGACGTAGGTGCCGGCGTGGGGGATGTGGCAGTAGGAGACGGGCAGCGGCTCCTCCGTCGTTCCGTGGCACGCGGCGCAATTGAGCGCCCCCTCGCCCGAAAACGAGGCATAGTAACGCGCCTCAACCACCCACTGACTGGGTGGCTCGACCGGCGCACCCTCGCCTGCGCCTGCCGGAGGCTGCTCCCACCAGTGCCGGCCAGCCAGCCACAGCCCCACGCCCGCCCCGACGCTGCCCAGCACGCCCAACCTCAAAAACTGCCGACGAGTAATCCTGACCATCGCCCACCTTATACCTTACGGATTACGGATTGCGAATTGCGTTTCAGAACCCGTGCAGGCTCTCCAACCTCACCGTCCGCACCAGCCACGGCACGCCAATGAAAGTGAAGAGCACCAGGCCGAAGCCCACGATGACGAGCACAGCCAGCCGCCGCCCGCGCCAACGCCTCAGCGGGCGCACGTGCAGGATCAGGAGCGCCCACAGCCAGGTCACGAGCGCCCACGTCTCCTTGGGGTCCCAGCCCCAGTAGCGGCCCCAGGCGTGCTGCGCCCAGATGGCGCCGGTGAGGATGCCCAGCGTCAGCCAGGGGAAGCCCAGTGCCACCGCCCGCTCCATCGTGCGCTCGATCTCCTCCACGGCAGGCCATTGCCACCCCCTCTCCTCTCTGTATGCCAGGCGCAGCGCCCCCAGCCCGGCGGCCACCGCGAACGCCGCGTATCCCACCAGCGCGGTCAGGACGTGGATCTGCAGCCAGACCGAGCGCAGCGCCGGGAGAAGCGGCGCAATCGCCCGCTCGCCGGCAGGGCGGGTGACGGCGTAGGTCGCCACAAGCAGTACGACCGCCAACACGAACGGACCCGCCTGGCGCCTGTGCCAACTGGCCTCCAGCAGCAGGTAGATGGCGAGGATGGCCCAGGTGAAGCAGAGCGCGAACTCGTACCGGTTGGTGAGCGGCCAGTGGCCGGCCGCCAGCCCGCGCGCCACCAGGTCCGCCGTCAGCGTGCCCCACGCGATGATGGCCATCCCGGTCGCCACCCGGCCAGCCCAACGCTCTCCCCGGATCAGATGGACGACGTAGGCGGCCAGCGCCAGCCAGAGGAAGATATACGCCAGCATAAGCATCACACCTCATCGGCACATCGGTTTGACATATTTAGTGCTGTCAAGTACAATCCCATACAAATCTATGCTTGTTTCCTCGACGGAGGAAGGGTAGCAATGGTTACAGTCACACTCGAAGTTCCAGATGAACTGGCTAAAAAGTTGCACACTCTCGATCCAGTGACGCTGACCGGCGTTCTGCAGAGAGGGCTTGCCCAGTATGAGGCCGAGCAAGCGCTGGATACATACCTGCCTCGTATGCAGACCGACGATGTCGTCGCTGCTTCTCACAAAGCGAAAGAACGCAGTCACGCTATCATCGAAGACCAGGGTCTCGCTGCTGTGGCCTTGTTATTTACTGACCTTTTGGCCCAAGCGGTACAGAATACCCAGGAAAAACGACTAGCCAGAGAAACCGTAGTGAGCGTCTCGTGAGACTCTACCTGGATTCATCGGTAGCGAACGTCTACCTCTTTGGCGCTGTGAAGGAACCAGGTCGGTATCCAGATGTAGTCCGCCTTTTCAACGCCATCAGCGCTAATGAGGTAGACGGTATAGTGTCCGTCTATACAGTGCAGGAAATCTGCGTCTACTGCTACGATTTCTTTCCTGAAGAGAACTGCGCCGAGATAGCCCGCCTGGCAATTCACAAGTTGATGGGGACCAGGCTCTATCTTGTCCCTCTATTGACCCGTGAAGAGAAGACCAGGCATGCCCGGAGTTTCCTGATACGAGACCCCTCAGATCAATCTCACGTGATACTGGCATATCTACACCACTGCGATGCTATCGTTGCCTACGATGAGCACTTCATGGACACCTCGCATCTTGTTCCCTATCTTCATCCTGACGAAGTGCTCATCCGGTTCAGGACAGAGTAGTCTCTGTCATCCACAAGTAATTGTCGTAGCACCTCCCGCTCCGTCCGGTGACTGGCCCGCTCGATGGCCTCGTCAAGCGGAAACCAGCGCACGTCCTCGACCTCGAAATCGTGCTGCGCAACGTCCCCACCCCGATACGCCATCAGGAAGTAGTAGACCTTCTTGTGGTAGCGCACCTTCTGGCCGCCCTCGTCCCACCAATACCAGTACTCGATCGGCTCCAGCCGCTTGACGATTTCGGCCTCCAACCCCGTCTCCTCGCGCACCTCGCGCAGCGCCGTCTCCTCCAGCGCTTCCCCCTTTTCCACCAATCCTTTGGGCAGCCCCCAGCGCTCACCTTCGTGCGTGGCGATGAGCGCGATCTCGATCGCCCCGGCCGGATTGCGGCGGCAGACCACCCCACCGGCCGAAAGTTGAAAGCGCGCCGTCACCCCGTGCCCTCCCTGTCGCCGCCCGTCGCGCGCCTGACCTCCTCTACCAGTTCCGTGAACTCGCGCCCAAAGTCATACGCGCGCCGGTCGGCCCGCCCGGCCAGGCATACCGTCCCGTCTGGCTCGATCCGCGCGCGGACGCAGCAGTGAGGGAAGTTGAAGCTTACAGCCATTCCGAAAAGCAGCAGGAACCCCGCCACAATTACCGGGCCGTAGCCCGGATCGTGCACCGCCAGCAGCGTTATACTGTGCTGGCCTTCTGTCCCACCGTAGCCGCGCAGGTAAAGCCGGACCGGGCCGTAGGTCAGTGGCTCGTTCACCCGGATACGTCTGCTTGCCGCACTTTGCCCCTCGGTGATGCAGGCGATCTGCGCCTCGTAGCCTGCGGCGCTCCCGTCGGGATACCGCTCGACGGTGAAGCCTGCGTTGCGCACTGCCACTCCGCTCCCGTGCCCGATCTCAGCCGCCTCGCCCGGCCCGAGCGTGACCTCCTCGCGCCAGCCGTACCCGCCGCTCAGCGCCACCCCTGCCAGCAGGAGCGACACCGCCAGGTGGGTGACCAGCGTCGCCAGCAGGGCCAACCGGCTGCGGTCGCCGCGCAGGTAGACAAGTGGACGGTCTGTAGTGGCGACTTCAGTCGCTCGTACCCGGAAGCCCCGCCCTTCCAGGCACTCGCGCACGGCTGTGGCCGGGTCAACCGCCGGTGCCGCACTGAGTTTGGCGGTGTGGGGTGCACCGTCAAACTCGGCTTGCGAACAGCGCACCGGTTGCCGGAACGCCCGCCGCCACAATCCCCGCCAGCGGTCGAGCGTGCACACCAGCGTCGCCGCCGCCAGCAGCGCCAGCGGCACCAGGAAGACAGGCGAGCGAAAACAGCGGAAGGCCCCCACCGCGGCCAGCACGTCCGCCAGCCCGCCGTACCTGGCGCGCACCGCCACCTCCCACTGCGCCAGCCGCGCCGGGTCAGCGGCAAGCGACGGCGAGAGTTGTGGAAAACCAGAGCCGAGGACGGCCAGCAGCAGCACGACGAGGATCAGGACAGCAGCCACGTCCATTCGTCCCAGAAAACGGTATATCCGCTTCAGGATTGGAGGTTGGAGGTTGGAGATTGGAGATTCGTCACTGGACCATTTGTCGTTCATCGCTGTTCATTCCACCAGCAGCCGCAATGCTGCGGTGACCAGTCCGAAGCAGCCGGTGAGCATCATGTCCCCGTGGGGTACGGCACAGTGGTAGTCCAGACCAGTGGCCAGGTGGCGCTGTGGGCCGGTTACGGCCACAAAGTCGAACCCCGTGCCGGGGGAGTAATCAGGGCCGACGAACGCGCCGTGGCCGCTGTCGTCGTACACCTCCTCGTCCGCCAGCGTCCCGGCGCGCAGCCGGTCCACCAGCCGCATCAATTTCTCCGGCGTCATCAGCACCGTGTGGTGCTCGAAGAGGCCCAGGATGCGCTCGCCCTGCAGGAGCACGCCCAGCGCGTGCTGGTTGCCCAGGTTGACGGCGATGAAACCCTCGTCCTGATGCATAGCGGCGTGTTCGTCTTCGAGAATGCCCCACAGCGCCGCCGGCCCGGTGTCCATCACCACCGCGCCGGGTGCATTCTGTTGCACCGCCCGCATGCGCGTGTAATAGGAGGGTGGCTCGCGGTAGGCCAGGTCGAGCATCCTTCCGCCGCCTTTAACGAACTCGCGCCACAGTCGAAAGCGGAACTTGCGGTTGGAGCCCTCCAGGCACTCGCCATGGTCCTGTACCGCGACGGCGACCGTCTCAGGGATGGTAGCGCCGAAGGGGGCCAGCGCACCTGCCAGCGCCTCCAGGTCCACGTCGCGCGTGCGCAGCGTGACCAGGCCGGCCATGTCCGGCGGCTTCTCGACGAGCGTGTATCCCAGTTCCCGCACCTGCTCCAGGTTGTCGCGCACCGTGAGCGCAGCGCGCGGCGTGGCGTAGACCGGGAGGCCGGCCTGCAAGTGGCGCTTCATCGCGCTGACGACCGGCCCGCCGCCCATCAGGTTGCCGGTCAGGAATATCGGCCGCTCCTCTCGCGTGGCCTGTTTCACCTGGCGGGCCAGGACTGTGGTCCACGCCGGGAGCACCAATTTGACGTTGTTCTCCATCGGCTGGCCGGCCTCCCACAGCAGGATGTCCTGCGTGCCAGCGCCGACGTCTATGGCTAAAATGCGGTCTGGGTTCATAGGTCGCTATCAATCTCTCAAATCTGGTCAGTCTTCACCCGATAAATTCTCCTGCTCGGGCTTTTCTTGTTTGCCTACCAGCATCGGTGTAGGTTCATACCCGACAACATGCTCAGTCGGCAATCGGCGCATCAGATCCAACTGAACCAGTTTCTCCAAGATGGGCAGTATCTCGCTGAATTCCCTGGCCCTGACTCGCTCGAGGTCTGCCAGTGTCACCGTGGCATCCGACAGCATACCTTTTTCGAGCACGAGATCAAGCACGTAATAGTCTTCAGCAGTTAACCCCGGCTGCCCGCGCAGTTGCTGATTGGCATACTCTAGCCCCTGTTGCAGTACATCGGGAGTAATGCTATCTGCCTGGAGTTCTGCAGCCTTGAGCAACACGTAACTGCCCAACCGGTTGAGCCAGCGGGGTACGCCGCCGGAACGTTCACACAAGGTACGAGCTGTTTCAGGCGTGAAAGGATGAACTGCCTGTGGGTCATCGGGGTCACGCCGAGCGGCTTTAGGGCGAGCACTATTGAGGTAGTTCACCAACATACGATAGGTGGTGGGTTGGTCCATTTCTTCCAGTTTCAAGCCCAGGTCAAAGAGCCCTCGTTCACTGAGCAAGATATCGCGAGTCAGGCCGGAAGGATGGCCAGTTAGAATAAACCATGCTCCACCTTTGAGCATTCCCTGAGCGTCATGGAGCAGTTGCCGTGCGCGCGCAGGGTCTTGCTTGTCCAGATCGTCAATGGCGATGACGACGCGGCTGTGCTTCTTGAGTGCACGATCCAGCAGGTCTTCAAAGCTGAGAGTAGGGAATTGTGGCGGGGTGACAGATATGGTCTCCTCTTCGACGTCGCTCTCAATAACCGAAATCCCGGCCTTGATTCTACCCTTGCGCTTTCGGACGGGTTTCCTGGGCCGCAGTCCCATCTGGTTCAACTGATGTTGTGCCCACTCGTCATCTTCCATCTCGCGGGCCAGAGCAATCAACGCCGCCGTCGCCAGGTCTGTTTCTGGCGGCAGGCTGATATAAGCAGTGAGAGTATTCTCGGCTCTGCGCCTCAAAACATCCAGAACTTCGAGGATGAAGGCTGTTTTACCAATCCCCACCCAGCCATAGACAAGGATGCGCTTGCGCTCGCGACCTCTGAATAGATTGAGAACCGCTCGCAATTCTCTTTCCCGCCCGGTGAAGACCTCTCGTAGCTGCGACTGACGCAGTATCGAGGCGCTTTCGGAAAAGGGAATTTCGTTCAGCCCCCAGCGCGCGTACGTACGATCCAACTCATCCCAAATGTGATCTGCTTCACTCATATTGGGCGCCTCTCTCCCTGATTTGGTGAGCTAATTGCAAAATTCCTTCTACATCACTGGCGGATTGGGCCTTTCCTAGCGTGGCATAAATGTGCCTGGCTTGTTCGAGTTCCAGATCGGCGTCAGAGAGGAATCCCTCTTGAATCGCCAAGCGGCCCAGGCCGGTTTTGCAGGCGGCCACGCCGCTCTGATTGCTTGTATGTTCGTAAAGGCGCAGCGCGTCACGGTAATGAACGTGGGCTTTGTCGAGATTCCCCATCAGGTGATGGGTGCGGGCGACCTGATAAATGGTATCAGCACGAGCATCCAGATCGTCACCCTGGCGGCGGATGGCCAGGCTTTCTTCTAACCGTCGCAGGCCATCGTACCAGCGGCCTTGTTCGACATATAATCTGCCAAGCTCAAAAAAGATACCAGAAAGAGAACGCTCATCACCGATCTCACGGGCAATGGCAAGGGCCTGTTCATAATATTCGATTGCCCGCTGAGTCTCACCGAGCACAGCGTAGGCCGCACCAAGATTGGCAAGGCGATTGCTCGCACCATGTCGGTCACCAATCTCATAGACAATGGCAAGGGCTTGTTCGTAGTATTCGATCGCCCTGCGTGTCTCGCCAAGCGCAGCGCAAGCTGCCCCGAGATTAGCCAGGCGGTTGCTCGCGCCACGGCGATCCCCAATTTTATGGGCGATGCTCAAGGCGTGCTCATAAAGTTCAGTCGCCCTATCTGTCTCACCGAGCGCAGCGTAAGCCGTGCCCAGGTTGCCGAGGATTGTAGCTTCATTGAGTGGGTCGCCGACTGAGCGGGCAACGATGAGGGCCTGCTCATAATATGCAATTGCTCTGTGTGTTTCACCGAGCGCAGTGTAAGCCGTGCCGAGATTGCCAAGAACAGTGGTCTCACTTGGCCTGTCACCAACTTGGCGAGCAATGGCAAGGGCTTGTTCGTAGTATTCAATTGCTCTGTATGTCTCACCAAGCGTAGCATAGGCCGCACCAAGATTGGCAAGGCGACTACTCTCACCCTGTCGATCACCAATCTCTCGGGCAATGGCAAGCGCTTGTTCGTAATGTTCAATCGCCTTGCGTGTCTCGCCAAGCGCTGCATAGGTATTGCCTAAGTTGCCCATAATGCGGCTTTCACTGTTCCGGTCGCCAATCTCATGGGAAATCACAAGGGCTCGCTCCAATAGGTAACTGGCTTGGGAATAGTCTGCTGTCGATTGAGCAAGCGTCGCCAGTTGATTGAGAGTTGTAGCAACTCCTTGTCTATCTCCGAGAGATTCTTTGGTTACAAGACTTTCCTCATACAACCGACGTGCTTCGGCATATTCTCCTGTGCTTTGGGCCAAGATGCCCAGATTGTGTAGCAATCGTGCTATGCCTTCCTTATCACCAAGACTTTGGACAATCGCAAGACCCTGTTGATATAGACGACGTGCCTCAGCATAGTCCCCTTGTGTTTGTGCTATTGTGCCCAGATTGCTCAGGATAGATGCGACACCTTGTCGGTCGCCAATCTGTTCGACAATCTCTAGGCTTTCCTGATAGAGTCGAATGGCTTCGGAATAACTGCCTTGAGCCTGGGACAGAGAAGCAAGAGTGTGAAGCATCGCGGCGCGTTGCTGCTCCGGCATAGACGTTTGGGCAACGTCCAAAGCCTGCTGGATTACCTCCTGAGTTTTGGCATAGTCACCCTGTACCAAACGGGCTGCCAGAGTCAACGCAAAGGGGTGATAACCTAAGACACGCGCAACTTCACCGACCCTCAGGCGATCCTCATCCGATACTTTACCACCATAGTAAGCAGATAGAGCCGTAAAGAGGTCTATAGCAGCCTGTTCGCTAAAAGGTGCGACACGGAGTATAAGCACTCGCGGCGGAAACAGTGCTTCATTGCGGCTGGTAATCAGTGCCTTACTGGGAGCAGGCAACGTTTCAAGAAAGTGCTCGATTTCTGGTAGGAACGACGGAGAAGTCTCATTAAGCCCGTCCAGCACTATTAAACACCGCTGAGAGCTCAGCCGCGCAAGTACCTCCGTCCTATGAATTTCCCAAGCAGTTCCTATCCCGTTGAGCAAATCATCGGTAGAACGCAGATCACTAGAAGATAGCCATACGATTCCGCCCTTGAACTCGCCTTTCTCTAGCAAGAGATGAGCAACCACAAGGGCGAGCCAGGTCTTGCCGATACCCGCCATCCCAGCCAGGCCAACGATAGGAATTGGCCTGTGAAGCAATTCATCAGTGATCTGATTGATCTCATCCGCTCGATCTACAAAGAATTCAGGTCTGGGCGGCAAATTGTTAGGGGTATGAGAGTCATTGCTCATTCGTTTTTTCTTCACTGTTTACCTCTCCATTCCGGCTGAAGCCGCGCCAAAGTTGCCACCACGGGCGGATGATCCATTCCCCACTTCTGGTGTGCGCTGACTCGTCGCTCAGGTATAGTCCGACGCCTTGATTCCCAGGTCATGCATCAACGTGGTCAGTGAGACGCCGCGCAGACGCGCCAGTTGTGCCATAGCCTCGACTCGTGCTGCCTCCACCTTCTCCGATTGCTCTAGCAAGCACAAAAGCTCCTCGTGTTCGTCGGGCCTCAACGTTTCAGCCTGCCGTTTAGCGATGAGCTCGTTGAGCCTGGCTTGCACGTCTGGCGCAAGCACCTGGTTGATCTTGGCCAGCAAATCGTTACGGCTCCAGCACATCGTCCCGCCCCTCCACCGTGATGCGCACCTCGCGCACAGTCGAGAACTGCATGAGTGTCTGACTGATCTGCTGGCGGATCAGCATCACCCGCAGCGAACCGCCCTGGTGGGCCGCCATCTCGCGCGAAAAGTCCGCCGTCGCGACGCCATCCACGATCGTGAGCAGGCGCAGCGTGATGCGCGGCCCCCAATCCGGCCTCCGCCCTGGATAGGCCAGCACCTGCGCCGGGGAGGGGAGCGCCGTCTCGAAGCCGGCCAGGTTGTTGCCCCCCGGCCCCCATAGCAACTCTTCCAGTGCCGCCGTGCCGATGCGCACCGTGCGCGGGATGCGTCGCTGCACTGGCACGAGCGTGTCCCCCAGCACCCAGTAGAGCGTGACGACCTGCGTGTCGGGATCGTTTGCGCTCAGCATCGTGACGGATTGCCGGGCCAGGACTTCGCCCGACGGACGAGAGAGGGTCAGGACAGCGGGCTGGGTGGGCGGCTGGGGGGGCGGACCTTCGGTGGCCCAATCCAGGTTCTCGACCAGCAGGCCGCGCCCATCTTCCCCTTGCAGCGCAGTGAACGTCCGAGCAAGTTGCGTGCCGTCGTCCCAGGCCAGCGTGGCAACAATCTGCTCGCCAGGCTGTCCCGCGCGCGCCAGGACGTGCAGCGGAAGCGTGGCCCGCACGTTCGGGGCCGGGATTTCAAGCGCGCCGCCGTAGAGTGCAGGTACTGTCGGCGGGACGGTGGGGGACGGCGCGGCCGGCGTGGGCGGGAGAGGAGTAGAAGCAATCGTGGGTGTCGGTGACGGAAGGGTGGGGACGGCCGTGGAGGCTGGCGACGGAAGGATGATAGTCGGCGTGGGCAGCAGCGTCGGCACGAGTGATGGTGATGCAGGTGTAGCAGTCGCCTGTGGGCCGGGTGTGGCCCGGCTGCATGCAGCCAGCAACACCATAATAAGCAGAAGACCGATTATACAGCGCCTGGTTCTCATTGGTACTTCTCCAATGTGGATACCCGTCCCCTTATCAACCAGTCACGATCGTCCAGGGAAGCGCCACGATCTTTTCCCCCAGGCGACGGATGGCTCTTCCTCCATATAGCAAGAGTCCCCCGCATGCCTCCGGATATTCGTCGAGGAAGGCGCGCAGCGAGGCAGCGTCCCCATAGTTGACCTGCGTGGCCCGCTTGACCTCGACGGCCAACAACCGGCGGCCATGCTCCATGACGAAATCCACCTCCTGGCCGTTGCGGGTGCGCCAGAAATACAGGCGCGCTGGCGGAGTCATCAGTCCGGCCAACACGCGCAGGTGGTGGAACATCATGGTCTCCAGGTACGCCCCAAACTCGCGCGCCCGGCGCAAATCGTCGGCTGCAAAGTGCCCGGCGAGAAAAACGGCCAGCGCCGGGTCGTTCCAGAAGGCTTTGGGTGACTTCATCAAGCGGCTGGTGCGGCTGGCAGTGTAGGCCGGCAGCCGCTCGAACAGATGCGTCGTTTCCAGCAAGTTCATGTAGCGATGGACGGTGGACTGCGAGATCTGAGCGTCCCGCCCCAACTCGGATTGGTTGAGCACCTGGCCGCTGCGCAAGGCCAGCAATTCCATCAGCCGCCGGAAGTCGAGCAAGTTGTCAATCTGCGAAAACTGGCGCAGGTCGCGTTCCAGATAGGTCGCCACGTACCCGTCCCACCAACGTGTCCAGGCCTGCGACGAGTCAAGTGTCAACAGGGGCGGCAGGAAGCCGCGCAACAGATAGGCTGTCGGGTCGGGCAGGTCTTCGGGCAGCGTTCCCTCTTCTGGCCAGTCACCGGCCATCGCACGCGCTAGAATGTTGGACGGCGGCACCTGGTGCATTTCCCCGAGGGTCATGGGGTGGAGAATAAAGTACACGGCCCGTCCCGCCAGGCTTTCACTGACGCGGCGCATCAGCAGCAAGTGGGCTGACCCGGAGAGCGCAAAGTGCAGGTGGCCCGGGTTGCGGTCCACTGCCTGCTTGATAGCCAGCAACAGGTCCGGTGCTCGTTGTACCTCGTCCAGGACCACGCGGTCTGTCCCGGCCCACAACTCCTGGGGTCGCTCGTGGGCCTGGCGCAGCGTGTCAAAGTCGTCCAGCGTATGGAAACGCCAATCCCGAAAGGGTTCAGCGTTCAAGAGAAGTGTGCTTTTGCCCACCTGGCGCGCTCCGGTCAATACCACAATCGGGTGGTCTTGACTGGCACTCTGTAAGACAGGTGTCAGCCAGCGCGGATAGTACAAGTCAGGCGGTGAATAAAAGGTATTCATACCGTGAATAATACACCTGTCTGAAACGAATGTCAAGCACCGGCAATCGTTCAAACGCCATCTACTGGCTGACCGGCTTCAGATGGTGTATGGCTTGCTCGATGGCGCGTTCGGCTTCAGCGTAATTGCCGGCCTGCGTCAGTTGCCAGCTCAGGTCACAGTAATACGTCGAGGTCTCGGTGGCCCTGCCGTCGAGGCGTGCCCAATTGTACGCGGAGAACTTCCTGGACAGGCCCCACGCCTCCTCGCTGCTTAGGACGAAGACGACCCGGTTCTCCTGCGCGGAATCGAAACAGCAACCCGGACAGGACAGGTGGCTGGTCGCGCGCTCACGTCGTTTAATCTGCGTAACCTGGTCGGTGAACGCCGACATCGCCACGTAGCAGAGCGGCCCCGCTGTGGCCCGCACGACCGTTCCTTCGATCACCAACTCGTCGCCGATCTGGTGCCCGGCCGGGCACACTCCGAAAATCCTGGTTGGGCTTGCCAGTACCTTCGTCACGGCACGTCCTCCTTCACGACGCTGAACATGACGTTTCCGCCAAGTCCGGTGGCCGGGTCGGGGCACGAGGCCAGCGCCTTCTCCCCCGGCCGGATGCGCCCCATACTGGCAAGAATCGCGTTGAGCGCGAAAATGCAGAGATTGTCTGACTGTTCTTTGTCTATGCAGGCCGTATCGCGGTTCACGACGACCTGGTCCCCGGCCTGGTACCCTGCATTGCAGGTACCGGTGACTCGCACGACGGTTGCAATTGTCCTTCTCACGCCCGACTCCCCCCTGAAGGGTTCGTAGTGGCGACTTCAGTCGCTTCTTCCTGATGAGTTCGTAGTGGCGACTTTAGTCGCTTCTTCTGGCCTGGCAACGACTCAAGTCGTTACTACGAGCCGTGTATACCCCTTAGTCGCTTCTTCCTGATGAGTTCGTAGTGGCGACTTCAGTCGCTTCTTCCGACTTAGCAACGACTCAAGTCGTTACTACGAGCCGTGCATACCGCTCACGCAGTGCGCGGAAGCAGCAGAACTTCCACCTCCGCTCCTGCCGGCAGATGGTCCGCCTCCTCCGGGATGATCGCCAGTCCGTCAGCCTGCACCAACGAGTAGAGGATGCCCGAGCCCTGGTCGCCGGTCAACGTCGCGACGTAACCCGTCTCCGTCTCGAGCAGCCGCACCCGCAGGTAGTGGCGGCGGCCGTCCTTGCGCACGATCGGCTCCCTCAAGCGCGCCCGCACCGCTGGCTGCGACCAGTCGCTAAAGCCCTGCATCTTCAAGAGCGCCGGGCAGGCGAACAGTTGGGTGCTGACCATCGCCGCCACCGGGTTGCCGGGTAGTCCAAGCAAGGGCACACCCTCCCCCTGCCCCTCCCTTCCAGGGAGGGGAGAACGCTCCATCTCCCTTCCAGGGAGGGGAGAACGCTCCATCTCCCTTCCAGGGAGGGGAGAACGCTCCATCTCCCTTCCAGGGAGGGGAGAGAGTCGTCCGAAGGCCAGCGGCCGTCCTGGCTTCATGTTCAGCGACCAGAAATGCATCTTGCCCTCGGCCGCCAGCACCTGCTTGACCAGGTCAAAATCGCCCACCGAGACGCCGCCGGAGGTGATGATGAAATCCGCCCCTTGAGCCAATGCCTCGCGCATCCCCCACTGCACCAACTCCTCCCGGTCGCGCGCCACCCCCAGGAGCAGTGGCACTCCGCCGTACCGCTGCACCTGCGCGGCGACGGTGTAGGAATTGGCGTCGCGGATCTGCCCCGGCCCGGGTGGTCTGTCGGGCGGCACGACCTCGTCGCCGGTCGCCAGGATCGCCACGCGCGGCCGCCGCACGACCGCGACTTCCACGCGCCCGATCGCCGCCAGCATGCCGACCTCCTGCGGGCGCAATACCGCGCCCGGCTCCAGCACGACCTGGCCCGCGCGCACGTCCTCGCCCGCCGGCCGGACGTTCGTACCGGTCGTGGTGGCCTTCAGCACCTCGACCCACGCGCCGTCCCGCCGGGTGTCCTCGAAGCGCACGACCGTATCAACCCCTTCCGGGAGCGACGCACCGGTCATGATGCGCACCGCTGTCCCTGGCTCGGCTCGCATGTTGCTCACGTGCCCGGCGGCCACCTCCCCCACCACCCGCAGCCGCGCCGGAGCCTGCGCCACGTCTGCCCCGCGCACGCCGTAGCCGTCCATGGCCGAGTTGGCCAGCGGCGGGATGTCCCGGTCGGCCGTGACCGCCTCGGCCAGCACGCGCCCGCTCGCCTCCAGCAACCCCACGCGCTCTGGCTCGAGCACGTGCACCGTCGCCAGGATGCGTTCGAGCGCCTGCTCGACGCTCAGCGTAGGACGATGCTCGTCACGCGCGGCCATTCGCCATTCGCCATTCGCCATTCGTCATTCGCTATTCACCATTCGTCATTCGTGTTCCGTATCCACCCCCCGCAGCATCTTGATCGCGTGGGGCAGGATGGGGGCCAGCGTCTCCATCCCCTGGCGCACCGCCTTCGGGCTGCCGGGCAGGTTGACGATGAGCGTCTGCCCGCGCAAGCCCGCCGCACCCCGCGAAATGACCGCCAGCGCCGTCTGCCGGTACCCCTCGAAGCGCAGCACCTCGGCCAGCCCGGGCATCTCCCGCTCGATGACCGCCCGCGTCGCCTCCGGCGTGACGTCCCGCGGCGCCGGCCCCGTGCCGCCGGTCGTCACGACCAGCTCCACGTGCGCCTCGTCGGCCAGCGCGATCAGCACACGCTCGATCTCCGCCCGCTCGTCGGGCACGATCACCTGGTGCACGACCTCCGCACCCATCTTGCGCAACAGGTCAGCCAGCAGTGGCCCGCTGGCGTCCTCCCGTTCCCCCGCATGTCCCTTGTCACTGACCGTCACAACACCCGCCCGGATCGGCTCCATACCCCCCACTCCTACATATCCTACATAAATGCCGCATTCGCCGCCCACAACTCATTCAGCATCGGCTCGACCGTCGCCGGATCGCGGACGAGCGGATCCGTCGCCAGTGCCGCCAGCGCCGACTCGCGCCGCCCCGTCAGCGCCGCCTCGACGGTCAACTCCTGCCGGGCGACGTGGGGCGCGATCGCGGCGTAGACGGCATGCGGGAGCGCGCCTACCGCCAACGGCTGCACGCCCAGCGGCCCGACCTCCGCCACACACTCGACGACCGCCTCGCGCGGCAGGTTGTCTATCTGGCCGCGGTTGGGCACGTTGACGATGAACTGGCCCCTCGGTCCTCCGGCGAGCGCCGCCATCACCGGCGCGAGTTGCTCGTCCGAGCGTCCTAACCAGTGCGCCGCTCCACCGATGAACTGTTCGATCCATTGACAGCGCTGGCGGGCCATCTCTTCGCGGTGCGCGACCGTCGTCAATACGATGCCATAGCGGCGGCCGCGCTCGCTGTCTTCGGTCAGAAAGCCGGAGAAGAACTCGGCCACGTGCCGGTCGCCCGCGCTGAACAGCACGCCGCGCTGCTGAAACAGCGTCAACTTGACCGCCAGCCGGTCCTGGAAGACGTCCCACACCGTGTCGAGTTCACGGTGCTCCACGAGTTCGAACGGCCCGTGCCCGGCCAGCCACTTGCGCAGCAGCGCGAGGCCATCCCGTCCGCCGACGCTACAGCGCAGGATGGCCGGCAGGTGGTTGATGCCCGCCACCTCGAGCGCAATCGTTTCGACCCGCGCGTTCAACAATCCCGCCAGGTGGTAGCGCATCCCGCTGATCTCGTGGCACAGCCCGAGCGTGCGGATGCCCGTCGTGCGGGTGACGGCGCGGCAGATCGTCGTCATCGGGTTGGTCAGGTTGAGGAGCCACGCCTGGGGGCACAGTTGCTCCATCTCGCGGGCCACCTGGACGGCGAACGGGATGTGGCGCAGCCCGCGCGAGAGTCCCCCCGGCCCCACCGTGTCGCCGACCGGCTGGTAGACACCGTAGCGCTCGGGGATCTCCAGGTCGTAGCGCACGGCCGGCAGCCCGCCGATCGCCACGCACAGGATCACAAAATCGGCGTCGCGCAGTGCTTCGGTGCGGTCGGTTGTGGCGGCGATGTGCAGGTTGCCGTTCACCTGCTCGACGATGCGCTGGCTGGCGCGGGTCAGCAACTCCAGTGCGTCGGCGTCAATGTCGTGCAGCACGAGCGTCGCGCCCGCCAGTGTCTCGGTCAATGCCATGTCGGTCACGAGCGTCGGCGTCCATTGGACGCTGCCCCCGCCGATGAATGCAATTTTCATGACGATGCCCCCTTATGGTTCAACGGTGACTTTTACTCCCTCGGTGGGGACCACCTCGAAGAAGGTGTTGCCGACCTTTAACGGGAGCGGGTTGCCCTGCTCGTCTGTCAGCGTCAGCATGTCTTCCCGCTTCCAGCGCTGCCAGAAGGCGTCTATCCGCACCCCGTCGCGGAAGATGATGGCGCGGTTGGAATCCCACAGCGCGAACTGGATCGAGAGTGCGCCGCCGTGCGGCTCCTCGACGATGTCGGTGTCCCAGTGTGGCACGTAGAGCACCACGACGTTGGCCGCGCCCAGTTGCTGCCTGTCGAGCGCGTCGGTGTGCGGGGACCCGTCAGACCAGCGCAGGTAGCGCCCGCTGGCCTCGTCGTAGCGCCATTCGGCGTCCAGGCTGCGGTACGAGACGTAGACGTAGGTCGCCGCTGTCCCCTCAACCGTTGGCGTTTCAGAGAAGACCATCCCCTCCAGTTTCTGCCGCCCGCTGATGCCGCGTTCCGCCGCCCACTCCCGCACCAGTGCGGGGCTTGAGTACATCGTGTGCTCCAGCGGCACGTCACGGCTAAAGTCACGGTAGAAGACCGGCTCGCCGATGCCGACGCTGGGTGAGGCGACCCGGTCGGGGTAGAGGTCTGAATTCTTGATCAGTTCCAGCACGCCGTTGCTGAAACCGGAACAGGCCAGCACCGCCTTGTAGATGGCCGGGAGTTCCAGGTCGATCAGCCGCCCACTGCGTACCGGTCCCACGCGCTGCGGGTCCTTCCCCAGGTAGATGGCGGTCCAGCGCGAGGCGAACCAGCCTTCGTTGTAGTGCTCGTAGATCAGGTCGGCGCTGTTGATGCCCGCCTGTGGCCGCACGTACTGGCCCGGCCAGTTGGAGACCTTGATCGCCACCGGCACGCGCTCCAGCAGGCTGGGGTCGGATACCACTTCGCCAGTGAGCGGGTTGACGTTGGCGGGCCACGGCGTCGGCGTGGGCGTGGACGCGGGGGTCGGCGTAAACGTGGGCGATGGGGTGTAGGTTGGGGGCGGTGTGTTCGTCGGGAGCAGGGTGCGGGTTGGTGTAGGGGTCGCCTCCACCGTCTTGCTGCTTCCGCAGCCGCCCAACGCGCCCGAGATGAGCGCCACTGCCGCCAGTCCAGCCGCAATCAAGCCCAAAACGCGCAGCCGCCTCTTGTGCTCTGTGTGCTTCATTGTGACCTACCTCCACGGCGATATTCATCCCAAACCAAGCGTGGCCCATCGAGTAGCAACGGGATCACATTCAACACATTGCGACCAAGGATACCCCATGCCTGGTCAACCAATAAGAATTGTCCACGGAATATCCTGCCACAGAATCGAATCTCCAACCGAGTAACCGGCACAAAACTAACACTGCCATCAAAGCCCATCAGCTCATACTGTCTGCCTGGTACAATCACCGCTCCCAGTGCATCTGCGGCTGCCTGTGGGATCAAGGTCACATCAGCGCCAGAGTCCAATAACATCGGCACGTTTGCCCGGATCACACCGGTTTCCGGATTGCATAGGATAACTTGGGCCAATGGCGCGGGAGGATCAAATTGTGTGGTGTCATACGACGGCATTAGAGGACTCCTCAATAACTTCCAGTTTGAAATCTGCTGCTTGTTCAGGGTGTGCCAGGCGAGGACTAAAGATACGAGCGCTCCGCTCAACCTGAATATCGGGGACGACCACGTACACTTTCGTTTTCTCCGGCAGGCGAACGTCGGCTTTCAGCCGGATCTGGCCATGCTCTACCACACCCTCATAGGTGACAATGCCCATCGCGCACCTCCCATGTATACGTCCTCCAACCCGTTTCTCTTCTGCTCGGTTTGGGTCAACAACAGTCAAATTGCCCCGTCCTCTAATTCCATTATACTTCACGGATGTACACGTGGCAACCTGCCGGGGCATCATCAAGCCCCCCACGCAGTGGGGGGATCGCGCCAACCTCCATTCTCCATTCTCCATTCTCTATCCGCCTTCGCCAGACCGACCAAATCAAGCACCTACGAGTTCCTACGAGTTCCTACGAGTTCCCCCTTCCCCACACTTGACATAATAGAACTTCTGTGCTAGAATATAGCCGTGATGGTATGAACGAGCAACACTGGTTCGTCCCGGGCATACCCGGCCCGCCCTGTAGCCCGCTGGCCCGCTACCGGACCGCTCAGCCACTCCGCGCGGTAGGGGCTTACGTCCAGCGCCTCACCCGCCCCGGCGACCTGGTCGTGGACCTCTTTTGCCAGGGGCCAACCGTCGTGCGGGAGGCCGCCGCCGCCGGCCGCCGTGCGCTCGGCCTCAGCGTCAACCCCCTGCTCCTCGTCGCCGCGCGCCTGGGGCTGCGTCAGCCTTCGCCCGCTGCGCTCAATGCTGCCTTCACCCGCCTGGCCGACAGTCCCAAGGGGGACGTGCCGCTGCGCCGTTACCTGGCCTCGCTCTACCGCTCGTCCTGCCCAACCTGCGGCGCGCCGGGCACCGCCGAATGGTTCGCCTGGGACCGCGACGCCAACCGCCCGTTCAGAAAGACTGTCCGCTGTTCCAGGTGCGCTGGCGTGCAGGAGGGTGCAACGGACGACGAAGACCTGCTTGCCGCCCGCCGCGTCCAGCCGCGGGGCCTGGCCTACTACTACGCGCTCGACCGCGCCGCGCCGCCCGACCACCCGGCACGGGAGCGCGCCGCCGAATTGGTCGCACTCTACACGCCGCGCAATCTCTCCGCGCTGATGGATTTGAGTATGCGATTGGAAAGATTGGAGGCGGACGAGGAGACCAAACTTGCGCTGACCGGCGTGCTGGCGGACTGCTTCGACCTGTGCTCCAGCCTCGACCCGTACGACGAGGAGCGTCCGCGTCCCCGCGCGCTGCGCGTCCCGTCCCGTTACCTCGAGCGCAACGTCTGGCTGTGTTTCGAGGAGCAGTTCTCGCGCCTACAGGCAGTCTCCTCCCTTCCTCTCCCAGACCTTGCCCTGAACGAAGTCGAAGGGTTGGGAGAGGAAGGGGGGCCGGGGGGGATAGTGAGGGCACCCTCCCCCCTGAACCGGATCGGAGAGGAAGGGCCTCTGCCTCTTGAGACAGACGTCGCTGCGCTGGTGCGGGGCGCAGCGGCGGGATACGCGCTGGCCGACCGCCCGGCCCGCGAGGTGGGGGAAATCGTTCCCCCAGCGAGTGCCGCGCTCATCTTCGCCGATCCACCCCGGCCCGACGGCGTCTTCTGGGCGCTCTCGGCGCTGTGGGCAGCGTGGCTGTGGGACTCGCCCGCCGCCCACGCGCTGCGCCCTTTCCTGCGCCGGAGGCGCTTCGACTGGGACTGGCATTGGGACGTGCTGCGGGCCGCATTGGAGGCGGCCGGGCCGCTGCTCACTGCCGGTGGTCACCTGGTCACGCTCTTCTCCGACCCCGACACCACGCTTCTCGAATCGGTCTGCCTGGCGGCGAGTGCCGCGGACTACGCCCTGGAGGGCTGGGGCTATTGTCCCGAGGCCGGCTATCGGTTGGTCTGGCGACTGCAAATCGCAAATCGCAAATTGCAAATCGGCAAATCGGCAAATCAGCAAATCAGCAAGTCTCCAATCTCCAACGTAGAGATGCTGGAGCGCGAGTTGATGGCTGTGGCGCAGGGTGCGGTGGTGAGCGCTGTCCGGGAGCGCGGGGAGCCGACGGGTTGGACATATCTACACGTTAGCGTGTATACTACGCTGGTTGAGCGGGGGCTGCTGGCGCGCGTGGCGGCACTCCCGGAGGGCGACCCTCCGCCCCTGTCGTTTGTTGCCGATGCGGTCCGCCGTGCCTGCCAGGCTGCCCCACTCGTGCAGCTTGCCGCCCCTGAGGGCGTAGGAGAAACGCTGTGGTGGCTGGCGGAACCGGGCCGGGCCGTGCCTGTGGTGAGCGAAGTCGAACCACCTCTGGCCGAGCGGGTCGAATCGCTGGTACGGGATCTGTTCATCCAGCAACCCGTCTGGGGCCTGGAGGAACTGGTGGACGCAGTCTATGCCCGCTTCTCCGGCCCCCTCACGCCCAACCTGGCGTTGGTGCGCTCCTGCATCGCCTCGTACAGTGCGCAGGAGGGCGAGATCCTCCGCCTGCGCCCCGAGGATGACCCACAGCGGCGTGCCGCCGAACTGAAGGCCCTACGCGACAACCTGGCGCAGTTGGGGCAGCGGCTGGGGTTCAGGGTGAAAGGAGGGGGCGGCGGCTGGGACGTGCGCTGGCTGGAGGAGAAGCGAGAAGTCTACGGTTTCGTCATCTCGGCCACCGCCGCGCTGGCACCTTATCTGCTCGCCAGGCGGGTCGCCGACCAGGAGGTGCAACGTTGCCTGGTTCTGCCCGGCGGCCGTGCCCGGTTGGTCGGCCTCAAATTGCAGCGCGACCCGCGTCTGGCCCAGGCGATCGCCGCCGGCGGTTGGCAGTTCATCAAGTTTCGCCACCTGCGCCGCCTGGTCGCCGAGCAAGAATTGGACCGCCACGCGCTCAAGACCGTCCTGGGCCTCGACCCCATTGCAGAACAGGAGGCAGTCCAGATCCCGCTGTTCTAGTCTGTGTCATAATCGCGTGTTGCGTGTTGCGTGTTGCGTGAGGACTTGTGCCGCACGTAACACGTAACACGAAACACGAATCACGAAACACGAAACACAACAAGGAGTTCACCCATGAAAAAAGGCTACGTAATTACCTTGATCGTGCTATTCGTATTGACGCTGCTCTCGCTGGCGCTCAACGGCGCCGTCATCCTGGGGCTGCTGCGGGCGCGAAACGTCGCGCTGGCGACGGTCGCCGACGCCCGCACCCTCGTCGCCGGCATCGGCGACGACACCTTCTCCTACACCTTCGAGGTGAAGCAGGTCATCCCCATCGCGGCCACCATTCCCGTAGACGAAAAGATCACCGTGCCTGTCAAAACGACCGTCCCGATCAGCACAACCGTCGTCGTGCCCATTGACCTGGGCATCACCACCTACGACCTGAAGGTACCGATCCGCACCGTCATCCCGGTGAACGTCTCGTTCACCGTCCCGATCAGCCAGACGGTGGACATCTCCACGACGGTGCCGCTGGACCTGGACGTACCGATCGTGATTCCGCTCGCCGACACGCCGCTGGCGGGCTACCTGGAGGAACTGGACGCAGCATTGGCGCGCATCGAGGCGCGGCTGGAACAACCGCTTGGTAAGTTGGGCGGTGGGGATTGACGAACGACGCCTATGATTGTACAATTCTGAAAGAATTCGCTTCGCTGTGTCCCTCTTTTGGTACACGGACAGTGCCGGGATGTGGAGAGACGTGTCCCAGGCATAGATGAAAAGGAGGGCGTTATGGCACTTACGTTATCGGTGGATGTATTGACTACCATCGCTCGCTCACTGGTTGCGACGCACGAATATGCCAGTGTCGAGGAAGCCTTGCAGGCAATGGCCATCTCCGAAGTGCGGCGCAAAATCACCTATTATCGGCGGCGTATTCGGGCGCTGGAGCACAAGTACAGTACCGACTTTGAGACTTTTAGCGTACGACTTCGAGGTCGAGCCACTCCAGACGAGGAGGACGACTGGTTAGCATGGCGGTCAGCCATGCGTATGCTGGATGACTGGCAAAGAACATACGTGGAGCTCCAGAGTGGCTACGCTCGTATCTGACCTCTTGTCCCTCTTACGTGCACATCCACTTGTCCAGTCATTGCGCGTCATCCACCATGATGAGACACCGGCGGGCAAGATAGAACTAAAAGTGCGCTGCCGCCTCTCCGGGGACTACCACCTCCAGGTATGGCTACACCACGAACCGACTTTTCAGGATTATGCGTATCAGCTCTTCGTAGACCATCCCATTTTGCGATGGGACAATGCACCTCATTACCCTGACGTGACAACTGCTCCACATCACTTTCATGACGAAGCTGGCAACGTTGGTGCCTCGTCTTTGCGCGGAGACCCTTTGGTAGATCTGCCATACGTGCTGGCAGAAATCGAGAAATGGATAAAGAGACATTCAACGAACTGGAGCCTTTCGTCGCCCTCCGCGAGGACGAGTTGAACCCGTCGCCGGAGCGCTACCCCGGCGACGGCGTCGTCACCGGCTACGGGCGGATGGACGGCCGCACCGTCTACGTCTACGCTCAGGACTTTACCATCTACGGCGGGACACTGGCGGAGATGCACGCGCACAAAATCTGCCGGGTGATGGACCTGGCACTGCGCAACGGCACGCCGGTCATCGGCCTGATTGACTCCGGCGGCGCGCGCATCCAGGAGGGCGTGCGCGCGCTCCACGGCTACGGCGAACTCTTCCGCCGCAACGCGGTCGCCTCGGGCGTCGTCCCCCAGATCCCGGTGCTGCTCGGGCCGTGCGCCGGCGGCGCGGCTACAGCCCGGCACTGACCGACTTTATCATCATGGCCGAGGGAACCAGTTTCTCGTTCGTCACCGGCCCTGACGTCATGCGGGCCGTCACCGGCGAGCGGGTGGACGTGGAGACGTTGGGGGGCGCGCAGGTCCATAGCGCGGTCAGCGGCGTGGCCCACTTTAGCGCGCCGACGGAAGAAGGAGCGCTGGCGCTCTGCCGCCGCCTGCTCTCCTACCTGCCCTCGAACAACGTCGAGAACCCGCCGCACGTCCGGACCGACGACGACCCCTGGCGCATGAACCCCGCACTGAACGACGTCGTGCCGTTGGACCGCAGCGTGCCCTACGACATGTGCGAGGTCATCCATCGCGTGGTGGACGAGGAAACGTTCCTCGAGGTACACCGGGACTGGGCGCAGAACGCCATCGTCGGCTTCGCCCGGCTGAACGGCCATCCCGTGGGCATCGTCGCCCAGCAGCCGATGGTGATGGCCGGCGTGATGGACATCAACTCCTCGGACAAGATCTGCCGCCTCGTCCGTTTCTGCGATTGCTTCAACCTGCCCATCGTCACCTTCGTGGATTCGCCTGGCTTCCTGCCCGGTATGGCGCAGGAGCACGGCGGCATCATCCGTCACGGGGCCAAGGCGCTCTATGCCTACATCGAGGCGACGGTGCCCAAGATTTCTGTCATCACCCGCAAGGCCTACGGCGGGGCCTACGTCGTGATGAGCAGCAAGGGGCTGGGCACCGACATCAACTACGCCTGGCCGTCGGCTGAGATCGCGGTGATGGGCCCCAGCGGCGCGGCCAACATCCTCTACCGCAAGGAGATCGGCGAAGCAGCGGACCCCGCCGCCACGCACGCCCGGCTAGTGCAGGAGTATCGGGAAAAGTTCGCCAACCCCTACCGGGCAGCGGAAGCAGGGTTCATTGACGACATTATCGAACCGCGCCAGACCCGCCCCAAACTGATCGCCGCGCTGGGCGCGTTGCGGGAACAATTTAATCCGATGCCGCCCAAGAAACACGGGAACATGCCGGTGTAGAGTGATGATCTGCGCTGGTCCAAACTGGCCAGCAGGGTCAGCATCCTCAGGGGTGCTCGGTGTAGTCGGGGCTGGGGAGCGGTGCGTGCAGCGGGCCGCGCGGGTTCCAGACGATGGACGTGCAGCGGGCGGGCAGTTCGAGCGTGTACCAGGTACGGGTCTGTACCTCCAGGATGCGCACTCCGCCCTCCTCGTGAGGCTGGTTGACTGCCAGATACCGCCCATCCGGCGACCAGGTGACGGTCGCATCCGTTTCGAGGAGCAACGTCCCATCTGTCCCGATCACCGTCGTCGTGTACGGCTCTCCGCTGCGGGCGACGGTGACGAACGACAGCCACTCGCCATCCGGTGACCAGTCCGTGGCGACGTAAACGCTACCTGCGCGGGTGGACAGGATGCGCAGGTCGCTGCCATCGGGGCGGATCACCGTCGTCGTGTACGGCTCTCCGCTGCGGGCGACGGTGACGAACGACAGCCACTTGCCATCCGGTGACCAGTCCGTGACGTAAACGCTACCTGCGCGGGTGGACAGGATGCGCAGGTCGCTGCCATCGGGGCGGATCAGCCCGACCACCCCCTTCACCGGCCCCGCATCGTTGTATTGCCCGGCATCAAAGCCAATCCAGTCACCAGTGGGTGACCAGATGGTGGCCCTCACATCTTCATAACCCTGCCACGTCTCAAAACCGAGCACGTCGTACACCGCAGACGGGTCCAGTAACGTCGTCGTCGCTTCGGTCGCCAGGTTGTATATCTCCAGGCTTGAGTCAGGCGACGTCCTAGAGATGGCGATGTGCCTCCCATCAGGCGACCACGCCGCCCAGAGTCCATGGCCCACCTGGCGGGGGTTCGAGCCATCCCCGTCCGCCAGCCACAGGGACAGCCACTCGCCCGTCTGTGTGACGTAGGCCAGTTGCATCGTGATACCGGAGCCCTGGACGGCGTCCAGGACGGACAGCCACTCGCCCGTCTGTGTGACGTAGGCCAGTTGTGAACCGTCTGGCGACCAGGCCACCCGGTAAGTACTGCCCAACGCCACGCGTGCATCGGCCTCCACGTCCACCAGCCCTCCCTCTGGAGGCTGGCCCAACGTCGAATAGGCGACGTAGCGGCCATCGGGCGACCAGCCGACTGGCCTTGCTCCTGCCGGAGCGCTCGTCAACTGGCGCACGCCGGCTCCGTTGGCTGCCAGGAGGTAGAGGCCGTCGCCGTAGAGCATGTCCCGCCATGCCAGCAGCCTTGTACCGTCGGGTGACCAGAAGAGGGCGCCGATGCCGGCCGCAGCAGAGAGCGGCGTCGCCCCCGGGCCATCCAGGCGCACTCCCCACAGGTTTGTTGGCCCCATGCAGACTGCCACCAGGTCGTACTCTGCAAAAGGAAGTACCTCGCCGGGCGGTTCGACCTCCATCGGCCGGCCGGCCGCCTGGCGGACGTAGGCGGCGTATTGGTAGTAGAAGGTGGGCCAATTCTCGCCCGTCGTGTCCTGGATCCACGTCGCGATCCAGGGGACCTCATCCAGCAGGCGGAGTATCCTGGCAACGCTGGACGGGCCATACTCCTGCTCGACAAACGCCAGGAGCAGGTCAATCTCAATCTCGGCCAGGGGGCGCTGGGGGTCGCCAGCGGCGGGGGGGGCATTCCACAGTGTCTCCAGGGAGATCCACTCCCCGGCGTCCAGCGCCTGGCCGATGAGATCGGGCTCCACAGCGATGGGGGGGCGCAGTTCCAGCGTCGCCCGCAGCCATTCGTGCAGCCTGGCGCGGAAGAGTTCAACCCCCTCGGATCCGCGTCCGGCACTGCCGGCTGGCTGGCCAAACTCGCGGGCGATCAGGCGGCCGAGCAGCAGTTCGTGCAGGGCTGCCTCCCAGGCCGCGCGAGCCTCCTCGCTGTCCGGCACGCCGACGATGAAGGGGGCCGGCAGCGTGCCTTCCGGCTCCACGGCGGTGTCCAGCGTGTCGGTCAAGACCAGTGCCAGCGGCACGTGCATCTGGCACGAGACGAGCATGCAGAACCGGCTCGCCAGTTTCTCCAGGCTGGAAGCGACCGGCCTCACCAGTTCGGCGTCAATCGCGTAGGTCGTGACCGCCACCTGTTGCCCGGTGAAGATGACGGCGTGGCCGGCGTAGCCCAGGTCGGCTCTGGTGTGGAGCCAGCGGCCGTCGTCGCTCCGGCGGTAGAAACGGAGGGCGCGGAAGGGAGCCGTCTGCTCGTCTGGGAGTCCTGCCTGGCGTACCATCTCGACCCGCGCCAGGTTGCCCACGACGCGGGCGTTCTCGACCGAAAGAGCAGTCGTGGTGGTCAGGCCGGGGAGCGGCAGCGGAAGGGCGACGTCGATTGTGGCGTGTGCCTTTTGGACCTCCCGCCAGTTGGGATCAGCCTCATCCTGCAGGCCAAGATAGAGATCGGTATCTCCCTTGGCCAGCGCCTGCAGTTCCAGTTGGGCGACGGCCTGTACCTCGGCCTCGACTGCCTTCAGGACTTCACGCTGCACGCGCCAGCGGACGTAGAGCCCCGCTGCAACGAGCAACACCACTGCCCCGGCCAGGCTCAACCAGAAGCGCCAGCGCAAGCGGCGAGGGCGCTTTTCTTGCTGGGGAGCCTCGTCGGGGGCCTGGTTCTCAAAGTGCCACTCCAATTCGACAGACATGATACCCTCCTGGCCAGTCCACTGGCCCACTGGGTCAAAGTATAGCACGCGGCGGGAAGGATGTCAACGGATGTTTGAACGGATAAACGGATGTCAACGGATGGGGCAACGGATAAACGGATGTCAACGGATGTTTGAACGGATAAACGGATGGGCAGTTGACTTTTTTGGGAAGTGACAACATAATATGGAAGTACAATGGACCGAACGAATGCATTCGACGACAGCGATGCGCGGGCGGCGTGGGATGCGGGAGCGGAAGCGTGGGAGGAGTTCGTCGAGTCCGGCGCGGATTATTACCGCCACGCCATCCACGGCCCGGCGCTGCTGCGCACGTGCGAACCGGTCGAGGGGCTCAACGTTCTGGATCTCGGGTGCGGCCAGGGCTTCTTCTGCCGCGAGTTGGCCAGGCGCGGCGCCAGGGTGGTCGCGGTTGATGTGGCGGAGCAGCAGATCGTGTACGCCAGACAGCACGAAGCGCAGGAGCCGTTGGGTATCGAGTATCACCTGATGTCCGCGACCGAGGTCTCCGAGCGTTTGCAGGACAGGCATTTTCATCTCGTCACGGCGTGCATGTCGCTTCACGACATGGCCGACGCGCGTGGCGTTCTTCGCAGCGCGTTTGCTCTGCTGCCCGACGGTGGGCGGATGGTCTTTTCGATCCCGCATCCGTGCACCGATACCCCGTTTCGAGAATGAGAGCGTGACGAGGCGGGCAACCAGACGGCGCTCAAGATCAACTATAAGGAGACGCTCAATTGGACATTCACCAGTTTCGAAATCCGCCGAAGGAATACCGCGAAGTTCCCTTCTGGTCGTGGAACGACGACCTCGACCCGCAGGAACTGCGCCGCCAGATCGCCATCATGGACGAAGCGGGCTGGGGCGGCTTCTTCATGCACGCGCGCGTGGGGCTGCGCACGCCGTACATGGGCCAGCAGTGGCTGGCCTGCATCCATGCTTGCGTGGACGAGGCGCGTCAGCGGGGCATGGGCGCCTGGCTGTACGACGAGGACAAATGGCCGAGTGGCTTCGCCGGGGGCCTGAGCGTCGCACCCAACCCCGCTTACCGCGCCCAGTACCTGGTCTGCAAGGTGGACAACCGGCCAGCGCTGGTCGCCGAGCGCATCGCCACCTTCGCAGCGCGCGAAGTCGGGGGACGACTCACAGACATTCGCCCGGACGATGCGCCTGCTCTGGCCGACGATGCCGACCGCGTGGTCCAGTTCTACCCGCAGACGGCGCCATTGGGCCAGGCGTGGTTCAACGACTATGCCTACCTCGACCTGCTGAACCCCGACGCCGTACGCGCTTTCCTGGACTCCACCCACGAGGCCTATGCCCGTTCCGTTGGCGACGATTTTGGCGGTGCCGTGCCGGGCATCTTCACGGATGAACCGCAACTGGCGGCGGCTGGCAAGCCTGCGATCCCCTGGACGGATGGCTTCGCGGCCTATTTCCAGGCACGCAATGGATACGATCTGTTGCCTCATCTGCCTGCGCTTTTCTTCGATGTCGGCGAATTCCACCGCGTGCGCTACGACTACTGGCGCACGGTCACCGTGCGCTTCGTCGAGAGTTACACGCGGCAGATCTATGCCTGGTGCGAGGCTCACGGCCTGGCCTACACCGGCCACTACAACGCGGAAGACAGCCTGCTGTCGCAGATTCAGTGGATCGGCGCTGGGATGCCCCATTACCCTTACATGCACGTCCCGGGCATAGACAAACTGGGGCGGCTGATCAACGCCGGGCCGGGCACCGTCCTGACGGTCAAGCAACTGGACAGTGTGGTGTGCCAGCGGGACTTGCCGCGGGCGCTGTGCGAGAACTATGGCTGCTCGGGGCAGGACTTTGCCCACACCGGGCGGAAGTGGATCGGCGACTGGGCCTACGTCCTGGGCATCACGCTGAACAACCCGCACCTGTCGCTCTACAGCATGCGCGGCGAACGCAAGCGCGACTTTCCGCAGGACATCTTTTACCAGCAGCCCTGGTGGCCCGAGAACAACCGGATCGCCGACTATTTCGCCCGCCTGAGTACCGTGCTAAGCCAGGGCCAGCGCGCCGTGGACGTGCTGGTGATCCATCCCATCGCCAGCGCGTGGACGCTTTACCGGCCTGACGCTCACTATGCGGTGGACCAACTCGATCGGGCGCTGGACGACCTGCTGATGACGTTGATGCGTGCCCAGCGGGATTTCCACCTGGGGGACGAGATGCTGATGGAGCCCGGCGCACCGTGCGAGGCGCGCGTGGCGACGGACGAGGCGGGGCCGCGGCTGGACGTGGGGAAGATGGCGTACCGGGCCGTGATCGTGCCACCGGGAACGACGCTGGCACAGGACACTGTCCGCCTGCTCCGCGAGTTCGCGGCAGCGGGTGGGACGGTGCTGGCGCTGGAGCCAGTCCCCACGCTGGTTGACGGCCGCCCCGCCGCCGGGTCCGTCATTCTGAGCGAAGCGAAGAATCTCCAGCCGGTGTTGCCAGCGACGACCCGCACAGTCACGCTCGACGCACTGCCCGGCGCGCTCGACGAGGTGCTTCCCTTCGACGTGCGCATACCCGGTCGCCCCGCGATCTGGGCGCACCACCGGCGCATCGGCGAGACGGATTGTTATTTCCTGGCCAACACCGACCCCGACCGCGGTGGCGTCGCCACGGTGTACCTGCGGGGCACAGGGCGACTGGAAGCCTGGGACCCGGCCACGGGCGAGGTGCGCCCACTGCCTTGCAGTCAGCACGACGGCATCACTGAGGTCACGCTCGACTTTCCGCCGGTCGGTTCCCACTTGCTCGTGTTGCACCGTGGACAGACTTCCGAAGTCTGGCAGACTTCGGAAGTCTTGAAGATGGAGATGCCACTGGGCGACACCTGGCACCTGGCGCTGGGCGGCCCCAATGCCCTTACACTGGACACGCCACAGGTGCGAATTGGCGACGAGGGCGATTGGAGCGGCCCGATGCACGTCCTGGACGCACATGGGGCCGTCGCCAGGGCGGGCGTCGGCGCTTCCTTTGCGCTGCGCTTTAGCTTCGACGCGGCTGTGCGCCCTGCTGCCCCCGTTTACCTGGTCGTCGAGTCGCCCGAGCGCTTCGACATTGCCGTCAACGGGCTTTCCGTATCCAACGCCGAAGCGGGTTGGTGGACGGACATCTCGTTCCGCAAGGTAGACGTGAGCGCCGCCGTGCAGGCTGGCCGGAACGAGGTGGTGCTCGAGGGGACCTTCGCCCGCGATACAGAACTGGAGAGCGTATACCTGGTCGGCGCTTTCGGTGTGGCCGGGCGGCGGCTGAAGGAGGAGAACCGCTACAACGGCCAGGTCTTTGACCGCTACGCGCCCGACTTTCGCGTGACCGAGGTGCCGGAGCGCGTCCGGGCGCAGCGCAAAGTGGGGCAGACTTTCCAGTCTGCCTCAGCGGGCGGCCTGGCCGTAGACCTGACGCAGCAAGGGTTACCATTCTTCGCCGGCCGGGCCACGCTCCGCCAGACGGTCACGCTCCCCGCGTTCGATGGGCGGGTCGTGCTGGAGATGCACAACCTGCGGGCGGCCGTCGCGCACGTGCGCGTGAACGGGCAGCACCAGGGCACCGTCGCCTGGCTGCCGCACCGGGTGGACGTCACGGCCGGGCTGCACCCTGGCGAGAATGCGATCGAGATCGAGTTGGTGGGCACGCTGCGCAACCTGCTGGGGCCGCACCATCTGTCCGGCGGCGACACGGCCTGGAGCGGGCCGTGGGAGTTCCGCGACAAGGGGCGCTGGACGGACGACTATATCCTGGTGCCGTTCGGCATAGATGGCGTGACGCTGAAGGTCTTTGAAGTTTAGGACGCAGATTTTCGCAGATGAACGCGGATAAAGATCGGATGAAAAATCCGCGTTCATCCGCGTCCAGAAAATTGGACCGCGGCAGGAGGCCGCGTTGTGGAAGGAGTGAAGCAATGACCAGGCAGCAAGCAGCATACGAAGGACCCGCCGGGGCGCTGAGCGCGCGGGGCGTGGACGTGGAGGCCGTCAAGTCGGCGCTGAAGGCGCAACGCATTGAGACGCCCTCGTGGGGCTATGGCAACAGCGGCACGCGCTTCAAGGTCTTCGCCTGGCCGGGCGCGGCGCGGGACGTGTACGAGAAACTGGCCGACGCCGCCTTCATCCACCGGCTGACCGGCGTCGCGCCATCGGTCGCGCTGCACATTCCCTGGGACAAGGTGGACGATTGGGCCGCGCTCAAGGAGTACGCGGCCGGGCTGGGGCTGCAGATCGGTGCGATCAACCCGAACCTGTTCCAGGACGACGTGTACAAGTTCGGCTCGGTTTGCCACCCCGACGCTGTCGTGCGGCGGCGGGCAGTGGAGCACGTGCTGGAGTGCGTCGCGATCATGAGGGCCACCGGTTCCGGGATTCTCAGCGTGTGGCTCGCCGACGGGACGAATTACGCCGGGCAGGACAGCATCCGCGCGCGCAAGCGGCGGATGGAGGAGGCGCTGGCTGAGGTGTACGCCGCGCTGCCCGCGGGCAGCCGCATGCTGATCGAGTACAAGTTCTTCGAGCCGGCCTTCTACCACACCGACCTGGCCGACTGGGGCATGGCGGCGACGGTGGCTCGCAGGCTGGGGCCTCAGGCGCAGGTGTTGGTGGATACTGGCCACCACGCGCCGGGTACGAACGTCGAGCACGTCGTGGCCTTCCTGCTCGACGAAGGGCTGCTGGGGGGCTTTCACTTCAATAGCCGCAAGTACGCCGACGACGACCTGATCGTCGGCACGGTCAATCCCTTCGAGTTGTTCCTGATCTACAACGAACTCGTGGCCGCCGAACGGGATGCCGACGAAACTGTCTCGGCCTGCGCCAGGAACGTGGCCTACATGATTGACCAGTCGCACAACGTCGAGCCGAAACTGGAGGCCATGCTGCAGTCGGTGCTGAACTGCCAGGCAGCCTACGCTAAAGCCTTGCTGGTGGACCGGAGAGCATTGGCGGCACGACGCGCCGGCCAGGACGTGCTGGGCGCGTATCGCGTGTTGGCCGAGGCGTACGAGACGGACGTGCGCCCGCTCCTGGCGCAGGTGCGGATCGAGATGGAGCTCGAGCTCGATCCCATCGCGGCGTATCGTGCCAGCGACTACCCGGCGCGGGTCGCACAGGAGCGAGGGAGCGCGGAAGGCTCCGGCGGCGGCTATCCAGGGTCATGATCATCAGTTGGACGCGGATAAACGCGGATGAACGCGGATCAGATAAAAATCTGTGTGCATCTGCGTTGATCTGTGTCCCACCGTTTGACGCCTGCTATGCGCAAAAAAACGCTCTGTAACTCAGGCCATGATGGGGAGAAGATGAACAACAGGGAGAGGACGCTGGCGATACTGAACTATCAGGATTACGACCGGCTGCCGCTGGTGCACTTTGGCTTCTGGGAAGAGACGTTGTACAAGTGGGCGGCCCAGGGACATCTCACGCTGGAGGAGGCCCGCACCTGGGAGGATGGGAACGCCGTGGACGCGGTGCTCACTGAGAGGCTCGGCTTCGACTTTAACTGGAGCCACTGCTTTGGTCCGGACACCGGGCTGCGCCCCTCGATCGAGGAGCGGGTGCTGGAGGAACTCCCCGACGGGATGCGCAAGGTGCTCAACGAGGACGGGGCGATTGTCATCGAGAAGGAAGGCGTCACGTCCATTCCGACCGAAGTGGACCACTTGTTGAAGGGCAGGAAGGAATGGGAAGAGTTCTTTCTGCCCCGGCTCCAGTTTGTTGAAGAGCGGGTCACCCGCGCGACCGTCAACACCGGGGCAAGAGAAATACCTTTTGGCGCAGGGGGGCTCGAGTATTTGCGGCGGGGAGAGTGGGAAACCCCGTACGGCCTGTTCTGCGGCAGCCTGTACGGCCGTATCCGCAACTGGCTGGGGCTGGTCGGCTCGGCCTACCTGCAGGTGGACGATCCGACGCTGTTTGACGAGATCATCCAGACGGTGGGAGAATTGTGCTACTGCTGTGCGAAAGCGACCCTGGAAAGCGGCGCACAGTTCGACTTTGGCCACTTGTGGGAGGATATCTGCTTCAGGAGCGGGCCGCTGGTCCATCCGCGGGTGTTCCGGGAGAAAGTCGGCCCGCACTACCGGCGCATCACGGACCTTTTCAACAGCCACGGCATCCACCTCGTCTCGCTCGACTGCGACGGCAACATTGACGCGCTCGTGCCGGTCTGGCTGGACAACGGCGTGAACGTGATGTTCCCGATCGAGGTGGGCGTGTGGGGCGGCAGCATCCGGCCATGGCGGGAGCAATACGGGCGGGAACTGCGCGGCGTGGGCGGGGTGGACAAGCGTGCCTTCGCCCAGGACTATGCGGCGGTTGACGCCGAGGTGGAGCGGCTCAAGCCGCTGGTAGACCTGGGCGGCTACCTCCCCTGCGTGGACCACCGCATTGCCCCGGATGCCAAATGGGAGAACGTCCAGTATTATTGCGAGAGGATGAGGGAGGTATTTGGGTAGGAGATTCTGACCTTTATGCGGAGCGCACCCGGCACCGGCTCTTCCGACACGACGTACAGGTATCCCCCGCCACAGCCGGAATACATGGCCCCGGCATACCTGGACTGGTAGTAGCCCAATAGCGCCAGGAGGTCAACCTTGATGGTCGGATGTCTCACCGTGTGCGGCAGGATGGCCTCCCAGCACTTTATACATTCGTTCATCGAAGCGCCCAAACCTGCGACGTCTTGCGCCAGGATGGCAGCAAAGCAGTCTTTGCCCGACTGGCCCAATCTCCTGATCCATTCCCTGTCCAGGTTCTTCTCGCCGAGCGGGTTGTACCCGGCGGGGCGTTGGGCGACCGGCACCACGTAGATCACTTCTTCCAGCCAGCGTGTAATGCCGGGGTCGTTGTTGGATTCGACGTGCACGGGGAATATGCCACCCTCGTACTCGTAAGCGTAGTCGAGCCGGTTGACGCCGGGGTAGAGCAGGCCAACCATGTCCTGGGAGCCCGATGGCTCTGGCTTGTTCCTGTTCTCCTCGGCGTACAGTTCCCGCACGAGTTCTGCCGGGTCTCTCTCGGGCAGAGTGCCGTTCCACAGTTCTCTGGCGACCTGGCGGGTGCTGGTGCCCATCCCGCAGCGATCCATGAAGCGGCAAACGGATTCCAGCGCGGCGACGACCATCGAGCCAGGCGGAGAGGGATTGTGCTTCGACACGAACGGTTGGTCAATCCAACCGCCGGCGAACGCCATGCGATAGGGAATCTTGCCGATGACGTCCGTGATATCGGCACTCCTTTTCAGTTTCACGCAGTATCTCCCCGCACGTTTTAACCCAGGTTCACGCGAGAGAACAGGCCGCTAGTGCACGGCCAACGTCAGGTTCTCACCCGCTCTTGTTCATTGTTCATTTCCTTCATTGTTCATTTCCCCCGTACTGTTGCTCGATCCAGATGTATGTCTTTTGCAGCCCTTCGCGCAATGGGGTGGCGGGCTCCCAGCCCAGGACCCGCCGAATGAACGTGTTGTCGCTGTTGCGGCCGGCGACCCCCTTCGGCGCGCTGAGGTCGTACTTATGCTCGAGCCTTACCCCGGCAATCTCTTCGATGAGGCTGACCAGTTCGTTGATGGATACGAGTTCACTCGAACCCAGGTTGATCGGTGTGGCGATCAGGTCGTCGCAGTGCATGATCATGTCTATGCCCTGGATGCAGTCATCAATATACATGAAACTGCGGGTCTGCGTGCCGTCGCCCCAGATGACGATCGCGTGCCTGCCGCTATCTTTGGCCTCGATCACCTTGCGGCAGAGCGCGGCGGGGGCTTTTTCCCGGCCGCCATCCCACGTGCCGTAGGGGCCGTAGACGTTGTGGAAGCGGGCGATGAACGTCTTCAGCCCACGTTCTGCCCAGTACTCCTGGCAGAACATCTCCGACACCAGTTTCTCCCAGCCATAGCCTCGTTCGGCCATGGCCGGATAGGCGTCCGATTCCCTGAGCGCCCTGGCATGGGGATCCTTCTGCAGTTCCGTGTTGTAGGCACAGGCCGACGACGAGAAAAAGTAGCGCTGCGCGCCCGCCCGATAGGCCGCCTCGATCATGTGGGTGTTGATCAGGATGCTGCGCAGGCACTCGACCCGGAAGCGCTCGATGAAACCCATGCCGCCCATGTCGGCCGCCAGGTTGTAGACTTCGAGCGCGCCCTCGCAGGCCCGTTTGCAGTTGTCCCTGGTTCTCAGGTCCAGCGACAGGCTCTCGACGCCCGGCACCCGCTGGTGCCACTCGGGCAGCGGCTTCTTGTCCACGGCACGGATGCGGGTAAAACCCTGGTCGTGGAAGTAGCGGGTCAGTGTCCCGGCGATGAACCCGCCCGCTCCCGTGATGACGATCAGATCGTCTTTGTTCAACGCTGTGGCTGCGGTAGGATTATGGTTTGCTTGCATAGCGGCTCCTTTCAACTCCCAGTACCATTATATACTTGAAGGCATACTGCTGTCAAGAAACGTCATTGACTTATCTTACGGATGAGGCTAAAATAGCAGACTGCGGATCGCACGACGTATCCGCCGGAGAAATGTGGACAGGAGAAACCGATGCAAGACGACGTACTGGCACAACTCGTCACGATGTCGAACCGCCTGGGCGATCCGGCATTGGACTATGTGATCCTGGGGGAGGGGAATACGTCCGCCCGCGCTGACGCCGAGACGTTCTGGGTGAAGGCCAGCGGCACCGAGTTGCGCACGGTTGGCCGCGCCGGCTTCGTGCGCGTGTCGTTCGAGCGCGCGCTGGCGATGCTCGACGCGCCTGACCTGACCGACGAGCAGGTCAGGCAGCGGCTCGACGAGGCGGTGGTTGACCCGCTGACGGGCTGGGGGCCGCTCCCGGACGTCCAAATGCGCCCCTCGGTGGAGACAGTGTTGCATGCCTTGTGCCTGAACCTGGCAGGTGTCAATTTTGTCGGGCATACGCATCCGACGGTAGTCAATGCAGTCACCTGCTCGGCGGGCTTCGAGGCGGCGGTCGGCGGGCGCCTCTTTCCCGATGAAATCGTCGTGTGCGGCCCGGCGCCGGTCGTCGTTCCGTACACCGATCCCGGTGTGCCGCTGGCGCGCAGAATTCGCGTGCTAGTCAGCCAATACCTGGACGAGTATTGCCAGGTCCCCAAAGTCATCGTGGTGCAAAACCACGGTCTCATTGCGCTGGGGCGTACCGCGCAGCAGGTGGAGAATATCACGGCCATGGCTGTCAAGGCGGTGAGGGTGTTGCTGGGCACCTACGCGCTGGGCGGGCCGCACTTTTTGACGGCCACGGACGTGGCGCGCATCCACACCCGCCCCGACGAGTTGTATCGTCGGGAGGTACTGGGCGAATAATCCAGGGGACAATCGTGACGGTCAAGGTCGGCAGATCGGCAAATCAGCAAATCAGCAAATCAGCAAATTGGCAAGTTTTTGACCTGGAAGCGAGGTTGAACGATTTTGCGCCGGACGTGCGGGCGGGCGCGCTGGCGGAATTGGTCGCGCTGGCCCGAAGGGACGCTGTGCCGATGGAGCCGGAGGCCGAGATGGCCAACGTGCACTGCCACACGTTTTTCTCTTTCAACGCCTACGGCTACTCGCCCACGGGGCTGGTGTGGCTGGCCAGGCGGCGTGGGTTCCGGCTGCTGGGTATCGTGGATTTCGACGTGCTCGATGGCGTGGACGAGTTTCTGGCGGCGTGCGACGTCGCCGGAGTACGGGGCAGCGCTGGGATCGAGACGCGCGTCCATCTCCCCGAGTTTGCAACGCGCGAGATCAATTCGCCCGGCGAGCCGGGCGTCCTGTACCACATGGGCATCGGGTTCACCTCGAGCCAGGCGCCTGAGCCGGTGGCGGGCATCCTGGCTCGCCTGCGCGAGCGTGCCGCGCGCCGCAACCAGGGCGTGATCGCGTGCGTCAACGCCTACCTGGACCCGCTGACGGTGGATTACGAACGGGACGTCCTGCCGCTCACGCCGGGGGGCAACGCGACCGAGCGGCACATCGTCGTGGCCTACGTGCGGGCGGCAGAGCGCATGCTCCCCGACCCGCCTGGCTTCTGGGCCGCCAGGCTGGCCGTTCCACCCGACCAGGTGGCCCAACTCGTTGGCGACGCTCCCCGCTTTCAAAACCTGATCCGTTCCAAACTGATGAAGCAGGGCGGCGTGGGGTACGTGCGGCCGGGGCCAGACGCCTTCCCTGCGGTGGAGGAGCTCCACAGCCTGATCGTGGCGTGCGGGGCGCTGCCGTGCGCGGCCTGGTTGGATGGCACGTCGGCGGGCGAGCAGGCCATCGAGGAGTTACTGGATCTCCTGATCCGCCAGGGGGTCGTCGCTTTGAACGTCGTCCCCGACCGCAACTGGAACGTCGCCGATCCTGAAGCCCGCCGCGTGAAAGTACAGAACCTGTACGACGTCGTCCGGCTGGCGCAAGAGTTAGCACTGCCGCTGAACGTCGGGACGGAGATGAACAGTTTTGGGCAGAGGCTGGTGGACGATTTCGACGCGCCGGAACTTGCGCCGGTGCGCCAGCCGTTCATAGACGGCGCATATTTCATCTACGGGCACACCGCCCTGCAGCGCGCGCTGGGGTTGGGCTACCAGAGCGAGTGGGCACGCAGTTGCCTCCCATCCCGCCGCGAACGCAACAACTTCTACACCCGCGTGGGGTATCTGGTGCCGCCAGGACGGGCCAAACTGGCCTGCCTCAAGCAACTCGATCCAACGATGTCTCCTACGGATATGCTGTCGAACTTGAGCACATAACTCTCCCCTCCCTGCAAGGGAGGGGCAGGG
>Ga0315296_10000241_pt1 | contig 50764 bp, 47 predicted proteins | sample YL17G14_18_MG_FD_203921 | JGI IMG/M metagenome (GOLD analysis project Ga0315296, IMG submission 203921) | Sediment microbial communities from Yellowstone Lake, YNP, Wyoming, USA - YL17G14_18 | ecosystem: Environmental > Aquatic > Freshwater > Lake > Sediment | place: USA: Wyoming | collected... | reverse complement strand
TCACACCCTTGTGCTGGACCGCAAGGCAGAGCCCTGCCAATCCATCCCAAGAGTCTTCCCATGTGCTTTCCGTGAGGCTTGAGGGCCGTCGCCATCTCTATCATGCTGTACTAAAATCTTCATGTCGTCCGCGGCCAGCTGTAATCTGGGGAGATTCTAGCCTCAGTCCATCAGTCACTTTCGCACGAAAGCACCACTCAAACGCCTATTAACGCAAGCAGGTGGAGCAACCGGCGTGAACACAAGCAGACACTCGGTCCTGAAGCCCATCTTCTTCTCCAAGTTGCCCATTCATGACACTTGCTGGTCAATTACGACAGGCAAGGACGGACGTATCTATGTCGGAGTGTGTGGAGAGATGACCGGCGGTCTAAGTTCTTTCCTCGTGTCATACGATCCCCAATCAGACCGCGTGAACTACCTTCTGGAAGTGGCTGAGGCATTGCATGAACCACCTGACAACGGCCATGCTACTCACAGCAAGATCCACTATTGCCTGATACCATCTAGTGACGGCACATTGTACGGGGCAACCCACTGTACTGGAGCTCCGATCGGCGATTTCGTCTGGAGGCCATGGAATTGCTGGGACGACCCTCAAAGGATGTTCACGGGATTCCATATCTTCAACTACAATCCCGCGACTGGGGGCGCCGAGGACTTCGGAAGCATGTCCCCGAACGAGGGATCTAGGGCAATGGCATTATGCGAGCAACACAAGAAGCTGGTTGGCGTCACCTACCCACGGGATCACTTCTACGTTTTTGACCTAGAATCGAACGAGTACACGGACTTGGGGCGCATCGGTGACATCAATCCCCAGAGCGTGTTTCTGGACAAGAACGAGAATGCGTACACTGTGGACGACTTGGGCTACCTAGTGAAGTACAACCCTGACAACGACAGTCTGAAACACCTAGATGTCAGGCTTCCCTATGCTGCGTATCGCGATGGAACGAACAACCTGATCTACGACTCGACTCCCTCGCCCGATGGTGAGAGCATCTACGGAGTGCACTGGAACGTTGATATCAGACTCCTAGACAATCGCCTTTTCAGGTACGATCCATCGGATGGACCCGAGGGAACAATCCACGACCTAGGGTGGGCGTACAGGCCAGATGAGGCTGGACCAGCTTGGGCTGACTTCCAGAACCACCACACGGGCGGGTTGGTGTTTGGGCCTGATGGCTTTCTGTATTATGCCACGTATGTTCACTGGAAGGAACCCAAGGGCATGTATCTGATCAGGATGAACACAGAGACGCTCAAACGAGAGGAGTTGGGTCCCATCATGGACTCCAAGGGGGTTCTTGCGGAATACATAGCGAAGGCAACGCCCGGCTTCGACGGAAGCATGTACTTCGCGTCATGCGCAAGCAGGCCCACCGGCATCTTCGCTTACACGCCCGAGGCTGGCGCAAAGGGGATGTGGACCCTGGCCAATGTGAGGAGGTGGGGATGATGTCACTAGAGGACGACCTAGCCAAGAGGAAGTGGCCTGAGCCTCCGTTCGAGATTCGCCCTCCGTCAGCGGGCAAGCCGAGCGAGAAAGAGCAAATGTTGGGCTCGGCCATAAGCGAGTACGACAGATCCGCGTACGTAAGGGAAGGCAGGATCGTGATGCGGCACTTGGGCTGGAAGGGGGTGGTCAAGCCCATCCCTCCCGGCGAATCCGCAGTGACCTCACTTGCCGTTGATCCCAAGGGCAGGGTTGTCGGCGCGACCTCAGGTCAGCGTTCGCATCTGTTCATCTACGATCCCGAAGTCGACAGGGTGACTGATCTATGCACTTTCGACGAGGATTCAATTGCCAAGGGATCCGTAGTCGTCAGCAAAGACGGGACGGTGGTTGCGGCCACGCGAAAAGAAATCGGAGGTCTAGGATCAGGCAAGATTGTGAGCTTCGTGACAGACTACAAAGAGACTCTCACATGGGGACCGTCCAAGCCAGCGCTCGAATCGCTTGACTTGCCCAAGAAGGACGAGGGCATAGCTTGCTTGACCTATGACGAAGCGAGGAACACTGCATACGGCCTCACATCGACCACGGGCACGTTCTTCACTCTGGACATTGAGAGCGGCTCTCACAGACTGATCGGACCTGTAGATGAGCTGGGGGAGTTCTCAGATTGTTTGGTCGTCGGATGCGACGGGCATGTGTACGGAGGAAAGAGGTGGGGGCAACTGTTCGAATTCGACCCCGAGAAAGGAGCGATCAGACAACTCGGGCTCAGCATACCTTCGTTCGCCGGGCGTCAGCTCTACAACAAGGTTGATGCCATTGCACTCGACCGGTCCTCCGGGAAGATGTATGGCGGGGGAACTGCGGACGGCGTGCTGTTCCTGTTCGAACCTGCCGCAGGACGGGTCGTTTCTCTGGGCAAGCCCACTTCACAGCCCCGGACCAGAGCGATCACGGTCGGGCGCGACGGAAGGATCTACGGCATCTCAGGAAGGGTAGGCGGGGTCGCCCACCTTTTCAAGTATGACCCAACGTCGGGAGACCTGCGCGACTTGGGAATTCCACTGGCACACTCGGACCAAGAGTGGCGCGGCTATGAATTCGACTGCATGGTCACAGGCTCATCAGGAGAGATCTACATGGGAGAGAGCGACAGAATAGGCCATCTGTTCATCTACTATCCCGCAATAGGCCAGTGACGACATCGCTCGGGGTGTGCTATTGCTCCTCGACTGCGGCACGCTGAGTGTTGATCTCCCGTATGGTCTTGGCATCAAACTTGGCCTTTCGATCGTACGTGTAGAGGCCGTTCACTTCCTGCTCAACATCGTACAACTGTGTGTACGCGAAACCTGAGATCCTCGGGTTCGAAAGGAGGGATTCTGTTAGGGCGCGGTACCTTTCAATGAACTCGGTGCTCGACTTCGGTCTGCTTCCATATCCCCATAGCTTCTCGTCCTCTTGCGCCTCCGGGCTCCACCAAGTTCCCCCGTACTCGCTCACCATGAAAGGCTGGCCACGGTAGGGGTCGCTCTGCTCCTTGTAGTGCTGCTGAAGATCGGAATAGGAGCCAGTCTTGCCGAACCTTTCGAAGTGAGCCTTGAACTCCTTCGGATCCTGCTCGTAGTCGTGAACATCGTAGATGTCAGATTGGACGTGAATGTGGCCACTCGTGTCGATTACGAGCCTGGTGGGATCTAGGTCATGAGTCAACTCCGCCAGTTGCCTCAGCAGCCCGGGCATAATCACGTCGCCTTCCTCAAACGCTCTCTCGTTGAAAGGAGTCCAGAGAATCAGTGATGGGTGGTTCAGGTCTCTTCTCACAGCTTCGGGCCATTCGCTGATGATGGCTTCTCTGGCTGCTGTGCTCCCTTGTTCGGCGCCCCAGTCCCCGTATTCCCCTGCAACAAGATATCCGAGCACATCGCACCAGTAGAGGAAGCGAGGCTCGAAGACCTTCTGGTGCAGTCTCGCTCCATCGAAGCCCATCTCTTTCGAGATCACGATATCTCGCCTCAGTGCATCATCAGACGGTGCTGTGTAGATTCCGTCCGGATAGTATCCCTGGTCCAGAACCATACGAAGGAAGCGTTTCCTGCCGTTCAAGATGATCCTATCGCCACTGATCCCGATCGTTCTGAAGCCGAAGTATGACTGGATCACATCTTTCTCTCCGTCGTCCAGCTTCAGTTCGAGAAGCAGACCGTAGAGTTGAGGGTCTTCTGGATTCCATGTCCTCGGCTTGGGGATCACCAAGCGCAGACTAGTCCAAGGGAAGGCGACGGGGCTCTCTGACCTAGCTACTTCCTTGTCGTCTGCTAGCACTGACGCGTGTATCTGGCCCTCAGTGACATCGCCTCCGAACTCGACATTGAGCCGAGCGTGATCAGTGCCAGCATCCGAGATGATCCGAAAGTGGTTGATGTAGGCCCTCGGGACCTGCTCCATCCACACGGTCTGCCAGATGCCCGTCACCCTAGTGTAGTGACAACCCCACGACTCAAACTTGGTGCTCTGCTTACCGCACGGCTGTAGGCCCGTCCTGTTGTCATCGAACGCACGGACTACAACCTCGACTTCATCTTCATGTCCGACTGCTCCGGTGATGTCGAAGGCAAAGGGCGTATAGCCCCCTTTGTGGTGGCCGACCCAGTGTCCGTTCACCCAGGCGTCGGCCTCATAGTCGACTGCCCCGAACCGCAGAAGGCACCTACTCGCCTGATGGGAGTCCTGCAGCTTCGCTCGTCTCCGGTACCAGATACATCGCATGAAGTCGAGTTCGTGAATCCCCGAAAGCCTGCTCTCAGGAGGGAACGGCACGATGATCTCTTTCGAGAATTCCTTACCTGATGTGAACCCGCGCTCAACTCCGCTACACGCTTGGTCAATCTCAAACTGCCAAGGGCCGTTTAGGTTCAGCCAGTCCGATCGCCGAAAGTCAGGACGAGGGTATTCAGGTCTTGGAACCTCCATACGGGGTGATGCACGGGAATTGTAGTTAAGGCCTTTGCGTCGTCTTTGCCCTCTAAGCGTTATATTCCGAATCTCACTTGGACTACCGAACGAACATGAAGATCGGCGTATTCTCCGTGTTGTACAATGATAAGCCTCTGGAAGATGTCTTGAAGTATGTCTCCGGTCTGGGCTACGAGGCGGTGGAGATCGCCGCATGGAAAGGCAGCAATCACATAGACCTCGACAAGGTGCTGAGCGGTGGAGCCTCAGAGCTGAAGAAGACAGTGGAGAAGCACGGGATGATGATCTCCGCCTTGAGCAACCACTTGGAGGGGCAACTGGTGCTTGGGCCTCAGGACTCATCGACCGACGACTGGTTCAAGGGAACGCCTGAACAGAAGACGAAGTACGGTGTCGAGAGGATGAAGAAGACTGCAATGGCCGCAGCTGCCCTCGATGTCCCTGTAGTGAACGGGTTCATAGGTGTCCCAAATTGGGGAGCTTGGTACGTTTTCCCGCCAGCCCATGAGAAGATGTACGAGGGCTACTTCAATCTGTTCGCTCAGAGATGGGGGGAGATTCTGGATACCTTCAAAGAGCACGACGTGAAGTTCGCTCACGAGGTTCACCCCCAAGAGTTGGCGTACAACATAGAAACCGCAGAGATGGCGCTCAAGGCGATCAACAGGCGGAAGGAGTTCGGCTTCAATTTCGATCCGTCTCATTTCATCTGGCAGCTGATAGACCCGGTTGCCTTCATCAAGCGCTTCGGCGACAGGATCTATCACGTGCATGCGAAGGACGCAGAACTGCCAAAGGAGAACCTCCCAACATCAGGGGTGATTCCGACCGGCGGCTGGATGAGACCGGACAGAGGTTTCAGGTTCCGAGTCGTCGGGTGGGGCCAAGTGGAGTGGAAACGGGTGATGACCGCCCTTCTTGAGGTCGGGTACAACTACGTCCTGTCCTACGAACACGAAGATCCTGTAATGAGCAGGGAAGACGGCTGCGAGAAGACGATAGCCTTCCTCAAGCCGCTGGTGATCAAAGCGCCACTCGAGAAGGTCTGGTGGTAGAATACACAGCATGTCTAACCCGCGTTCGCAGACATCGCAGAAGCATACCCTTAATAAGGACCCAGAGCACCATCAACCGCACCGGAGGCTCACATTCGAGGCACAACTTCGGAAGTGTGCTTTCGCGTGACATAAAACAGAAGGAGGTGAAAAGGTATGAGTGGCGAAAGATACGGCAGGCCCAGAGAGATGCACAAGGTAACTTGTTCAGATTGCGGTAAGGAAACTGAAGTTCCGTTCAAACCAACTGAGGGCAGGCCAGTATACTGTAAGGAATGCTATCAGAAGCATAGAAGGTATTAAGAACCTCTGGCTTCATAGCGAACCGAAGTGTTTTTTTTGTTTTCTTCCTGTTTTCATCGCAAGAACTAGCTTGATCTGGACCAAACAAGCCCGGATATGCTCCGAAGTCTTATCAGTCTAGGCGAGACCGACAACCCAAAATGCCCCAGCAAGAGAAGAAGGTTGGTTTCGTGACCATGGGCCAAACCACGGGCGAGGCGAAGCCCATCAAGGACATCGGCGTGGGAATGCTGGGCTATGCCTTCATGGGTAAGGCCCATAGCAACGCATACATCAGGATGCCATTCTTCTTCTATCCCCCTCCTGCCAAGCCACGCTTAGCGGTGATCTGCGGCAGGAACAAACAGGCCGTCGAGGAGGCTGCACGGAGGTACGGATACGCGAAAGCTATGACCGACTGGAAGCAAGTGGTCTCAGATCCCGAGGTGCAGATTCTCGACAACGGTCTGCCGAACAACCTCCACTTGGATCCCTGCGTCGAGGCAGCAGAGAGCGGGAAGAACATCCTGTGCGAGAAACCGCTGGCCATGAACCATGCGGAAGCCAAGAGGATGTACGAAGCAGCAGAAAAGGCGAAGGTCAAACACATGACTGCCTTCAATTACAGGTTCATCCCGGCGATTCAGTTCGCCAGGGACCTGATCCTGCGAGGTGAGATAGGCAAAGTACTGCAGTTCAGAGGGGCATACTTGCAGGAGTGGATCATGGACCCGAAGTTCCCGCTGGTCTGGAGGCTGAGGAAGGAAGTCGCCGGAGCTGGAGCATTAGGCGACCTAGGGGCCCATGTTCTTGACTTGGCCAGATTCCTTGTCGGAGAAGTATCACAGGTGTGCGGAATGACGAAGACCTTCATAGGCGAGAGGCCACTGCCTGATGATCCCAAGAGATCAGGGAAAGTCGACGTTGATGACGCGTTCATCTCGTTGCTGAAGTTCTCGAACGGTGCCATTGGGAGCGTGGAAGCGTCCAGATTCTGTGCTGGCAGGAAGAACTTCCAGAGGATCGAAATCCACGGCTCTGAGGGCACGATCAACTTCAACCTCGAGAGGCTGAACGAACTCGAGATATACAAGAACTCGGACCCGGCAGATGAGAGAGGATTCAGGACGATCTCAGTGACTGAAAGCATCCATCCGTACTATGATAGGTGGTGGCCGCATGGTCACACCATTGGCTGGGAACACGCGATGGTTCACGAAGTCTATCACCTCATCAAGTGCATCGTCGATGACGAAAGCGTTGCACCGCTGGGCGCCACTTTCTATGATGGCATGAAGAACAACCAAATAATGGATGCGATCATCAGGTCTTCTGAGCTAGGAACTTGGGAGGGAATAGAGTAGCGAGGTAGGCGGGGATTGCTGGTTCTCGCAGCGGGGTTCCTCGTGGCGGACGTAATAGCCGCGGACCTTCCGAAGGTGTCGGATCCAGGCGAGATCACGTTCGCACCCATCGGCATACGTCTAGCCATTGGTGGGCATCCGGCCAACGTATCGGTTGACTTGCTTCAGCTGGGGATCGCACAGGGCGAAGTCGGCCTAGTCGGAGCTGTTGGGACTGACGTGTTCGGCGACTTCGTGGAGAAGACCCTCAAGGAAAAAGGAGTCATCACCCACCTCAAGAGAGTCAAAGATGTCGGAACCACATCCGACGCCATACTTGTCGTGAAGGGGGAGGACAGAAGATTCCATGTCGACCTCGGGGCCAGCTGGCACTTCGATCCAGATGAGCTGCTGTCAGTTCTTCGGAGAGAGAAACCGAGCCTGCTGTACGTAGCCGTTGGAATCTGCGGGAGACTCGATGAGAGGCTCGCCGAAGTGTTGAAGGAGGGGAAGCGGCTCGGAAGCATCACCTTCGTGGACCTAGCCGCGCCCTACGGGAAGGGCTGGGACTTCATCCGCGGTCCCCTCAAGTGGACCGACATCTTTCACTGCAACGACGCAGAGGCGATGAGCATCACCGAGACAAAGGGATTGGATGAGGCGAAGAACGGATTGGTCACTATGGGCGCAAAGATGGTCTTTGTCACTCTTGGAACGAAAGGCGCCACGCTACAGGACTCTCGCGGTGTTTCGATGGAACAGACTCAGTTCAGAGTTGACGCAGTCGATCCAACTGGGGCAGGAGATGCCTTCTGTGCTGGCATCATCACAGAGATGATAAGAGGTAACCTTCTAGGAAAGCTGGCATCGGGCCTCAACTTGGAGAGCATGAAGCATTTGCTGACTGTAGGCCAAGCGACGGGAGCTGTCTGTACGATGGGCGTGGGGGCCACTACGACAGTCACGAGGGAGAACTTGGACCGCCTGCTAGCCGGCCAAGGCAAAAGAGTCGAGGCAGGGACGCGAATCCTCAGAGGACGAGAAGCATGACGCGCCTCTTGGGTCTCGACTTGGGAACGACGGGAGCCAAGGCCGTGGTGATTGATGAAGCGGGCAAAGTAGTATCGAGAGCGACCGAAGAGTATCCGCTTATCGTGCCAAGACCCGGCTGGTCAGAGCAGGACGCGGGCGATTGGTGGAAGGCGAGTGCAAACGCAATTCGAATGGCCATGACATTGGCGGAGGTCGACCCCGGCGACATAGAGGGTGTCGGTCTGACTGGCCAAATGCACGGGCTCGTTCTCCTAGACGGTGAGGGAAAGGTCCTCAGGAATCCCATTCTTTGGAACGACCAGAGAACGACTGAGCAGTGCGCATGGATTACCGAGAAGCTCGGCGGCGAGCGGGAGGCCATCAGACTCACCTGCAATCCAGTGTTGGCAGGCTTCACAGCGCCGAAACTGATATGGGTGAGGCAGAACGAGCCGAGCATCTACTCACGTGCTAGGAAGATGCTGTTGCCCAAGGACTTCATCCGGTTCAAGCTGACTGGCGGCTACGCCACAGAGGTGTCCGACGCATCAGGGACCTCACTCTTTGATGTGAGGAAAAGGAGATGGTCAGACGAAATCGCAGGAGAGTTGGATATCCCATCCGCTATGCTCCCGGATGTCCATGAGTCCACGATCGTGACAGGCGAAGTCAGTCGAGGGGCTTCTGATGAGACCGGGCTGAGAGCGGGCACGCCCGTTGTGGGTGGAGGAGGGGACCAAGCGGCTGGAGCTGTTGGAAACGGCATCGTGAGACCCGGAGTGATCTCGGCAACTATCGGGACATCAGGGGTTATGTTCGCTCACACCGACGAAGTGAAGGTTGACCCAGAAGGTAGACTGCACACATTCTGCCACGCCGTGCCGGGCAAATGGCACGTGATGGGAGTGATGCTATCAGCTGGGGGATCGATGAGGTGGTTCAGGGATAAGCTCAGCTCACAGGAGGTTCAGGCGGCAAAAGAACGCTCGATCGATCCATACGATCTTCTTACATCAGAGGCTTCAAAGGTCCCCCCCGGAAGCGAGGGACTGCTTTTTTTGCCCTATCTCAGCGGAGAGAGAACGCCTCACAAAGACCCTGACGCTCGGGGAGTCTTCTTCGGACTCAGCCTCAGAACTGGCAAGGGACACCTCGTCAGGGCCATCATGGAGGGGGTCGCATTCGGAATGAGGGATTCACTTGAGATCATGAAGAGCATGGGGGTGCCAATAATGCAGGTGAGGGCATCCGGTGGCGGAGCCAGGAGTGAACTCTGGCGCCAGATCCAGTCCGACATCTATGGAGTCGAACTATACATGATGGAAGCTGAGGAAGGGCCAGCGTTCGGCTCCGCTCTCATCGCTGGCGTCGGGGTTGGAACTTACGGAAGCGTCGAGGAGGCGTGCGACAAGGCCGTCAGGACGAGCGGACTGGTAGAGCCCGTGCCTGAGAACGTCGAGTTATATGACCGACGCTACCAGATGTACACTAAGTTATATCAGTCGTTGCGGCCAACCTTCAAGGAACTGGCGAGATTGGCTTGAGTCCGAAGCCCGTGAAGATAGCTGCATCAATACTTTCGGCCGACTTCACAAGACTGGGCGAAGAGATCAAGAAGGTCGAGCAAGGAGGGGCAGACATCATACACGTCGATGTCATGGACGGGCGCTTTGTGCCTAACATGACTGTGGGACCCGCGATAGTGAAGGCCATCAAGGAGGTCACGCGCCTCCCAGTTGATGTTCATCTGATGGTAGAGGATCCCGCGTGGTTCATACGCGAGCTGGAGGGAACAGGCATCGACATGATGTCCGTACATCCTGAGGTGACCAGGCGCCTAGACAGAACTCTTGAGAGGATCAGAGGAACCGGTGCGAAGGCAGGAGTCGCACTCAACCCATCTACTCCCCTAGATGCGATAGAGTGTCCCCTCAGTCACTTGGACTACATGCTGGCAATGACCGTCAGCCCGGGGTTCGGAGGTCAGCCATTCCTGCCCATTGTGCTGCCGAAAATCGAAGAGGCAAGAAGGAGGTTTCAGAGTGCCGGACTGGAACTGGACATCGAGGTCGATGGCGGCATAGATCCCCAGACCGCCCCACAGGCCGTACGCGCCGGTGCAAGCATACTGGTTGCAGGGACTGCCATATACCGCACCCGGGACATCACCGCCGCAATCTCCGAACTCCGGGAATCCATCACACACGCGTCTGCCTAGACGGAAGAAGTCCCTAACTCCCACAGGCTCAACGCGAACGCGATCATCGGGCCGGCGATGCTGCCATCCTTCTGTAGGTGTGATACTTGCCCTTTAGGGCGATACAATAGGCCATCACATTGTCCGGAAACAGATTGAATCCCGCGTCTCCGATGTGACTAAGGTCCGCCCCTGCCATCTTTGAGCACAGAGCTATTCTCCTTATTGTGTCCAGGTCCGAACCCTCGATGGCAAGGTCCAGACACGACATGGCAAGCATTCCGTTTTCGTGGGCGTTGTTCACCCAGTTTCTCAGGACGGCCTCGTCTATTCCCGGAACAGACCCCGGAGCAGGGAACATTGCTACATCACATCCTGCTTCGGCGAACCCGGCGATGTCGCTTCCTGATACGATATGGGCACCCGCCTCGATTGTTACGCCCGCTGAATGCATCTTGCCTCCCATCAAGATCAGCTTGTCACCAACAGCCTTCCTCAGCTCGGCCAATGATCCTTTGATGGTGGCATTTGTCACTCCTGTTCGCGGGTTCCCGGTCAGACAAATGAAAGATGCACCCTGTTCCACTGCCCTGAGGGCGTTCTGCGCAGAGGCTTTCCTTCCTTCAGGTACGCCCAGTTTCTCCTGAACAACAGCGGATGGATCGACGGGCTCTAGGTTCAGGCCAATCGGAACGCCGGCCAGATCTCTGACTTGAGTCAGGGTGGGCTTGTCACGTTGAGACGTGGCCTGGGGCAGGCCTGTGAGATTTGGGTTAATCGTATCGTACGTATTCAGGACGACCATGTCGGCTCCGAATGCGGCCGCGATCTCCGCTGAGGTTATCCCCCCCAGATTCCTCTGCTCTGGTCCCACTTCGGCCATCACCGCCCTACCCTCGGCCAGAGAGATGGACTCAAGCATATCACGGCCAGTCATATTCTCGAAGTCCGATCTAAACGCCTCGATGAGCTTCTTGACCATCAAGGCACAGCGAGCCGGCATTGAATATAAGAAGTTGCGGGGCTGAGTGATCGAAAGGGCTCAGCCTGCTATGTTCTCACGCCAATGAATCTCCTGATCCTCGCGGACCTTGAGCTCAGGCGAAGCAACTCTCTCTGGATGCGACCAGCATTTATCCTTAGCTCGCTTGCAGTCAATCCTTCATCGGCGTGCTCCTTCTTGAGTTCTGACAAGGCACGAATCAGTTGAACGCGCCGGGCGTACGTCTCCCCGAGCCGCACCAGACTGTCTCGCTCTCCATCGCTCCTCATGCCGAGTTCATGCCAGAATCCAAGAAGTGAGACACCATCAAACGCCGCCCTGCGCAACCCAAGGTGTGCTGCCACTGTGGGGGCAACGTCCACGGTCTCAGCAAAGGGAAGCCTGGCAGGAGGTACTGATTGGCCATGGAAAATCAGCGGGACTCTCGTTTCATAGTCTTCAAGTCCACCGTGATACCCAGGTAGCTTAGGTTGCTGACGGGAGAAGGAGGAAAGACCCGACCTAAGCGACACGATTATGCCTTGTGAGTCTCCATCGCCAGTGTTCAAAGCCCTGAGCTCGCAGTCTTCCAGGATAACGTCGACTCCTTTCACTCGTGCGACTGATCGAACAACTTCTTCCTGTTGGGTCCCCATGTGAGGAAAAATCTGCACGAATCTACCGAATGACCTGAACGGTATCTCTTTGTCAACGTCAACGATCGCAGCCTCAAGACTACTGGAGAGATCTCTGGCAACTGGGACCATCCCGTGGTCACTCGTCAGAACATACAGCGTTCTGCCAGGTCCGCCTGATCTCTCGATCGACTTGGTCAGCTGACCGAGTGCGTCGTCAACCTCCTTGACGGTTCTATTCACCTTGCGGCTGTCAGGACCGTTCAGATGGCCCGCATCGTCGACTGCGAAGAACACGACGTACAGAACCTGAGGGCGCTTGGTCTCGATTACCGTCTTGGCGAATCGAGTCACATCCCCGATGTTGTGCGAGGGAACGTTTACGTAGATGTCAGCCCCCCTCGTGAAGAGCGTGAACTCCTCGATCGATCCGACGACATATCTTCGTTCTTTGGACAGCTCGGCTATTGATGGACCTTCGTAGCTGCTCATCGAAGTCTCACGAACTCGTCCGCAGCGTCTATCGAAACGTATCCCGCTCGTAATGCCGTGCGTGATCGGGTAGCGCCCCGTGGTGAGCGTGGTGTGCGAAGTCCCAGTCAGGCTTGGAAAGACCGTCCTGCAGTCCTCAACCACTACGCCCTCGTTCATCATGCGACCAATCGTTCTTGTCTTTGTTCTGGTCAGGTAGTCCGGACGACACCCATCAAGGATGAAGACCACGGCTCTGGGTTTCAAGTGCTCGGGTGGGCTCTCGCGTTGCCTATTTGTCTTTCCGCTCGCAGACCAGTTGCCTCTCCCAGTGCCGTTCCAAGGGTCTCGCCCACAAAGAACCAACTGATATATATACTGGCGCACTCTGGTGGGTTGTGAGACAGCTCAAGATCGTTGCGATCGCCGGTAGCTTGGGACGGGAATCATACAACCGCAAGCTTCTGCAGATCGCGAAGAAGCTCGCATTCGAACTCGGTGCGTCTGTCGAAGAAGCCGACCCCAAGCAGCTCGCACTGCCCATTTATGATGGCGACATCGAAGCACAGGGACTTCCGGCCTCTGTTCAGCAACTCAAGGCGACTATTGAGAAGGCCGATGTCCTGCTGATCGCGACTCCAGAGTACAACTACTCGGTCACAGGAGCCCTGAAGAACGCGATCGATTGGCTCTCAAGGGGGAAGAACTCTCTGGACGGCAAGGTGGCAGCTATCTTCGGGGCTTCCACGAGCATTCTCGGCACCGTCCGCAGTCAAACGCACCTACGTGTCATTCTGGAGAGGTTGAACGTCATAGTAGTCCCACAACCACAGGTCTTCGTCAGGTCCGCGGACCAGGCCTTTGCTCCTGACGGGTCGCTCATGGACGCAATGGCAACGCAGCTCCTGAGGGACCTGATCAGGAATACCCTCGAGCTGGCTGGCAAGCTCAAGGAGTAAACTCGCCCATTTTAGGGGATCAATGTTAAGAACCTAGGCCGTGCCTTCATTGGTGAGACGGCATGCTCAGGGATCTCAGGGGTCAGTCCAAGATAAGGGGTCGAGAAGAGCTGGTCGAGCAGCTCTCAACGTTCAAGCTCAATCCTAAGTTCTCGATGGGGGTGTGGTACTTCTTCCCAGCTGGAGGTAGATTCCACGAGAGATACGTTGAGCCAGGCACTATGGAGGACGTCTTGGATGTCGTTCGTCGCATGAAGGACAAGGGGGTCGTCAACTCGAGCTTCAAACTGGAAGGCCACTTCCCGAATGAGATCAACTGGGACAACATTGACGAGTTCAAAGACCTCGAGAGGGAGACAGGGATAGGGCTGGTGAACGTGGGCCCGAACATCTTCTACGAGAAGAGGTACGAGTTTGGGTCACTTTCCAACCCGAATCCAGATGTCAGGTCTCATGCCATTGCCAGAACAACGGACGCTCTGAAGCTCGGGAAAGAAGCGGGAGCGGCGTTCATGGTCGTCTGGCCTGGGATAGACGGCTACGAGAATCCCTTCGGCACCGACTTCTATGGCATGTGGAACAGATTCGAGTCCGCCTTGGTCCAAGTCATGGACGCAGTACCCGGGACAAGGGTCGCGATCGAACCCAAACCATACGAGCCGAGAGGGAACAACATCTACAGGAACACAGCCAACGGACTGCTCATGGCGAGAAATGTCGAATCGTTGTTGAAGCATGAGGACAACAGACACCTCCTCGAACAAGGTCACGCCATGGTCTGTCTGAACCCCGAAGTGGGACATGTGATGATGGGGCACGAAGAACTCGCGTACGCCTTTGCGTCAGCGTTGAGGGAAGGAAGGCTCGCACACACGCACTGGAACAGCCAGCCGCTGGGTAACTACGATCAGGATCTGAACGTGGGCGTGCTGGGAATTGACCAGATGTATGCTGCCCTCCTTGTCATGAAGATGCATGGGTATTCAGAGTACTTCGGGATAGACATCAATCCCGAGAGAATGCCTGTCGAGAGAGCCATAGCCCTCAATGTCAACGCTATCAGAGCGGCATGCGATCGGCTCAACCAAATAGATAGAATGGACTGGTCCAAGGTCGTGGACGCAATCACCAACCCCCAAGAGAACAGGGGGGTGATCGAGGATGTCATGACGAGGTCATTGGCCCCCACAGGCAGTTGTTTCGTCCCCATCTGAAGAAGATTCGGACGTGTCAGGTAGAGATTCCAGAATTGCCTATCTAAGTAGGAACATTCTTAAATAGGAGCGACTGGGAGTAGGATATTGAGCGAAATGACCGAAGCGGTAGTCACGCGTCGCGGGCAGACCACTATTCCTGCCGAAATGAGGCGCAAGCACGGAATCAACGAAGGAACCCGGCTGGAATTCATAGATGCCGGTGACGCGATCGTCATCAGGAAGAAACCCTCCACGGCCGATCTGATAGGATCCGGAGCGTCGGACCTTAGGAGGATATATCGGATGCTGGATAAGATGAGAGAAGAGGATGACCACCAGAGGAAAGGTGGTGTATGACACAACCTTCCTCGCCGCTCTGTACTATTCCAAGGATCAGGAGGAACGGTCCAGAATAGGGCGGGAGTTGGCTGGCAGGCACAGCAAGTACATCTCGGCAGTCACTATCTACGAGGTCTACAAGCTTTCGATCCAAGCCGACGGCAAGGAGGTCGCTGATCTCAGAGTTAGTCTGCTTGAGAAGGATTTCAGAATTGTGAGTGTGGGAAGCAAGATATCAAGAGAGGCGGCGCTGATTTGGCACAAGCATCGAGTGCCAATGGCCGATGCAATGATTGCCGCCACGGCAAAGACGCTGAGCGCTGAATGCGTCACGAACGACGAACACCTCACTTCGATGAAAGAACTGAAAGCGCGTTGGGTGCAGCTTACCTGAAAAGGAAGCCTGTCCACAGTGCCGTTCGGAAAAGCAAGTCGTTGAAGCTCAGCACCTAACCCGCTCTGCATGTGCGGCTGGCGAACCAACTGGACCAATCCGGAAAGCGCATCCGCATTTGCCTCGGACAGAAGCATCGATCAGCAAACACATTTAACTCAACCAATTGGCCAAGCTAGATCGATAGCCATGGTAGTCGGCATTGGCATAGTCGGCGCAGGCTTCATGGGAAACACTCATGCGAATGCATATCATCTGATCCCCAGTTCAAAGGTCGTCGCAGTCGCGGACATAGAACCCGACAGAGCGTCAGACTTCGCTGAGAAACATGGCGCCAGACCTTACAGCTCTCTCAAGAGCATGCTCAAGGACCCTGATGTACAAGTCGTAGACATCACGCTTCCCACGTATCTTCACTCTGGGGCGGCAGTCCAAGCTGCTGAAGCCGGGAAACACGTGATATGTGAGAAACCGATGGCATTGAGCCTCGCGGAGGCGGACCGGATGATTAGAGCAGCAAGGAAGAGCCGCGTCGAACTCATGGTAGCTCACGTCATCAGGTTCTGGCCAGAGTGGGCCTTCCTTGCGGAGAAGGCCAAGAGAAAAGAGTTCGGCAAGATCAAGGCGATAAGATGCCTTAGGTTGTCGTCAGAGCCACAGTGGACATGGAAGAGGTGGACTCGTGATGTCAGAAAGGCAGGCGGAGCCACCGTCGACTTGCACATTCACGACACTGACTTCATCACGCATGTTCTTGGCAGGCCCAAGGCAGTCATGTCGATTGGCTGGATAGATCACATACAGACGACCTACGACTACGGCAAGGGGGCAGTCGCTCTGGCGATAGGAGGTTGGTTCCCGCTGCAAGGCTATCCCTTTCTGATGTCATACGAATGCTTCCTGGAGAATGCAACCTTGACATACTACTCTGACCGAAAGCCCACTCTCACCGTTTATCAGCGGAACAAGGATCCCTACAATCCGGACCTAGCGAGCGCCGGAACAGAGTCAGGAGTCACGGCCGGCAACATTTCTGAGCTTGGGGGGTACTACGAGGAGCTGAAGTATTTCGTAGGTTGCCTCGAAAAAGGCGAGAAGCCAAACAGGATCAGGCCGGAGGAGGCGAGGCAATCGCTGGAGATCTGCCTGGCAGAGGTCAAGAGCATGAAGACAGGCAAGAAGGTCAACCTGTGATCAGGTCAATCCCTCATGTTCCGTCGAGTCGAGGGATAGGATCCCGTAGACCGTGCCGTACTCCTATTTGATCTCACGGTCGGGTTAGACAAGATGGAATCACAAGAACTAGGCACAAAGGGCTGATTAGGCATCAAGGCGTCGGCCTCCGGAGCCGACAAACTCGCGCGAACTACTGATGACGGAGAAATCTTAATAAGGAATTGAGTGTTGTGATAAAATCAAGGTGATGAATTTGAGGGGATACGTAGTCGTTGTTGAGAAAGAAACGAAGAAGAACACTGATTTCCGCCGTGTTCTGTACACTGGGAAGCACAGTCAGCTCGTGCTCATGAGTCTCAAACCTGGGGAAGAGATAGGTGAAGAAACACACCAAGATGTGGATCAATTTTTCAGATTTGAGAAGGGGCAAGGAAAAGTGATCATTGACGGTATTGAACACCTAGTCAAGGACGGGTATGCGGTCATAGTCCCTGCGGGTGCCAGACATAATGTAGTCAATACGTCCAAGCGAGCGAAGCTTAAGCTTTACACGATCTACTCGCCACCTGAGCACCAAGACGGTGTAGTGCGTCACACCAGAAAGGAAGCGATGGCCAGCGAGGAGCATTTCGACGGACGAACTACAGAATAACGCAATGTCGCTCGTGCGCGCGTCACGCCTACTGAGCTGACAAATCCTTATAATGCGTTCGGCAAAAGATGCAATCCCTCATGACGCTAGTCAAGGCTGTCAATACATCGGAGATCCCTGTCGGCAAGATGAAAGCGGTCGAAGTTCAAGGGAAGGAGATCCTGTTGGCCAATGTGGCAGGGACGTATTACGCCATCGGCAACAGATGTACGCACATGGGCATGGGCCTCTCAGGGGGGACCCTGTCAGGAAACGCAGTCACCTGCCCCAAGCACCATTCCGTCTTCGACGTCACAACAGGAAAGGCGATATCAGGCGCCAAGATATTCGGGACGACGATAGCAGTCAAGGACGAGCCGACATTTGTGGTCAAGGTCGAAGCAGGGAGCATCTATCTCGACCTGTGAAGGTCGTCTTTGGTTCCCTGACCATACAGTAGCGATAAGAGACACTCAGGTAGTCACGTTCTTGTTCCATAGATGGCCATTCGATCGACCTGCATATCACGTCTGTAATTGGGCGCTTGTGATCTGATCTGATGAAAAGTCAGAGGCATTCGGGACCACTCAAATCGCGGAACCAAGTATGATCGACCCGGAGTAGATCAGCATTGTTATGTGGAAGAGCGGGAGCACTTTCAACGCAGCTTGTGCGGTATTGTTCTTCAGTACCACATAGTTGACAGTCGCAAGGAGCAAGAACCCGATCGCGAACCCGGCCAACGTGACAGTGCCGAGCGCCGTGAGGAAGAAGAACCCGGCGATGTAGTGTATCGCCGTGAAGAGAAGTATCCAGTAAGACGTACCCTTCATACCGTAGAGGACTGGAATCGTCTTCAACTCCCTTGCCTGATCGTTGACGATGTCTATCATGTCGTTGACTCCCAAGTGCACCTCCGCGAAAGGGTAGAAGAACATGAAGTACAGCAGAACTATCATGTCCGGGTTTCCGTTGCTCAGGTAACCCGCGACCGGAAAGAGACTGAAGTCTGTCCTCCCCAAGAGCTGGGCCAAGGGGAACGCTTGGTCGCGCTTCTTCACTTGGTAGAAGTACTCCGCGCAGTAGCTGTACGCCATGATGGCGAGAACGTAGAGGGAGTGAGGGTAAGGCAAAGTCAGGATCAGGACCGAGGTTGAAGCCACGAGCAGAAGGAAGAGCGTCAACGAGCTCTTGGGCGAGATCAGTCCCGCCGGGATCGGCCTCTCATTGAAGACCCGCCAGTACTTCGTCGCCTTGTCGAACTCGACATCTTTCTTGTCCAGTTCCCGGTCCACGTAGTCGTTGAGGACGAAACCTGCCTCGAAACCGAGGAAGCCAATGGCTGCGGCTCTTATCACCGCTAGCCAAGAGAAGCCGCCATAGGTGCCGAAGCTCAGGAACAGCCCTGAGCAGAATAGCGTGGGCCACGCGAAGAAGAAGTGCAGCCTAAGCAGATCCACGTATGCCCTGATGGATTCCATCAATCTGTCTCAGCTCCTAGACTCTCGAGGGCGTCGAACAGCAGGTTTTATATGCGTATTCCATGATCGACAATGCCTCGGTTGGCGTTGGCTCGCTTGGTCCACTGAGTCCTCAGATTTCGACCGAGATCTTTAAGTCCGTCCCTGACAGAAAGCGGTAGGTAGGTAAACCTCATGCCCGATAGCCTGCGGACAGTCATCAACATAGTAAGGATGATACGCATCCATATCGTTGCAGGAGGCATCTTGGCCTACTCGCTTGGCGCCCTTCTTGCTATCCTAAGCGGTTCGCCATTCGATCCGACCAGCGTTGTCATAGGGTACCTCGTCATATTCCTGGCAGATCTTTCCACCCACTACAGCAACGACTACTTCGATTCCGCAATGAATCCAAGTGGTGAGCACAACAAGATGTTCGGAGGAAGTCGCGTCCTCTCGGAGCACCCCGAGTTGCGTGCAACATCTCGGCTGATCGCCATCACGTTGGTCATTCTTTCCGTCAGCCTCGCGTCATTGTCAGCGTTCATGCGCCTCATCCCCGTCGAGCTGATGGTGATCGCAGTCACTGCAAACCTCTTGGGTTGGTTCTATTCCGCTCCGCCCATTCGCCTCTCGACCCGCGGGCTGGGAGAGTTTACCATTGCGTTGGGCACGGGCTTCTTGATACCCGCGGCGGGCTATGTTGTCGTGAAGGGCCAACTTGACACCTCCTTTCTGCTCCTGGCGATCCCGTTCGTGATGTACGGGTTCATGCTCGCCCTGAGCCTTGAGGTCTCAGACATGGAAGATGATCTCCGGGTCGGGAAGAGCAACCTCGTCGTCAGGAAGGGCAGGCGTTTTGCATTTTCCGCCATTCTCGCACTTTCCGTTCTTGCCACCCTAGCATTCTCCGTCTATACGAAAGAGGCCATCTACTCCACGGTGGATCTTGCGATAGTTGCGGCTTTTTCATCCGTGCCGGTTGTTGCTGGACTCATAGGAGTCATCAAGAGCCCAGAGACGAGGGATGAGGCAAATCGTTTCGGTTCGGCGAACGTCATAGCGTTGTTCCTTTTCAACGTTCTCATGGTCGCTTATCTGACCCTCCTGACTCTGTGACGCCGACACACCTATTGGTATGTCCCTCATTCGCCGGCCATGATCTTAGCTGATGCTCCCTTTCCCAAATGCACGACTCACTTGCCATCCCGAATCTTTTGACCTAGGACGCCTCGCCCCTCAATTCGAAGTCCTGATCCTTCTTCGTCCATGAGACCCCGTTTTTCCTGGAATGCTTATATCAGATGATTTACTGCACGAAAAAACATGAGAGAGTCCGTCAGAACCGAAGATCTGACCAGGACCTTCAGGGGCGAGGAAGGCGAAATCAAAGCCCTGGATGGTGTGTCACTTTCAGTCATGCCAGGCGAGATCTTCGGTCTTCTCGGGCCTAACGGTGCCGGAAAGACGACTCTCACGAAAATATTGTGTACACTTCTGCTGCCAACCTCGGGTAAGGCCTTCGTCAATGGCTATGATGTAGTTCAGGAGACCGCGAAGATAAAGGAGGTGATAAACCTCGCCAGTGGGGGCGAAACCCCTGGCTACGGCATTCTCACGGTCAGAGAGAACTTGTGGTTCTTCTCCCAACTCTATGGTCTGTCGAACGAAGAATCGAAAAAGAGAGTGAGTCAACTGATAGACGCGGTCGGTCTGCAAGAAAAAGCGAAAGAGCGGATGAACAGGCTCTCTTCAGGTATGAAACAGAGGCTAAACATTGCCAGATCAATGATAAACGATCCGAGAATATTGTTCTTGGACGAGCCCACGCTTGGGCTTGACGTGGTGTTCGCTCAGGAGATAAGGCAGTACATTGAAAAGCTGGTCAAGGTGGATCCCGAGAAGACAGTACTTCTGACGACGCACTACATGGCCGAGGCCGATGAGATGTGTGACCGGGTGGCCATAATAGACAAAGGCAAGATCATAGTGGTGGAGGCGCCAGCGAGACTCAAGAGTCTCTTCTCAAAAGACGTGAATCTATTGGTCGAGGTATCGTTCATCGGAAGCAGAGCAGATGAATTGTTGAAGCTCAAGGGCGTCAAAGGCCTCTCCGTTACACATAGTCCAGAGAAGAATACGACGACCCTAAAGCTAGTTCTTGAGGAGGAGTCGACAATATCAGATGTCATATCGGCGATCAAAGAAATGGGAGTAACGATGCATATGATGAACAAAGCCGAAACCACCTTGGAGACCGTTTTCATAAGCCTGGTGGGGAGGGGGCTCGAATGACATCCAAACTGGACCTGATAATCAAGCCAGCCTTTTCCAGAGCATACATCAGGATAGTGATGGGGAATAGAGTCTGGGCTGAAGTTCTCACTGACTCCATGCTTCCAGTTCTTAGCCTAGCGGCTTATGTCTACACCTACTACTTTCTGGGCGCTTCTTCACAATATGTAGGATTCGTAATCTTGGGCGGCGCGATGCTGGCTTTCTGGTCGAATGTGCTCTGGAGCGTTGGTTCACAATTGTATTGGGAGAAAGAGGACGGAAACCTAGAGACTTTCTTCATATCGCCGGCATCGAAGATGTCGTTGTTGACAGGGATGGCATTTGGAGGAGTGGTGAACACCGCATTGAGGGTCATAGTAACAATAGCGGTCGGAGTGATTGTCTTCGGGGTTCACTTTGATCCGTCACAGATCCCCGAAGCACTCTCGGTATTCGGCCTGACAGTAATCGATCTCTACGCCCTGGGGATGGTGTTCTCTTCGCTTTACTTGCTGTATGGCAGGGAGGCATGGCATATATCGAATCTCCTGACAGAGCCAGTCTCGTTCATATCTGGCCTTTACTACCCGATCCAGTTCTTCCCCTTCTGGCTTCAAGCACTAGCATCGCTCATTCCGATGACCCTTGGCCTAGACATTTTGAGAAGGATGTTCTTCAACGGCTCGACGATTCTATCTGAGTCTTTGGAAGTAGGTGTGCTAGCCATCATGGCTCCTGTCTTGATCCTGCTTGCCAAATTCGCTCTGGACTACATGGAGCGATTCTCCAAGAGAGAGGGAAGGTTGACACTCAGATGGCAATAGAAGGGTGGCGGGGATTCAAGGCCGCTGTCTGGCTTGGATGGCAGATCGACTCCAACTGGACCGACATATTCCTCTTTTCCCTGTATACCATCATCAAGCCGGTCTTCGGAATGCTCACTTTTGCGTTCATGTATCTTGCGGCCACGGCTGGAGGCCCCATTGATCCGGAGAAGCTCGCCTACATCCTAGTTGGGAGCTCTCTGTTCACCTATGCAGGAAACGCAATCTGGAACTCATTCTTCGCGGTGCACGAGGACAAGGAACACTACATGACGATCAGATACCTCAATATCGCCCCTTCGAACTTCACGCTCTACTATCTGGGCAGAATAACTCCGTCAGTGCTGTTCAGCTCCACTATCTCGCTCATCATAAACCTGGCGGTCGGAGTATTCCTTCTTGGAATGAAAGTTGATCCAACCCCCCAGACCACAGCGTATCTGCTTGTTTCTATTCCCATAGTCGCGCTCGGGATCATCGGATACGCCTTGATGGTAGTCGGGGTGAGTTTCTTCACGACCCGCTACTTGTGGAGCCTAGTGGATGGACTGACCGGTCTTTCATTTCTTCTGGGCGGAGTGCTCTATCCGCCCACGGTACTTCCACCGGCGATCAAATGGATATCGCAGATAGTCCCTTGGTACTACTGGATTGAGATGCTTAGATCCCCGATCATCGGAAGCGGAGCTGGCCTGACCCTTAGCTTCATCCTGCTCGGCGCCGCATTCTCAGCTGCGTTCCTCGGTCTCGGGATATGGTTCTTCAACTGGTCCGTCAACAGAGCCAAGAGAGACGGAACTCTCGATATGGTAATCAGTTGGTAGCACGAGAAACAGCACCCCGACAACGTGCTCTTATAAGTCGGGTTTTGGGACCGTCTCAACCTCCCCTTGGACAAGGTCGAGAGAGTCTGTCACGCTCTGGAACTCCAAGAACCAGACAAGGTTCCTAAAGGCGAGTTGCAGATCCACGATGAGTTGGTATCAGCACTTGTCGGGACTCATGCTAACGATTGGTTCGACGCGCAAGTCAGAGTCCGCGACATGCTCAACATCGATCTGGTCAACACGGGACTCGAAGGTGGACCAAGACCGCAGCTTCTCCGCACTACAGAGAAGGGATATCCGGTGTACCGAGACTGGCTCGGAACCGAGTGGGTCGATAGTGGAAAGACAAAGCAGTACCTGAAGAGCGGTCTGGCTTCGCCAGATGACATGGACAACTTCCACATGCCTGACATCGGCCTTTTCCACGCGTCAAGCGTTGAGCGTTGGGCTCATCAGACTGACTTCTGTGTTTTCGCGCAAGTGGGCGGAGTGTTCGATTCAATCTACCCGATAGTCGGTCTGGAGAACTACGTGAAGGCCCTCTTCCTTCACTCATCGTCGTTGAAACACGTGATCGAGGAGGTGCACAAGTTCAACCTAGAGGCCGTAAAGCTGCTCGCCGATTCCGGTGCACACGTGATACTAGTAGGCGACGACCTGGCCTTCGACAGCGGTCCGTTCATGTCGCCGAATCTCCTCAAGGAATACGTCTACCCCTACCTTGCCGAGGAAGTGAAGGCCGCTCACAAACTGAACCTGCCGGTGATGCTCCACTCCGACGGCAACGTGACGTCGCTGATCGGCGACATCGTCAACTTGGGGTTCGATGGCCTGCATAGCCTTCAACCAAGTTCGGGAGTGGACATCGTCGCTGTGAAGCGCCAATGGGGGGACCGCATTTGCCTGATGGGGAACGTCGACTTGGACTACCTTCTGACAATGGGCACCGCCCGTGAGGTCGAAGCGGAGGTCAAGAGGCTGATGCGGGAGGTGGCTCCCGGCGGAGGATATATCATGAGCACGACGAACGTGCTGACGAGGTACGTCCCGCCCGAGAATGCCTTGGCCATGTACAGGGCCGCTGAGAAGTACGGGCGCTATCCGATCACAGTTGCGGCATAGCGTTCGGCTCCGATTCCGCGCCAACCACTAGGATCCCACATTATGTGAACCCGAAGCTTCACGGGGGCGGGGGTGGCCCAGAACTCGGTTTCCTTGCTGATCTCAGAACCATCACCACTACGACAACCACGATAGCCACTACTACCATTCCGCCCCCTACGAGGAGCCACGGGAACCTGCCAGGAAGCTCCTCCGTGCTCACACCGACCCTGTTGGAGTCGGCTGACAACTCTTCGACGTCAATAGTACGGACTGTGAAATAGTATGTCGTGCCGGGAGACAAGCCAGTCACCTCGTAGCTTGTGTTACTCCGATCGCTGAAGGTCGCGATGCGGGCCCCGATGTTTCCGGACGCGGAGGATTGGTACATTTCATACTTGGCGAAGTCGTTGTTCGTGTTCTCTGTCCAGCTCAAGGAAACGGAGTCCGTTGTGATGTCACTGTCCCCGGGCATGCTCAGTTGCACCTTCGTCGGAGGGCCAGTGTCGTTGTTGGTGAGCCACCCCGAGTCCAAAGGCGTTCCGTCCCCGCTTGGCTGGCCCGATGACTTCAGCTCGATGTCAACTCTCATAAGAACAGTTGTGTAGGGATTCCACGTCGACAGGGTGAAGTAGATCGTGGATCTCTGGGAATCGCCCTCGGTGAACTTCTCCACGACGTACGGCCCGTAAGGTCCGCCAAAAGTGCTTTCCCTCAACGGATCGGACAGATTGTCCCTTCCCGGCCAGTGGATGAACTTCGTGTAGCCTTCTCTCAGTGCGTTGAACAGCGTCTGCTTTTCGGACCAGCTCCCCCACGGATTCGCGGAAGACCTCATCAGGACACCACTGTACAGCATGATCCACCTCTTGAACTGCGCGTGCCAGAATACCGAGAATTCCCCTATGATCGGATCATGAAAGAGCGGCGTGGCATCGGCCTCGTTTCGACTCCACTGCGGGTTTCCACCTGCATCCGTTCCCCTGAAGTAGCTGACCGCGGACTTGTAGTCGATGGAGGCAAGGGGCATGTATGCCAGATACGGATCGCTCTTCCTGTACTCCCCACTGCCCCAAATCAGCAACCCTTTGCCGGAGGATTGTGGAAGCCCCGGTATCTCTGAGTTGTTGACAGCCACGACCTGTACATTGAGAAACTTGGCGGTGGAGAAGGTGTAGAGGTATGTGAACTTCCGTGTGTTGTCGTCAAATCTGGCCAGAACAGAGCTGCCCATGGTCCTCTCGCTTGTATGATTCGTGGTGAAGTAGACATAGGCTGTCCCGTTGATGTCTATGCCTTCCATCGGAACCTCGAACGGTCCTTGAGATAGACCCGGAACTATGGGCGGCAAGAACTTGCTAGGCCGACCAATATAGAAGATCAGATCAAGACCATCGTCGGGGTTGAAGTCCGTAGTGTGCGCCCAACTGTCGTCCTTTGGCAGCACACCCGAGTAATTGTTCCACCCGGCTGTATCTCCGAAGAGAAACACCAACTCCCCTTTGTGTTCAAAGGATACTCCTAGGTCGGTGCCAAACACTCCATACTTCGTGGCAGTGAGGCTCAGCGTGGATCGGTTCATCTGCCTATCGAAGTCCCCGACCAGTTGGCAGACTTTCGCGATGGTTCCTTCGACACGGACAACGATGTCGTTGCCCGCAGCCAAACTGCCGAATCGTGGGACAGCAAGGGGCGCTAGGAGCACAAGTGAAAGAGCGAGAAGCAATGAGAGCTTGGACAAATGCCTGGCCGCAGATGAAATCGAGTTTGATACTATCTCTAACACCAAGGCCAAACCTCGCGGAGATGCCAGCCGACGGTATAAAAGCACTGAAGCGCAAGAAAGATGTACTTTACGCGACTGTTCATGGCACATAAACTCCCCAATACGTTGTTGTCAGCAACCCAAGAGAACCGATGAAGGTCGTCGACTCGGCCAAGTCAGCCCCGGGTGCGAGCTGCGACAAGTGCAGGTGAGTCAGAAGGACGATGCAGGTGCGAGGAACGCAACTCAGTGGGTTCTGCAGTTGCCTACCTGCCCAAGCCAGTGAGCATCTTGTAGAACATGTGTTGTCTCAGCGGTCTTAATCTTGTACCATCAGATCTGCGAAATGTACAACAACTGTACCATTGGTTATGCCCGGCTGGAAACTCCAATGCTAATATATAGGGCCTCCCGGCGCTTGTCCTAGGAACAGCTACAAGGTATGTGCTATGTACGCGGTCGAAACCCTAGGTCTAACGAAGTATTTCGAGAAGAAGGGCTCGAAGTCAGCTAGAATCGTAGCTGTTGATCATGTGAGCTTCGGAGTGAAAGAGGGAGAGTTTTTCGGCCTACTTGGACCTAACGGCGCGGGTAAGACCACCCTCATCAAAATCCTATGCACTCTCATAATCCCTGATGAAGGAACGGCAAGAGTGGCAGGGTACGACGTGATGAAGCAGCCGGATGGAGTCAAGGAGAGCATAGGCTGGCTTCATGGCGAAACTGGCGGGAGAGCACTCTACTGGCGGCTTTCGGCGAGGGACAACTTGATGTTCTACGCCTACCTTCAGAACATACCGTCTGACGTGGCCAAGAAGAGGATAAACGCGCTCCTGGACTTCTTCGACCTGACCAAGGACGCAGAAAGACTGGTGAAAGATTTCTCAACAGGCATGAAGGTAAGGGTCATGCTCGCCAGGACCTTTCTCCCTAACGCCCCCGTGTTGCTCATGGACGAACCCACGGTTGGCCTTGATGCGTTGGGCGCCATCGAGACCCGGAAGCTCCTTCGTTCTGTCTGCAAGGACCTCGGCAAGACCATAGTCTTCACGACTCACAACATCGTGGAAGCCGAGAGGCTGTGCGAAAGGATAGCCGTGATGGACAAGGGCAAGGTAGTGGCAATCGACACACCTCTGAGGCTGAGCGAGATGACAAGGAAATTCCGGGGGGTGGAGGTGAAAGTCTCAGGATCGCAGGAGGACGCGTTGAAGGTGCTCGAACGAGTTGAAGGAGTCAAGCGAGTCAGGAACGTCCGGCCTGAGGAAGACCACACGGTCATTCAACTGGAGGTTGTCAACGAAGATGAGGCCTTGACGAGAATACCTGAGTCTCTCAGGAAAAACGGAATAAGGCTCATCGGGATTCAAGTGGCGCTGCCGACATTGGAGGAAGTCTTCATGAGTCTGACAGGAGGAGAAAAGGAATGAAGCAAGCTGAACTCGTGAGGATACTTGAGGAAGACAAGCCTCACGTGAAGCTCCCCCTGAGACAGTTCTACGGGGTCGTGTGGTCCAGCATAAAGATGATGTTCGCCTACAAGTCCTGGATGATAATGGACCTGCTCAGCACCTTCGCGTCTGTTGTTATGTACTACTTCGTCGGTCTGCAGGTCAATCCACTCATTCTCTCAGAGAGTGGCTGGGGGACCAGTTATCTGGCCTTCTCGTTGGTTGGAGTAGCTACATCCAACTACCTCTGGTCTTGTCTGGTCAGACTGAGCCACTCGATCCAACACGAGATACGGGGCGGAACCCTAGAGACAATCGCAGTCACACCAGTGAACATGCTGACCTTCTTCATAGGCCAGACGGTCCGTGGCTATCTTGTCAGTCTCATTCTCCTAGTTGGAATCTTCGTGGTGGGGATTGGTGGGCTGGGCGTCCATTTCCAGATGACATCTGCTTCTCTGATGGCGACCTTGCTCCTCTTCATTCTCATGCTCATCTCCAATCAGGCCCTCGGGTTGATTGCTGCGGGGATCGTGATGGTGCACAAGCGAGGCGACCCAATTGCGTTTCTTGTCGCATCAATGAACGAGTTCCTCGCAGGCGTGCTGTATCCGCTTGAGATGCTCAGCGCGTTCCCCCTGCTCCAAGCGGTTTCTATGATGTTCCCCTACACCTACGCGCTCGACGGCATGAGAAGGGCCCTGATCCTAGGTGCGTCGTTGGCAGACGCCGGTGTGTTGACTGACATACTGGTCCTGTCCGGCTTCAGCGCGCTCTTGGCCCCGGTCGGTTTTGTAGTCCTCAACTGGGGCTACAGGACGATACGCGAGAACGGATCAACGTCATCATACTAGGTGAGCGTGAATGAAACTCGAAGAGATCATCGAATTCCTCGGCGAGCGCGTCCCCCGCTTGGAGGTCGGCGTTCTCGAAAAGGTCAGGGCTTTCGTCATCAGGGACTTCAAGACATGGTGGACGTACAGACTGTGGGTGCTGCTGGACATAACCGGTGCGCTTACATCCGTCGCGACATACTATTTCGTGTCAAGGATCGTCACTCCCACCGCTCTGGTCAATGCAGGGTACACCGCAGACTTCCTCACTTTCACAGTCATCGGCATATCATTCCAGCACTATGTCTGGTCATCCGTTTCCGGTCTCTCAGAAGCGATAAGGGACGAGCAGTACGATGGCACCATGGAGACGATCCTATCGTCACGGACGAGCTTCAGGGTATTCCTTCTTGGCGAATCCGTGTTCAGGTTCCTGGTCGGGTCATACTTCCTGATTGCTTCGCTGGTAATGGGTCTTATCATAGGCGCCAAGTTCAACCTCACCTTGGGGTCCGCTCTTGCGACCGCGATTCTGACGGTTCTCCTGATAGCCAGTCACATGGTCGTCGGAGTCTTGGGGGCAGGCGCGATTCTCAAACTGAAGCAGGGAGACCCCATAGTCTGGGCTTTCACTTGGTTGACCCAGCTGTTCTCAGGCGTACTCTATCCCTTGGGTCTACTCCCAGAATACCTGCAATGGGTCGGCGCTGTGTTTCCCCTCACTTTCTCACTTGACGGGCTGAGGAGATGCCTGATGAACGGCGAGGACCTCACTTCGATCGCGATCCTCGGGGATGCAGCGAAACTCGTCGTGTTCATAGTCGTAATGCTGCCTGTTTCTCTTTGGGTCTTCAAAGTAGCTTACGATTCGACCAGACGAGAGGGCGCCTTAGGTCAGTACTAGAGCACGTTCGGGCTTCAGTCCCCCGAGAACCTGATCGCAGATATCCTCAATGAAGGGAAGAAGTGTCCCTTGCCGAAAGTCCGTCCTTCTCTTGACATCATGTTCGTGTTGCGGCAGAGGTCAAGGATGCGACCTCCTGCCATCAGGTTCTTCACCGGGTGCTTCTTCTCTCCGTTCTCGATCAGGAACCCTTCGTCTATCGTTGAAGAGAACTCTCCCGTGACCATACTGGGCGTGAAGTCCGCGCTGATCGCAAGGATTCCCTTCTTGGTTTCGGCTATCATCTCGTCCAACGAACTCTCACCTGCCTTCACCACGACGTTGGCTGGACCTGCACCGACGTACACGCCGTATCCTCCCCTCTGCGCATGGCCATTCGTCTCGACTCCCTCTATTCCGGCCGAATAGGAGTTGTGTAAGAAGGCTCTCAGATTCCCGGCGCCTACAATCGACATTCTCCTTGTGGGCACTCCCTCACCATCGTAAGTGGTACTGCTTGCTGCACCGGGCAGCGTACCGTCATCGTAGACCTCCAACCAGTCGGGCGCTATCTGCTTCCCCAGCAGACTGGATGCGAACGTCCTGGCCTTAACCACTTGCTCACCCGATATGGCTGCCATCAAGCCGAAGAACACCGAACTCGCGGGCTCGGGTACGATGATCAGAGGCAATGAGGCGCTCTCCACCCTCTTCGACCCGAATTGCTCGACTGCCTTCTCGGCGGCCCTCTTTCCCACCCAGTTGAAGTCGACCCCGGCTGAGGAGACACCGTAGTCGAATTCGGAACTGCTACCAGTGTCCTCGCCCTGCCTGTAGGTCGCGGCGATGTTCCCGGACAAGATCGTCCGTTCATCCTCCACGGACACACCCGTGGATGTCATCAGGTAACTTCTTGTGCAACCTGCACTGACACCTCCCTCGTACATGGCGCCGAGGCGGACATCCTCCGCAGAATCCATCATCTCCTTGGCGAATCCTCCGACATCTTCCATGACAAGGTCAGCTACCTTCTGGTCGAAGAGACCTCTCACGTCTGGAGCCTTGGATGGCCCCGGTATCGCCTTGAAGAACGGGTCGGGTTGTGCCACTCTGGCGTAGGCCATGGCTGTGTTTGCGGTTCTCTCGACGTCAGACGGATCCAAGCTCTGAGAGTAGGCAGTCCCTAGTCCCTTGCCCTTGTACGCCCTAACACCGATCCCCACATCCACCGACGAACCCGTGTCCTTGATCCCTTTCCCCATTATTGCTATTCTAATCGAACGCGAGTATGAGGCGAATACCTCATAGAAGTCCAAGCCCCCTTGCGACAACGACCTCGTTGCTCTCTCTACCGGCGCAGTGAGGTCTATTCCTTGTACGTGGTCTGTCATTGCCTACCACCCACGACTATTCCATCGATCCTGAAGTGAGGTGCCCCTGCGTCGGTTGGAATTCCCTGACCCATCTTTCCGCACGTGCCAGGTGAATCCATCTTGAAGTCCTTGCCAACCGCAGTGATGTTCTTCAGGGCATCGAGCGTCAGCCCGTTGATTGAGACATCTCTGAGGTGATCCTGAAGTTCTCCTCTTTCTATCAACCAACCCTGCTCCACCCTGCACGTGAACTGGCCTTTCTGAGTCTCAACATAGCCGGAGTTCATGCCTGTCAGGTATACGCCCCGCTTCACGTCCCCGAGCATTTCCTCGAAGGCCATGTCTCTTGGAGCTAAGTACGTGTTGGACATACGAATGATCGGAGGGAACTGATGTGACCTTGCCCTGGCACTGCCCTGTGGCTGTGCTTTCATCTTCGCGGCTGACTCCAGTGAGTGCAGAAACCCGACCAGCGTGCCGTCTCTGACTATCGTGTGGGGTTCGGCCTTGACGCCCTCATGGTCATAGACGAAGTGGCCGTTCTTCGGCATCGTTGGATCGTCCATGATTGTCACGATGTCGCTTGCGACCTTCTCGCCCATCTTGTCAGCGACAATGGACTGCCCTCCTAGCACACTGTCTGCTTCGCAGTTGTGACCGAAAGCCTCGTGCATGAAGAGACCACCCACTCTCTGATCCACCACGACAGTGTAGGTGCCAGTTGGAGGCGGACGAGCGCTCAGCAACTTCACTGCCTTCTCGGCCGCTCTCCTCGAGAACTGCTCGTCTTGAAGCCGGTTGACGACCTCGAATCCAGCGACGCCACCTCCATATTCTATGCCAGTCTGCATGTTGGAGCCTTCCTTGGAGATCACGCGACAGTATGCATAGGTCCGCGGAGTCACTTCCTCTACGTATGTGCCGAAGGAATTGTGCACGACCGCGGTCGTGACAGCGTCCCTGTAAGTGGTAAACGTGTCCTTCACCCTGTCGCTATATGTCCTTGCGACCTTGTCCAACTCAAGCAGCACCCTGACTTTCTCCTCGGGATCCACATCGTCAGGGTTCATCTTCGCCCTATGAACAACGGAGTCCGTTGCGAGCTTCTGATTCACGACCACCGCCTCTTCCACCCCCTCCGCTGCGATTGATCTCGCTCCCCCTATAGCGTCAGACGAAGCCCTATCAACTTCCGCCGGAGTGGTCGCGTTCGTGGAGGCAAACCCCCACCTCTTGTCCACGATTACCCTGATCCCTATTCCACTGATTATCCCCGAACCGAGCGTCTTTGCCACTCCGTTCTCTACGACGATGTTACTGCTCTTCTCCTCGAAGAACCTCGCTTCACAGAAGCTCACACCTTGTTCGGTTCCTCTGCGAACTGCAGACTCCAGCAGACGCTCGTCCAAATTCAGGCAAGATGCCCTCCCGCGCCAATATAAGGCTGGTTTCCGTTCCGCCGACTTGTCCGCCCCGATGCTGTCCCTAGCTCCAGGTTCTGTTCGATGGGATTTCAGTACGTGTCTATCACACGCTCGATAAGGCCTATGGCCTTCCTCTTCTCGTTGAGATAATGCGAGTAGTTGTCGAGCGGAACGTCGGGAGGGACTCTGTGATCCACAGTGGGGATGAATCCACCCTCTTCAATGAGTGGCACGAGCCTCCTGACTTCAGCGTCAATATCGTCCCTTGACCTCATCAATGCAAGCTTGTTTACTCCGCCCATGAGGAGTACTTTCTTGCCGAACTCTTCTCTGAGCTTGAAGGCGTTAGTGTGAGCCGCCTCCAGAGGGAACATGCAGTTGATCCCACCTTTAAGCCAACCGGGAACTAGCTCGTTTATGCGGCCGTCGCAATCCAGTACGTTGATCTCCACTCCATGATCTTTGAGCATGTCCGTGACTTTCTTGTATTTCGGAACCATGAACTCCTCGAACAGCCTGACTGAAAGAAGAGGTCCTCTGTTGTAGCACATGTCCTCCCACCATGAGGCGTAGTCCACTTTGACATCCTTCAGTGCTCTTGACAGTACCGCCATCCAGAGGCTCGTGAGCGTATCCATCATCTCCCCGACCCACTCTGGCTCCCTGTAGAAGGCAAGCGAGAGCTTTTCCACTCCGATCCAGTTCCTGAGCCAACCGTAGAGGCTGCCGACGCTCACGTGGATCGGGTAGTCTCTCTCCCTGTATCTCGCGACCGCTTCCTCCCAGTTGAGTGGGAACCTCCCGGGCGTTTTAGGATCGAAGAAAGGTTTGAGCTTGTCCCAATCATCCCTGTTCCTGATGGGATAGCGTATGTAGCGCGGAACCGTCGATGTCCATCTCTTTCTGACATAGATACCTCCGATGCCATCGTCCACAACCGCAGTGTCACCTTCCTCACTCAGTACTCTCTCTGGGAGCGTGGGCCACATGCCGGTCACGACGGGCAGGCTCTCCTCGGTCTCCAAGCCTTCCAAGTCAAAGAAGAGTTCAGTGTCTCTGTTGGTCTTGATGTGCGAGGGCAACCCCTGCTCGTGCCACTTGTCGATTGTCTCATTCCAGTATCCGAATTCGTAGTCAGGGAGCCTGTCGACATCCTTGAAGGTCATGGTCTTGAGGAATCTCTCCCGTCGGTTCATGGAGCGGGAGGGCAGGCCGTTCAGTTCTTATAAAGAGTCGCGGCGTCAGTCACAGTGAGAAGCGCTAGAACGGTAACTGGAGAAGGTGTCCCCATTCTCACTGGGAACGTGGAGCGCTTGTGGACGCTGGGATTGACCTCACGGCATCTGGTCCCAGAACCACAAAGCTCAACCTCTTGGAGACGCCGCGTCCGCTCACAGTCACGTTGACAAGGTTTCGATCCTCGATGTCGTTCGCAACCACACCGAATCTGCGTTGATTCGCTTGTTGAGTCGCCGATTCCAGTTTCCAGCCAGCAGGGACGGTGATGTCTATCTCTGCCTCAGCAATGTCGATAGGCTCCCAGTCGCGCCACAGAGAGACTCCGAACATCCTCCCAATCCCGGGCCTGAGGACCGGTTCCCCGCCGTAGTGGAATGCCACCTGGAAATCCCCGACGTTCTCTACTGAAGACTGAGAATCGAAACCGATCAGGCTCCTGAGCCTTTCGTTGTTGAAGAGAAGTGACAACACGTCAACTGGTGCATCTGAATGATCCGAGAACTCTACTGTCTTGGACCTCTGCGATACGAATCTCCCCGCTAAGGCCTCGGTCCTGCGGGCAAGGTCTCCAACTGTCAGGGGCAGACCGTCGGTCACAGTGAACTTGACAGGTGTGATTGCGTCTCCTATCGGTGATTTCCACTCCTGAGGGATCTTCGAGGCTCCATGCATGATCCCGAGAAGAGATCCCAGTGTTGCTCCTGTGCAGTCTGTGTCGTACCCACAGTTGACCGCCTTGCAGATCTTGTCACCGTAGTCCTTTCCGTAGAGCCAGCCGATCACGGTGAAGCCATGATTCGGGATCGCATTGCAGGCGTTGTGATGGCCGAATATCGTCACGATTCTCTCTCTGGCTTCATCCCATTTGAGTCCTTCCTTGCGGCAGCGGACCGCCTCTCTAATGACTCTGGAGATGTGAGATGAGATCGGTATCATTGACAGACCGACACTGATGAGCACTTCAGGGTTGCTGATCACGAAAGCGGCACTCTCAACCGCAGACCAGAACATCTCTCCCCAGGTCCCTTCGCCGCCAGCATGATCCATTGCAGAGTCCATCCATGCCATCTTCGCCGCGAGCTGTGGATCGCCCGGAGCGACACAGGCCCATATCTCGCTTCGGATGGGAGAACCCATCTCGTCGACGAAGTAGTTCTGAAACGCGCCGGAGATTGGAGGTTTGAGGCCGCGCTGAAGGTTGTACGTGCAGAAGCTGTACTCTGAGTACCAGTGCCGCGAAAGATGCTTCAGCCAGTACTCCGAGAAGTCTTCGAAGGCCGGGTTCACTCCTCTGTCCTCGAGCATCTTAAGCCAGGCGAGCTGGAAGTCCAAGTCATCGTTCGGGAGTGGCTCCTTCGGCACAGGGTCATAGTAGGTGAACGAGTGCACGAACTTCTGGCCTTCGACAGGAGTGCCGAGCGTGCCACCGATATTCTTTCCGAGCCAGCAGCCAAGCATCCTGTCACGGTACTCGTCTTTCCCAAGCTTGATCTTGTTCATGGTGCGAACCCTCATGTCTGTCAGACCGCGCGACCTTAAAATGGTTGCCGGATGTAGTCTTAATAGCGCGCGACTGGTCGTTGCCCCAGGTGTCTGCAATGCGCGAGTCTGAGGTCTGGACTCTGCTCGAAGAGGTTGAAACTGAAACTGCAAGGGCGAAGTCAGAAGGCTACTTCCCTCTTGATGTCGGCAACTCCCTAGAGGAAGCAAGGGACTTTCTGAACAAGTACAGAGAGGCAAGGAACTGGAAGGGAGGATACTGGGGGCGCGCTGAGAACTACGATCTGGGATTCCACCCTGACAGAGAGCGACCGCTACTCGATGCCCGGGAATCTTTGCTCAGGGCAAAGGGGGCACTCATCGCGCTTAAACTACCCAAGTGGGCAAAGGAGCTCCGCTACTACTACATCGATTCGATCTGGGGAGAGGAGCGCGTTGAATCACTTGACCCGCGAAGAGGAGTGGTGTTCATGTCTGGGACAGAGTGGGCTCTGAAAGGATTCCCTGAGTCCCAAGGAGGTCTTTGGAACCGCTGCAACTGCAGACCTACGAGAGAAGGCATTGACCTGATTGAGAGGTTCCACGCTGAGGGAAAGAGAGCCGGCACATACATGAGCGGAGGCATGACGGCGATCACCTATGCCCTGTTGCCCGATTCGGAGGAGGACTGGACGGACGACTTCATGAGGTGGTACGCAGGTGCGTACTGGCACGGCGAGAAAGAGAGATTCTGGGGAGCGAGAGGATCTTCGTCGGAATGGAACGCGGACATCCCCGCTCCGAAGGACTTCTCGAAGTGGATGATGAGACAGCTGGAATTCGCCCAGAGGATAGGGTTCGACTTCGTTCACCTCGACGAAGCCTTCGGAGCCTATCCGGATGCCAGCAAGCTGTCAGAGAAGGATCCGAACTTCGTGATGTGTCCGAACAACCTGGCCCGCATGTATGTCGATGAAAGCGGATGGCGATTTGGGTGGACCGCTATGGGAGAGTCGTTGGGTCACCCTTCAGACTGGGACGACTTCAACAAGAAGATGAGGCAGAGAAGTCTGATGACCCGGAACATACCTTGGTGGGGATGGCACACCTACAAACCATTTGAGAAGGGTTACCATGACCTGACGCTCGCGACATCGCTGGCCAACAGGGGGACAGACGTCGCCCATAGCGAACCCTCGGACGAATGCGTAGAGTTCACGAGGAAGTTCTCCGACTATGTGTACGGATCTTACATAGACACCTACGTGCCTCAGGACGTCATCAAGGCAAGAGGCACCCTGCCAACACTGAGAACAATAGTGGACAGACGGGTGTTGTCGAGCGATAGGGAGGAACTCATCGTTCACCTGCTCAACATCAAGCCCGAAACGGGCTCCGTCGACAACATCGAACTCGAAGTCAACATCTCAGCCATTCGAGCCAGGGCACCGCCCGTCATCACGCTAATCGCACCCGGTGCTCCTCCGACAGTGCTTAAGGCGAGGGCCACAGCAGACAAGCTCGAGTTCAAGGTTCCGAGCATCAAGACGTGGGGCGTGGTCGTGATAGGTGAGTCGCTTTTCTCCCGAGTCGAACTGCACATGGTGTCAAGAGGGGGTATCCCCATCACTGACCCATTCGACAACACCTTTGTCCCAGGTCATGAGATTCAGATCGCTGCCACCGCAGAGGAGCTCGTCCCCACTCAGTACTCCCTAGAACTGCACCTTCCTGAGGGCTGGAGATGTGAGGAGACCGGCAGAGACGGCTCAACCCGACTCTTCAGAGTCATGCCGGTGTTCGCTGAGGAGGGAAAGGCATATGCTATCACCCCCCTCGTGAAGAAGGACGGACAGACCAGTCCATCATGGCCATTGGTGCTGCAGGCTGTCGAGGAAGTTGGCTTCAGACTCATTTATCCCGTCCTGGAATCTCCTTCCGCCGAGTCTGACCACGATCTTGAGGTGAAGAACCGTGGCAAAGCCAAGGCCGTGAAGTTCAGGCTGAGACTTCCGGAAGGGTGGAAGGCTGACAGCTCCGAGTTCAACATGAACTTGGGCGCAGGAGAAGTCAGGAAGGTGAGAATCACTTTGACGCCTCCTGATCTCCACTTGAGGTTCTTGGATCAGCTCGACGTGATGATTCCGGTGGAATGGGAGCTTGAAGGGCTGGTCGGGACAGCCACTATTGTGGTGAGGGTATTCCCCAAGCGGTTCCTAGTCTATGCGAAGGGAGTTGAGAAGATGATCATGCATTCGTACCCGAACCTTGACTTCGTGGCGAGTATCGACGAGGCCAGGTCCGCACTCAAGAGTGGAGAACGCGTCGCGCTCTGGTTCGCCAACCAAGACCCCGGACAATACCGTTCCGTTGTCGATGAGTTCGTGTCAATGGGAGGAGGAGTCGTGTGGATGGGGGAGCCATTCGAAGGAGTCAACTGCCCTGTCACTCCAGAAGGCGGCAAGTTGGAGTCAAAGCTCATCAAGTACATCGAGCTTCCGGAGGAAGCCGAGGACAGTCTGCTCGGTCCTGCAAGGAGGAAACGCGCACAGTTCGAGTCAGAGACTGGCTTCAGAGGCCATGGCGTGAAGGTGAAGGACTGGGGGAGAATCCTCGCAGTGTGGTTGAAACAACCGGAAAGCGGGGGTGACAAACAATCCACGCTCCCAGCTGTGGTCGTGTCCAGAGATCCCGAGAGAAGAGTGGTCTACGTAGGCTCGGACCTGGAAACGACCTCCGAAAACAGCTACAGGTTCGAGGATAGGAACCACCATGAGAGCCACTGGTATCAGACCTACATCTTCTACAACCTGTTGAGTTGGGTGTCGAGCGCGTTCAACCTTTGAGTCACGCCGACACCGAATCTTCGTCAGCCCGAATCGTGATGCTCGTTGACCTTGACTACTTCTATGCCCAATGCGAAGAGAGGAGGAACCCATCAATCAGGGAAAAGCCGGTGGTTGTTTCCGTCTACTCGGGGCGGACCGAGGACAGCGGCGTCGTGAGCACTGCCAACTACCTAGCCAGAGAATACGGCGTCAGGTCGGGCATTCCGATATCCGTCGCCAAGAACAGACTGAAGGGCGTAGACGCAGTCTTCCTTCCCGTTGATCACGTGTTCTATGATGAAGTGTCGGAGAAGGTGATGATGGTCCTGCGTGGTCACGCTGATCGGTTCGAAAGGGTCGGGATTGACGAGGCGTACCTAGACGTGACCGAGAGAGCAAAAGGAGACTTCGGAACTGCAACCGAGATAGCGCGGAGCATAAAGGAAGAAGTACACACCCAGCTCGGGTTGACTTGCTCCATCGGGATAGGCCCTAACAAGTTGATCGCCAAGATTGCTGCGGACGTGAACAAGCCCGACGGTCTGACTGTTGTCAAACCCAAAGCGCTGCAGGAATTCCTGCATCCGTTGCCTGTAGGGAGCCTCATCGGAGTCGGCAGAAAGACTGAGGACAAGCTGAGAGCCTTGGGCATAAGTACAATAGGCGACTTGGCGCAAAGCAATGAGGAGACACTGATTGATGTCTTCGGACAGAAACTGGGGAGCTACTTCCACAGGGCGGCAAATGGGATTGACAGCACGCCTGTCCAAGAGAGGGGCGAGGCGCTATCCATCAGCAGGATCTCGACCCTGAGGGAGGACACTCACGACCTGAAGGCTGTTGTTGAGTTGTCAGAACGACTCTGTGATGAGATCCACTCAAGACTCGTCGAAGCGAATCTCAGCTTCATGTCTATCACCGCAATAGCGATCACGAGAGACCTGACGATCCACACGAAGTCCAAGACCCTAGATGGGCCGACCGACCGGATTGAAGTTCTGAGGGGCACGGCAACTCAACTGTTCGAAAAACTACTGGACGAGTGGGAATTGCCTCTGAGAAGGGCTGGGGTTAGGGTCTCGGGCCTAACTAAGATCGAGACGCCGAACAGGCGACTGACGGATTTCACTTAGCGCAGAACGGATCGAGTCACGGTGGGGGAGGCGGAGGGGGCATGACGACGGATTTTGGCCTCTTGCGTGCCAGCACACAGATCACCACAGCCCCCAGGCACAGTGCCCCAACAGCGCCAGCGGCTATCAGGAGCGGCTGAATGTCAGATGACGGACCTTCCACATCGAAAGTCCAGCTCCTCCTGCTCATGCTTCCCGTTGTGTCCCAGACTTCGACCATGACAACGTGGTTTCCAACAGTGAGCCCGCTTGATGGAACATACATCAGGCCTGTACTTGTCAGAGTCGAGGAGGATGTGATGTCCTCGCCGTCAAGCGTCAGCTTGGTCTTCGCATGATCAATCAGGTTCCTCGTGCTGCTGTAGTTGACCGCGATCGTTGTTCCCGGGGAGACCTTCGAGCCCGGGGCCGGCCACAGACCTTGGATCGTCGGTGACGGGACGACTTCTATTGTCACTTCCCCGAGTAGCTGGCCTCCCTGCGTGGTCAATCGGACTGACATGTTTATGGACAAATCACCTGTGCTCGGAGTCGAGAGAGTCAGCATGAGAGACTGGACCGCAGCGTTGCTGAAGTTGAGGATCCTCACTGAGCTCGAGACCGCCCAGCCAGACTTGGGTTCTGTCCAGTTCACGAAGAGCATCTGATTGCCCTGAGACTCCGCGACAAGAGGCAGGCAGATGAACTCGCTGTGGAACGCCTCCACTCTGACCTTCTGGGTCTTCTGGGGCAGTGCCAAGACTGTCCAGGATGCTTGATGAAGTTCAGTGAAGTTGCACGGCGAGGGATTGTAGACAGACATGGGGGGTACCAGCATGGTGATGTGCTGTGACATCAGGAACGTCTCCGGGACAAGTCCTCCGGTGGGCATCCAGAAGGAGCTCTCGTACTCCACCCATTGGCTGCTCGGGTAAAGGACCGCAACCCAGGCGTGCCCAGACGAGGACTCGGGGCGATCAGCAACGAAGCCCATTGAAGTCACAGAGGGTATGCCGGCTGCTCTCAGCAGGGCCGTTGCCAGATTGGCGAAGTTGACACAGTTGCCAATCCGATCGCGCAGAGTGCTGGAGGCATCGGCCTCGAAGGCGCCACCGACCGGGCAGCCGTATTGCACATTGGAGGCGACCCAGTTCAATACTCTCACCACGGCGTCCATCTGGCACAGGGACCCGTCGGTCAGCTGCTTGGCAAGAGCTGCTATGTCGGCATCGTCGGCTTGTATCTGGCTTTCTGATCGCAGGTATGGTGAGATGTCCTGAGAGAAGAGTCGTGAATCGACCGGGAAAGGTGAAGTCGTATTGAAGGGGCGATAGTCTACAGTGTGTCTTATGCTGGCTCTTGTGCTCGCTGTCAGAGTTGGCGGTGCATCTTTCCAACTCAGCTCGGTATACTGACAATCGAAGTTCTGATACCTGTCATATTGTCTCCTAGACGAAGCAGCCGGAGACTCGAGTATCTCCTGAGACAGAATCTGCTGATGGTAACCATATTCGTTCAACGACCGTAGCTTCAGCAGATTAACGACCGCAGTTCCATCGCTTCTCCGAGAGGCATTGACTGAGTACGTGTAGTCGATGATCTCGACAAACTGCCCGTCCAACGCATACAGTGCAGGTGTTACAGAAGCACCGAATCCCGTGACCTGTGGAAGAATGTAGATGACACAGATGAGGAACGCGAACGACGCCCTGCTGCCAGCACTTCTTTCCATGTCTCACTTGGGCATCCAAGAGTCGGGTCCTCCTTTGTGACTATACCGGAGGAGGCGGAGGCGGGGCTTGAGGAGCCATTCGTTGCTTTGGCTTCGACATCATCCCGAATGCCAATACCACGATTCCGACAGCCGCCAAGGCTAGGCCAGGAAGCATCAGGTTCATAGGCTCAGACACCTTCATGTTCAAGCTGAACGGAATGCCGTTCGCCCAAGGTGCCACCCCGTTGTCCCTCCGGGGATGAATGACAAATGTATAACTTCCAGCGGCAGGTATCTCCTGCTCGAAGCTCACTGGCTGCCCGAGGCCTGTGGGTTCCACCCAAGCCAAGGCATCACTCTGCCCTATTCCACTGCTTCCCAGATATAGCGTGTTGTACTTAGTCGTGGTCATGAGTATCAAGAGAACTGAGTCACTGGACTCAGAAGGAGTGACAGTCACTGTCAATGTCTGATCCGCCGTGAAGTCTGATGTGACGAAAGCATACCTATCATCTTGGGTCAGTTTGGCAGGAGTGGATGGGAAAATGTCAGACCAGCTGAATTCCTTGTACGATTCCCAAGTGCCGAATGCGACGAACCCGCCGATGAGGATTATCACAATCCCAACAACGACGAACAGAGTCCTCATTTGCCACCGCGCTATGCTGTCCGCTTATAAGCCTGAATCATACGGCCGCCTCCTCGTTCGACATCTCTGAGTGTTTCAGCGCAAGAGGACAACAGCTACCGACTAAATGAGCAACTTGATGAGGCCCACGATGCCGAGTACCGCCAAGATGACACCTGCGAACACTAAGGCACCCAACACGAAGAGGATCTTGCCGAACACGCCGCCGCGGCCGAGCAAGGCACCCACAATTGCCAGAGGGATCAGGATTATCCCCAGCACTAGCAGGAGAGGGATTGCGACAATCCCGAGAACAGCTGCGACGATTATGACGGCCAACGCTATTGCGAGTCCAGCTATGCCCAACGCTAGCCCCACGATCACGCCGATGAATCCCATAACCGTCATGTCCGCCCCCTCGCCCTAGGTCTACCGAGATGAGAGGCATTTAGACTTTCGCTGGCCACGAAACGATCCTTCAACTGTCATCACGCCATGGAGAGGCCTTCCTTCTTTGCTTTGCGCTCCACGTAGGCAACAGTGAGCTTGGCCAAGAGGCCAAGTGAGACGAGGAAGAAGATCAACGCCCCCAACTCTATCTCGACGGGTCAGACAGTCTTTGTACCCATGAGGAAGTGTCTGGTCAGATCTATGCCGTGCGTAAGAGGAATAACGAAAGAGAGAACCTGGAGTGCACCCGGCAAGTATTGCAGCGGCACAAACATCCCTGTCCCGAACTGAAACAGGAAATTCATGAGTGTGCTGAGAGCCGACACATTCTTGAACAGCAGCAGAGCGCACGAGAACAACACCCCCAACTGACAGAACGCTAGGAAAGTGAGAGCCAAGACCGTGAGAGACCAAGAGATGTCCGTCAGGGAAAGGGACACACCGGAGAAGACAGCGCCGATGACCACCATTGGACCTATCTGGAACAGGGTTGCCACTATGGCGTCAGAGAACACGTAGGAGAGCATGTACGCATATCTGGAGACGGGGGAGGCGAAGGTGTACTCTATCTGCCCAGTCGTCAGTTCGTTCTGCAACTCCCCTGGCGATCCCCACAGGGCGATTCCGTAGTAGGCCTGGAATGCGACACCTATCAGCAGGAACGAGAAGTAGTTGGCAGAGCCTACTGCGCTCTGCAGACTGGCAGGGTTTACGATGTACTGAAAGATCAGTAGACCTGCGGCCATGACGATGCCTATGACCAGATCCATTGCGAAGTTCAGTTTGTACCTGGTTATGGATCGAAGCCTGCGCCAGGTTGACATGACTGTGAGTTCAACAAATCCGTTCAACGGACTGCTCCTCCTCCGACCATTATCTTGAAGGCCTCCTCCAGCGTTAGGTACTCTACTCCAACGGGCACCCTGTTGCCGCTCTCCTTCAGCGTCCTGACCACATGCGGCAGGACCTCATAGGCGTCCCTGCAGTACAGCCTGATGCCCTGACCTTCCTCTGCGAAATCCAGAACGCCAGGTATTGCAGTTATGATGCGCTTCGTGTCCTCTCCGATGTGGTTACCCCCTATCTGCACTACTGCAGCTTTCATCACTGATGTCTTCATACCCTCAGGCGTCCCATCGAACAGAACCTCGCCCTTGTTGATCATGATCACACTGTCACTGATGTCCTCCGCCTCTTTCATGTTGTGAGTAGTCACCAGCAGGGCCGCATCCCTCGCCCTGGCATAGTCTTTTAGGTAAGATCTCACATTCGATGCGGCTACTGGATCCAGTGACTTCGATGGCTCGTCCATGAAGACGACCTCCGGCCGAGAGATCAACGCTCGCATTATGACGAACATTTGCTTCTCTCCACCGGAGAGCGCGATGAAATACGTGTCAAGCTTGTCGGCGAAGCCTAGCGCATCTGCCAACTCCTCGATCCTCCCCTTTGCCTCTTGGTTGCTCATCCCGTGAAAGGTCCTGGAGAAGAAGAGCAGGTTTTCTCTTGCAGTCAATCTGAAGTACGCAGATCTCTCGCTATCTTGTCCCGCGTAGCCTATGACTTTTCTCACGCCATTCCCCCGAGATACAACATCAAGCCCGGCGACGCGAGCCCATCCACCGTCAGGCATCAGCAACGTTGCCAGTATCTTCACAAGCGTGGTCTTGCCAGCTCCGTTTGGTCCCAGCAGGCACACTACCTTGCCTTGTTCTACCTCCAAGTTGACGCCCCGCAGAGCTTGGACTTCTTTTCCTCCTGTCCTGTAGGTCTTTCGGAGCCCCTGCGCCTCAACCGCTATTCCGTTCGTCATGGGTGGTCACCTGATCTCCTCAAGGAGCGAGTCTATCTCGACGTAGACATCCGCGGGGTCCGGGTCACGCCCGGCAAGCAGTTCCGATATCTGATCCCGTGCGACGCCTAGCATGCTCTCTGTGAACCTCTTGCTTAGCTTCTCGTCGCTTATTCTCTGGGACTTGTCTCCTGAAGTGAGCACCAGGACGCTTGGAGTGGCCATGAGTCGGGTGTCGGGTAGCTCAACCGAGACGTTGTCCTTTGAAACCTTGAGAACGTAACCAGGTGAACCTACAACCAGGCTTCCCGCTCTGTCCTTTGCATATGAGCCTCCGTGCCTGACGACCGTGTAGCCCTCACCGTCAGTCTTGATCCTCCAGCCGTTCCACGACGCCCTCACCATGCCTCTGGCGCACGTAACCTTCGCCCTCTGTTCTCCTCTCGAGAGAACCAGCGCTCTTCCAGACCTCGATCCCTCGTCACTCACAACGTGAATGAACGGCGGGATGTCAACAACGCTTCCCTGATCTGTGTCGCTGAACTTGAAAGGGCCCACTTCAACTTCCGTAGAGAAGCCGCCCTGATCCTCCACCTTCACGAAAGGCAGCTTCACCACAGTCCACCCGGCTTCCTCCCCCCTATCAGAGTACAGGTCAGAAGCCTCCTCCCACTCCTCGTCAGTCGCTGTCCTCACTTTTCCCTTCTGGCTCAGTCGAGAAGACAACACCAGAGCAGGAGACCTGACTGGCACCTTGACTGGCCCGAAAGTTGTCTGGAAGGCAAGGTCCATGTCGTTCAGGGCGACAACCCCGAGCAGCCGATCCCTCACCCTGATCGGGAGACCCGTCAGTTCTTGCACCTGAGCCTTGAGGTTCTTGCCGAGCTGTATCGGTCCGCTTCCGAAGGACACAACCTCCTTGGCGACCATCGCTCTCTTCGGACTCTCTAGCCTTCCCAACGACCATGATGTGACATACAGGACGAGCCCCCCAACGAAGAACGCGAGAGTGTAAGTCGTGAACTCAGACCCCAGTCCGAAGAAGCCTCCGAAGAAGAATGCCAAGCTCAGGTCTACGGCGAATGATCCAAAGCTGGAAGCAAGCGAAGAGAGGAAGGCGAAGACGTCAGAATTCAACCTCACTGTGAGAATGTTCGAGAGGAAGAGCAGAACCATGAAGACATAGACTATCTCAGTACCGTATCCGGAGACGAACAGGACTGACCTCAGCAACCAGACCAGCGCGACGATCAGCGCGAGCGAACTTAAGACTGCCCGGGCCTTAGATCTCAGGCTCAACCTGCCGAAGTTGTACTCTCTCATCTCAACTCTCGTCAAGTTCTCCACCCCTCATGGCACCGTAGAAGACCGCCATCAACCTCAGAAGCGACCTTCCCCTGCTGGTAATGTCGTAGTTGCCGGACACTTCGTCCCTGTTGATCAGTTTGACGTTTCTCAGTTTCTGCAGGTGATGCTGCAGACTTGACTTGGCGTAGTCGTCGGGGAATGCCTTCGAAATCTCGCCGTAGGATTTCGGGCCATAGTACAGCAGCTTGAGTATCTTGATTCTGTCAGGGATTGACACCGACTTCATGGCTATGGATGCCATGTCCTCTGACATCTCGTCGATTATGTCGCTTAGGGCGTCCTCACCGATTTCTGCGAAGCTCTTCCTGATGCTGTCCTTGATCATCTTGGCTAAGTCTGTTGCTGCCTCCGCACCGGCTTCGATGCCGTCTTGACTCACGCTTATCCTCACCCCCGGGACCCTCGCGTGAATCACTTTGCCCGCTGTCCCCATGACCTTTCGTTCTCTAATCTCCTCGGCATCTTTTCTGAGGGACTCCTCGAGTTCGTCTACCTCGCGCATCTTTGCGTCGAGTTCTTCCATCTTTTTCCTGAGCTTCTCTTCCCAAGGTTCCTCAGGGTCGTCCGCCATTAGCTATCACCATTGCAGTCCAAAGGAAATGGACCAAGTATTTGGGTCTTGTCCAACTCCCGGGAACCTAAGTCCAACAATCGTGAGCCTCCCCAAGCGTACTTTCATGCCCTATTCCCTGCGTATTCTGCGTTTTCCCGGATCCGCCCTGACTACTGTGTCGAAGTATGGTACAACTATCTTGTACCTGAAGAAGATCCCAGCACTGCTGATATCCTAGTATCAGTCTGCAGTTTCCAAGAACACCCAATGATATCTGTCAACTCCAGCGGTCGCCGCCGTCACGCGTAGCTTCACCAGCAACTCCGCGTTCTCCTTGTACGAGTACCAGTCGTAGTATGGGTCGCCATAGCTGGACTGCACGCACTCAGAGCCAAGATCAGACGGAGGCGCTCCTTTCGGCAACCCTCGCCCCCCAGTGACCAGCCGAACGCAGATCCGACCATTTCAGCTCTATCCCTGCCGGCTCGTTCTGCTTTCTCCAAAACCTTCTGTAGAGCATCGACAGTGACTCGACACTAGTGTGCCCCGCCTTAGACACGAACGCAAGGTCCAAGCCGAACGATCCCGCTGTCAACGATAGCAGTCTGTCTCGTGATTCGAGTCCCTTGACAACCTTGTTTCTTGCGGATTCCACCTCAAGCTCCAAGTCTTGTTCGGTTCTGTCCATCTCAGCTGTAGTCTGGGGGTCATAACTCGATAGCATCCTTCTATGAAACCTCTCGCGGCGCCACCAGAAGCTAGCCTCGTCGAATCTGCTTCCGGCCGAAGTGTTCAACTTCTCCGATCCTTGGGTTCGTGATCGCTGTTCTTTCCGAAAATGACGCAACCGTCGGACGTCGCACTCGCCAGGGCAACGACAGTATCGCACATGGGTCGGGAGGATGGGCGAAAACTATTATGCCTTCAAGAGCCCCCTGTGCAGAACATGCTGAGAGACAGACAAGACGCGCAAGGTCACATGTTCCATGACTACTTCAAGGGCGAGGAAGCCTATGAGATAGTGGAGCGGGACGACGGTTACTTCGATTACGGCAACCCTGCGCTCTACTTCGCTCAGTACAACGACTGGGCCGAGGCGGAGAGAAAGGCAGTGAATCGGGTGCGAGGAAGGGTTCTTGACATCGGGTGCGGCGCAGGGAGGCATTCCTTGTATCTACAGGAGCAGGGATTCGATGTCGTGGGAATCGACAACTCGCCGCTTGCAGTGGAGACGTGCAAGTTGAGGGGACTCCGCGATGTGCGGCTTCTTCCGATCAATGACATCTCACCTGAACTGGGAGTTTTCGACACAGTTCTGATGCTGGGCAACAACTTCGGGTTGTTCGGAAGCATTGATGGGGGGAGACGACTTCTCAGGAGACTTGAAAGGATCACTTCCTCTGACGCAGCAATAATCGGGGAGACATTGGACCCACACAACACGGTCGTACCGGAACACTTGGAGTACCACAAGTTCAACAAGAGAAGAGGGAGGCTGCCCGGGCAGGTCAGGATCAGAGTCAGGTACAAGAAGTACGTCACCCCCTGGTTCGACTACTTGTTTGTCTCGAAGGAGGAGATGCTGGACCTGCTCAAGGGCACAGGCTGGCGGGCAAAGGAGTTCATCGATGGCGAGGGTCCCATCTACATAGCCATGATAGCGAAGAGCAACGGTGAGGTACCGGGTGGTCCTGTGACGTGAGCGTGAGTTCGTGAGAGAAGCTGAATCCCACGATCTACGAGCATAAGGAGATCGAAGAATGCGTAAAGGACTTCATCCGAGTCATCGACTCGGTCTCTTGGTCAACCGCGTTTGAGGCTAAGCAGGGCCTTTCCCATCTCTTGGATGCCCTGACGTATGTTTGGCACCGAGTTCGCGTAGCTGATCCTGACGTATCCTTCGCCGTACTGGCCAAAAGCGGTGCCGTGGAGCAATGCAACCCCTCTCTCCTCGAGAACCCGCGAAGCGAAAGTCGCGGAGTCTATCCCCGCCTTTTCCAAGTAGTGCCCTATGTTGATGAACCCGTAGAAGGCACCCTTCGGCCTCATCATTGAGATGTTGGGGATCTTCGAAACATCATCGATCAGCGCTTCCCTTCTTTGAGCATAGGTCCGGATCATCTCATTGATTGGATCCACCGGGCCACGCAATGCTGCGATGCCGGCCCTCTGAACGAACGCACTGGCGCATGAAGTCATCACGTTGAGCATCTTGTTCGCGCCGTCGAACAGCCTCGAAGGTAGGATCAAGTAGCCGAGCCTCCAGCCAGTCATGGCGAATTTCTTCGAGAAGCCATCGGCGATTACGGTTGTCTCAAGTCCGTCAGCAAACTGAATTGGCGAGTAGTGCTTGGCTCCGTCGTAGATGATGGACTTGTAGATCTCATCGGACAGCACCACTGCCCCGTGATCCTTGGCCAGTTCTGCTACGGCTCTGACTTCCTCTTTCTCCATGACAGAGCCAGTTGGATTCGAAGGTGAGTTCAGGACTATCGCCTTGGTCCTCGGGCTGAGAAGCTGATTCACCTCATCGGGCGATGCTCTGAATCCATTCTCTTCCCGCAAACGCAACAGCACCGGTTTCGCGCCCAGAAATCTCACCCCGGCCTCATAGGCAGGATAGCTCGGATTCGGGACGATCACTTCATCACCTTGTTCCAAGATAGTCGCTAGGATTGCGAATATCGCTTCTTTGCCACCCACTGTGACCAAGACGTTCTCCCTCCAGTTGACATCTACTCCAAGTTCCACTTTCGTGTTCTCGGCGATGGCCTGGCGGAGTTCAGCTATACCGGGTGTGGGAGTGTAGTGAGTTTCGCCCCTCTGGATCGCCTCGATACCAGCTTGCTTGATGTGCTGCGGAGTGTCAAAGTCAGGCTCGCCTATCTCTAGGTGAATGACCTTCCTGCCCTTTGCCTCAAGCTCTCTGGCCTTTCCCAGAACAGTGAATGCGGTCTCTGCTCTCACGGACTGAGCTCGCCCGCTCGCGCTCGGCTTCATTGGTCGGTTAGCGACCCTCTGGCGATATATCTCTAATCGATAGGGACAGCTCGGCACGGCGGGGGGTACCGTCTGGCCTGTCCCAATGCCTATATTGGCGCCCCTCTGACGCGCTCTGAGCATCATGAGCAAGGACGAGGAATTCATAGAGATCTGGTTGCGGTGGGCGTTCAACTTCATACTCTTGCTGGTTCTTCTAATTGCTACCGGAATAACCATGGCGGGGTTTGCTGCAGTGTCCTCCTTTGGATTCTGGCAGACCCTCTCATTGTCATCGACAATCCAACTCGCCCTCATGCTCGTGACATTCTTTGTGGCTGTACGCGTCTTGGTCGATACCGTCAGGTTGTTCGACAGGTTCACAAAGAACATTCTCAGAAGAGTTCCGGTGGTCTATGCGCAGAGTGGGCCGAGACGCCTTCTGGTGGAAGCAGTCCTGCTCGCCGCCATCTCGTTGTTCTCTAACGCGGCAGTTGCTTTCCTTTCCTCGAATGCCCCAGACATAATCCCCATGCTCTCAATCATCGTCTCTGTCGCGATAATGGTGTTGGCCTACGATGTGAGCAAGACAGTCTATATCATGTTGCAGACCCCCATTCACAGTCTCGCCAAGATGATCACGGCCAGCGAGGAGAAACCCAAGGAAGGGTAGCACTCTTCACTGGAGGTTGGACCTGTCGGTGCCCATCCTCGGCACAACCGTAATATACGAGATGAGATTCTGCCCCCAAGTCTGATGCCGGGTTCCGCGGAGGATTCCAGTTGGAAGAGATACGCCTACGCGACGAACCTATTGTCCTCAGTGGCTTCGGGTTTGGTTGGGCCCTTCACTGTTGTCTTTGCCCTCAGGCTGGGAGCGAATGCAGCTATGATCGGCCTTTTGGTGTCTTTTCCTCCTCTAATGTCAACGATCGTCCAGATCCTGTGGGCTAGGGTGACGAGAGTGACAGGGAGCAGAAAGCCGTTCGTCGTGGCCTCGGGGCTCCTGAACAGCGTATTCTGGGCCTTGATAGGTTTCTCGGGCACCCCTACCCAACTGGTCGCGCTCGTGGGTGTGCAATCCCTACTGGTGTCCATGGGTTCACCTGCAGCTTGGGGTCTGCTCACCTTCCTGCTACCCGAAAGAGAGAGAGGCAACGTGATAGGTGAACTCAACAAGTACGCCTACGCCGGGGCCCTCTTGGGGACCTTCGCAGCGGGACCGACTCTGGACTTCTTGGGCACCGAATGGGGGTACCGGACAATCTTCTTGGCTGCAGCGCTCGTGAACTTGGCTGGCGTCTACGCCTATCAGGGGGGAATGCCCGATGCAAGAATCAATCTGGCCGTGCAAGCCAGAAATAAGTTGTCCCCCGACAAGAGGGCACAACTCCTCAAATTCATCGCAGTCAGGTCCCTTTTCACCATGAGCGTCAGCCTAGTGAGCCCCTACATAGTGGTGTATCTGATCGATCGTTTCAACGTGTCGAACAGTGTGATAGGAATGATGTCAGTCGTGAGCAACGTCATGTCGATTGCCACAACCGCAGCATGGGGGACTGCGGTCGACACGTACGGGAGAGTCCTCATAATCTCGCTCGGTAGCTGCCTCACTTCTCTGCTTCCTCTTCTCATCATCGTGGCGGGCGATGTGTACATAGCATCGATTGGATACGTCGCCGGAGGGATCTTCTGGTCCGCGGATGGAATATCCACCTCAGCCTTTCTGATGGACCTGACTCAGGGCGGCGACGTGGAGGGCTCCGTGGCCATGTTCAACGCAGCAATGGGCCTGTCAAACGCGATAGCACCGCTCTTGGGTGCGGCCATCACTTCTTTCACCGGAGACATGACAGTTATTTTCTACCTGTCCGCATTAACCCGGTTCATAATGGGTTTAGTCTCATATGCAGTTCTGAAGGAGATCTACCCGCACGCGAAAGGAGTGTCCATAGGGCAAGTATTGGTGCCGGTGGGGGCAATACACCTTGGGATCGACAGAGGCGTCAGGTTTCTCAGCTACATCACCTCAAGGCAGACGATGAGAAAGGTGGAGGAGAAGATAGGGAAGGCCATGGAAGAGGTCGAGGAAGAGGAGCCACTGGTCTGGATCGACGAGTTCTAGCAGCCTGACTTGCTGACTTCATGAGAGAATGACCACTGTCCGCATTGCACAACAATCCGGGGATAGCCGTCAAGAGGTCTACAGGAGCAGGACATGAAAACAGTAATACGGGGCAGGATAGTGGTACGGAGAATGACGGTCTCTGCGAGACTGAGTAAGGCAAGAGTCGAACGATACACCGGCAGGACGATCAGGACCCTGCTCGATCCAAGGGCCACGGGGACCAGCGGTCTCACCCTAGGTATTATCACCTATCAGCCTGGTTGCATCGTTGAACCTCACTACCATGACGACCAAGAGGCCCTGTACGTGCTCAAGGGAAGAGGCAAGGCGAAGATAGGTGACGAATCCATCAGGTTGGAGCCGGGAACCGCCGTCTACATACCGAGAGGAATGACCCACTCAGTTTCGAACTCCTCCGCCAAACCGATAGATGCTGTTCTGATCCACGCCCCGGTTGGTTCACCTTGATTTTCACCAACCCAGCGAGCCGGAGCACATCAGTGGAGTGGCGCACGATGTGAGTAGGTTGAACTCTTTTATCTGCATCCGGGGAATCGGCTGATCGGATTGGGAACAACAATGAGTTCCAAGGAGCTGCTCTATCTCTCGCGAGCAGATGTGGAAGCCGTTGCCTTAGACATGCCTACGATTGTCGGCCTGCTTGAGGATGCATTCAGGATGAAAGGGAAAGGCCGTGTTGAGATGCCACCCAAGCCGGGCATACACACCAAACCCGACGCGTTCATTCACGCCATGCCCGCGTACATTCCTGAGCTCCGATCGGCCGGCATGAAGTGGGTCAGCGGCTACCCAGAGAACTACAAGCAGGGGCTACCATACATCAGCGGATTGCTGATCCTGAACGACGTTGACACGGGACTGCCTCTTGCCGTAATGGACTGCACTTGGATCACTGCATATCGGACTGGGGCTGCAACAGCCCTGTCAGCAAAATACTTGGCTCGTCCGAAGAGCGAAACGGTGGGAATCCTAGCATGCGGGGTGCAGGGGCGAACGAATCTGGAGGCACTAGCATGCACGTTCCCGGTCAAACATGTCTACGCCTATGACGTATTGCCGTCGGCTCAGCAGCGGTACATCGATGAGATGTCCGCGAAACTGGGTGTGGATATCGAAGGAGTT
>Ga0315296_10000240_pt1 | contig 50814 bp, 42 predicted proteins | sample YL17G14_18_MG_FD_203921 | JGI IMG/M metagenome (GOLD analysis project Ga0315296, IMG submission 203921) | Sediment microbial communities from Yellowstone Lake, YNP, Wyoming, USA - YL17G14_18 | ecosystem: Environmental > Aquatic > Freshwater > Lake > Sediment | place: USA: Wyoming | collected... | reverse complement strand
AGGACAGGTGGAGGATCTTCAGAGACAGCTGGGGAGTAAAGATGAAAGGATGGAGGGGCAGATCGGGAGTGCCGGACCCAATCGAACCTGTTGCTAGGAATCTGGACGACTTCAAGGAGAGGATAGAGCCACTCTTGGACCCGGAACTGCCAATCAGATTGTCCAGCTCGCGCTACCCGTTCAAGGCGGATATAGAGGACGTCGTTGATCGATTCCAGGAGCGCTTCTTCGTGGCTTTCGGGGTCATCGGTCCGTTCGAACTCGCCAGACACATGTTCGGCGGGCTTGACAGGTGGCTGCCCTTCATGATAAGGCAACCCAAAGACACCTCCTACATTTTCATGAGCATGGCCAGACTTGCAAGGGACGTCGCTAGAGCGATGCTGAAAGCAGGCGTGGACGCGGTGTGGGTCTTTGACGACGTGGCCTATGCCAACGGGCCCTTCTTCTCTCCGAAGACGTACAGGGAACTTCTGATGCCCGCACATAATCTCATCTGCGAGGTGTTCAGGAATCGACGGCTGCCTACGATGCTTCACACTGACGGGGACGCGCGAATGCTGATACCTCACTTCATCGAGGCTGGCTTCTCAGTGCTCCAACCACTTGAAGCCAAGGCGAACATGGATGTCAGACTGCTCAAGAAAGAGTACGGCAACAAACTCTCTTACATCGGCAATATAGACGCCAAGGTCCTGTCCACAAACGACATCGGCAAGATCGAACAAGAGGTGAAGTCGAAAATAGAGGTCGCTGGCAAAGGAGGAGGATACGTTGTTGGGTCAGACCACTCCGTCCCTCCAGACGTCCAACTCAAGACATACGAAGCCTTCGTCGAACTCATTAGGCGATATGGAGCCTATCCCTTGGACACTAGTGCTTCTCGCCCCCGCTCTCAGGCCGGATGTACAAAGACATGCCAATGAGGCAAGACCAACCATGAGTCACGGCGAGGACACTGTGAGTTTGGAGTCCGACAGCACAAGGCTCGTGTTCTCTAGGTCTCCACCCGGGGGGTTGATCTCGCTCACTGACAAGCGTAGCGGCCGGGAATTCTTGAAGCAGTTGGAACGTTCACCTGCTCTGTGGGAAATCACGTTATCCGTCCCCGACTTGGCAATCGCTTCTCGGGAAGGTCAAACACAGAATCAAGACAGGAGTCAATTCGCGACTTGGACTGTTTTCGGAGGGGTGTTCGAAGGAGAAGGAAAGGCTGTGCCCGCAGCCAAGCTGACTATCACCAACAAAGATGCTCGCAGGCTCGATGTTCATGAGGAGAGCGTCGGCAGAACCGGAAAAAAGATCGTCATAGTCTGGGCTGACTTCCCGAAACCTCTGGAAGACGTGAAGGTAGTGGCATCGTCGAGACTTGACTCTCCCGCCTCGCCACTAGAACTCAAGCTGGAGGAAGTGAATCCAGGCCCCAAAGCCGGTGTGTGGCTCGCTGACTTCCCGATAGTGGAAGGGATCGACTGTATGGGATCAGACGAAACCGGAGATGAACTGACGGTCCCCTTCTCTCAAGGACTCATCATTAGGAACCCTCTGGCTGAGGCCTTGGACAACAGAAGCACGGGCCGCAGGCTAGAGTGGTCGTATCCTGGCTTTCTGACGATGCAGTGGTTCTCATACTACAACAAGGAGGCGGCAGGTCTCTACTGGGCAACGCATGATTCACTTGGCTTCCGAAAAGACTTCCTGCTGGACATGGATGAAGGCAAGACGATCACTCTCCGCGTCCGCAACTACCCTGAGAACATGGGGTCCATTGGCAGGCCCTACCGTGCTCCATACTCCTTCGTTATCACGGCCTTCAAAGGAGGATGGCCAGAGGCCAGCCAAATCTACAGAGGCTGGGTTACGAGTCAACCTTGGTGCAGGCGAGGGAAGCTCAACCAGAGGACGGATGTCCCAGATTGGATGAAGAATGTGTCACTGTGGGTGTGGAACCGAGGAGCAGCGGCAAGGGTGATGCCTGGGGTTCTTGAGCTCAAGAAGAGGACCGGGGTGAACGTCGCCCTAGACTGGTACTGGTGGCACAACAACCCCTACGACATTCTCATGCCCGAGTATCTTCCGCCTCGGGAGGGGTCTGCCACCTTCCTGAAAGCAGTACGCAAGCTTCAATCAGATGGCATCAAGGTAATTGTCTACATCAACGGTAGGTTGTGGGACACAGAATCCAACAGCTGGCGTGAGGAGAATGCCCACTTGGCGGCGGTGAAGGATGAGAGCCTCAAACCGTATGGGGAGAGGTACAATGTCTTCGTTCCCGGTCATGTCATCGCTCCGATGTGTCCGACCACTGAACTCTGGAAGCGAAAGATGACCTCTGTTGTGAATTCGCTTGTCAGTGACCTCTCTTTGGACGGTGTGTACTTGGATCAGATCAGCATCTATCCCGCGAACCTCTGCTTTGATCCGGGCCATGATCACCCCATTGGAGGAGGCAACTACTGGGTTGAGGGATATGCCGAACTGATGCGAAGAGCCAGAGAGGTGGCAAGGAAGACCAATCCCCAAGCATCCTTGACGAGTGAGTCCTGCGTCGAGCTCTATATGGATTCGTTCGATGCGTTCCTGACGTTCGACTCGACTTGGGAACGAACGGGCTTCATTGACAAGTATGGGCCCAACTGTGAACCGATCCCGCTATTCAACGCGGTCTATCATGACTACGCTCTGACTTTCGGGAACTACACCTCGATGACCAACGTACCCCCCTATGATGACCTTTGGCCCGAATCGAGCAGGCCTCCCGAATACGGCAAGTTCGTCTCGTATCATGACAAGTACCCAGATCAGTTCGCTTTTGAGTTGGCCAGAAACGTAGTCTGGGGTATACAGCCAATGGTCACAAATGTGTACCCCGAGATGCTCGGCAGGGATGAGTTCGAAGCGGACATGAGATTTCTCGAGAGCCTGGCAAGGTTCCATGCGAAGGCCAAGGAGTATCTAGTGCTTGGGAGATGGCTGCCGCCGCCTCTCGTGGAGTGTCCGACCATGGAGGTGATGATCAGCGTTGGGTCCATCTACACGCCTGTCAAGGATAGGAGAGAACGATCCAAGACTACTCCGACTGTCCTGTCATCGGCTTGGGCCTCAGGTGACGGACGTTGTTGCGCGATGTTCGTGAACTTCAGTACTCTCACCGTTGACGCCTTGGTCAGTGCTGATATGGACCGCTATGGCTTCGAAGCTCACGACGAGATTGTTATGACAGACTATCCCGAGAGGAAGAACAGGGTTGTCTTGGATTCGCATCGACTGAAGATCAAGCTGAGCATACCGCCCAGGTCAGCGGTAGCGTATGAGTTCTCTCCCCGAGCCGACTAGAACAGCAGCGACGAGAGAGAGTTGTGGGCTGCAAGCGGTCGCTGAGTTCCCGTTGCCCACCTCTTGCACAGCAACTCCGAAATCCTGACTTTCCCCTGGTGCTATTCGGTCGCTCGCGTGGGCTAACTTTTATCTGCCTTCCGGAAGGCGTAGGGGGAAGGGAGGACGTGGTCAATGTCACTAGGAGAAGCCGCGGTCAAGGAACTGAGGGACAAGCTCGTTGGGTTGGACTTCGACGGTGCGAAGAAGGCAGCGCAGGATGCGCTTGCTGCAGGGGTTCCGCCGCAGAAGATCGTCACAGATGGAATAGCCGAAGGAATGAACACGGTCGGGAAGAAGTTCGAACTCTCTGAATACTTCCTCTCGGAACTAATCGTCGCAGGCGAGATAGCGAAAGAGGTCACGCAGCTTCTGCAGCCGTATCTGAAGGGAACTGAGATTAAGAAGCGCGGCAAGGTTGTGGTTGGAACAGTCAGGGGAGATCTTCATGACATAGGGAAGAACATAGTCGCCATGATGCTGGAGACGGCGGGTTTCGAGGTGATCGACTTGGGGTCAGATGTGTCGGCGGAGGCATTTGTTGAAGCAACGAAGAAATACAGCCCGGACATCATAGGCATGTCCGCGCTGCTCACGGTCACGATGACCGAGATGGCAAATGTGGTCGAGCAGCTCAAGAAGAGCGGCTTGAGGGGCAAGGTCAAGATCATCGTGGGTGGAGCTCCGTTGACCGAGGAGTATGCGAAGAGCATAGGTGCCGACGCCTTCGGCAGGGATGCAGTTCAAGGGACCGAGATCTGCAAGTCCTGGGTAGCCAAGTAGACGCGGGGGTTCGAGGATGCCCCTGAAGTTCTCTAGGATGGAGACAGCTTCCCCGGCCGAGCTGATCTTCGGATGTGCGAAAAGACCCCTAAGCTATGGGATTGGCTTGAAGGTCGGCTCGGGCCAAGTCGTGCCTGAACTCAAGTACTTCACGAAGAGCGCATCTCAAGGGAAAACTGGTGGCATCAAGGACGAGTTCGTTCAGATAACATCGGAAGTCTTGCAGAGGGCTTCCGAGCTGGGGGTGCCATCGCTGCAGCTTGAGACTGAATTCACCTTCGTCGAGACCTCAAGGCCGATCATGGTCGGAGAAATAACCTCGGCCCAGAAGGCATTGCTGGAGAAACACTGCAAGGATCACGGTGTCGCAGCAGCGCTGAGGACGACCATAGCGGACATGCGCGATCCGAGACACGAGGGGTTCGACGCAGACTCGCGCGGGAAAATGATGGAGTCGTTCGAGGCTGCGACCTCGGGTGGCGCTGATGTTCTCTCAATAGAGTCTGAGGGAGGGAAAGACGTCTTCAACCACGCAGTGGTCAGGCAAGACCTCGCCGGAGTTGTGTTCGCTCTTGGGGTCTTGGCTCCAATCGACATGAGAAGACTGTGGAGTGACATAGTCGGCATAGCCACTCGAACCGGAGTGATTCCGGGAGGGGACACGGCCTGCGCCTTCGGCAACACGGCACTGAGGCTGGCGGGTGGTATCGGTCAGATGACGATTTCCCATGTCTTCGCAGCGGTCGTGAGGGCGATGTCTGCAAGCAGGTCGCTCGTGGCGTATGAGGAAGGAGCCAAGGGACCTGGCAAGGACTGCGGGTACGAGAACGTGATCGTGAAGGCGATAACCGGATATCCGATGTCGATGGAGGGAAAGACAAGCGCTTCGGCCCACTCCAGTCTGGTGGGCAATGTCAGCTCCGCTGCCTGTGACCTTTGGTCCAACGAGCAAGTTCAGAACGACCGCATGTTCAGCGGAAGCGCACCACAAGCCTTTCTTGAGATGTTGCACTACGATACCAAGCTCATGAACCAAGCACAGAAGGAGGGCAAGGCATTGATACTCAGGGACCTCCTGGTGAACTCGGACAAGTTCTCCGACCCTCAAGCGTTTGTGCTGGCCCCGGACATTGCCTGGTGTATAGGCGAGGCCATGGTGTCGGAGTCCGGCGATCAGTACAGAAGAACGGTCAAGGCCGGGGAGAAGGCGCTGGATCTAATCTTGGTCTCGACCGGCTTGGTACTCTCTGAGTCTGAACGGAGGTTCGGACTGAGGCTGAAGCGGGCCTTCGGTTCTTTGCCTGCCGAATCGGAGGATTTCGTCGCTGGGATGATTTCGACATACACGGGAAAGGTGTCCACTTTCAGGCCCAGGGACTATGAATTGTGACTAGACTGCTCGATGATGGGAAATGAAGTCCTCAGCCCAGATTCTTTGCTGTCCGGATGATCCTGTGGAGGCTCGCGGGAACCAGAAGTACTTGCTCGCTTCTGAGTATCGCTAGATCGAATGGGTTGCCTCGGCTATGGCCCCCTTGTGCTCCGGTTTCGGAACCGGATAGACGAACCAGCAGACGCCTTGTGCTCCCTTCTGCAGCGCGACTTCGGCTGACCTCTTCACTTCTGCTTCAGACTTCATGAAGCCCAGCAGTATTCCCGCAAGTATCTTCTTTCCGGTCGACACTCCCTCGAGGACCGCTTCGCCTATCCACTCCACTCCCTTATCGTAATACTCGTGGTATATCATCGGCTGAAGTGAGTCGAGTGGCCATTTTGCCCATTGCTGGAACACGTACCTGTATGATGTGCCAGGCGTGGCGAACACGGCGGCTGATGTCTCAATGGTGTTGTCGTACGACTTGACGACCTTGTGGAAGTCTTGGACAAAGGACGTTATCTTGTCGGCCCTCCACTTGACCCACTGGTACCAGTACCTGGTGCCAAACTCGATTTCCATCGGGTCAACTCCGTAGTCTCTCTTGAAACCATTCCTGCAGGTCGGGCAGTAGCAGAAATCGTAGTCCGGGTTGTAGACATCGTTTCCTTTCTTGATGCCGTACTGCGTTCTGAGTTGCTCGGGCAGGAATATGTCGGGCAGACGTATGTAGTCCAAGTGTATGCCGTCCAGATCGTATCTCTCTGCGAGTTCTTGAACCCCGGAGAGGAGGAACGACCTAGCTTCCTCTTGGCTAGGACACAACCACAAATAGTCCGACACGTAGGGTGGCTTGTCAACGCAACTGACTCCATTCTTGCTGACGACGAACCACTCTTTCTTCTGCTTCACCAGCTCTTGGTTGGGCTTGTTGAAGCACACGTCCCATGCGTGGATCTTCATGCCCTTCCTCTTGGCTTCCTTGAAGAGCGGGGCCAGCATGTCCTTCTTCTTGCCGGGCGGAGTCGAGATGAATGACTTGCTCGGATAGAGTGCGCCTTGTCCGTCAATTGAGAGCACGAACAACTCTTCGGCACCCAGTTCGGCCAGTTCCTCGACGTGCTTCTTCGGATCTTCCGCGATAGGATTTGTATGAACCCAAAAGGCCCTTGTTCTCTGTCCCATGTTTGTCCCTGCCATGCGAATGCTCCGTGGGTTAATTACCTTTCTTCCTGGCCGGGCTTAGGGCTTAAGTTGCTCGGTCGGTTCCTAGTCACAGAATAAAGATGGCGAAGTGCAAAGCAACGGCGAAGGACAGGATGGACAAGATAATCGAGACGATCACTAGTCGCTTGGAGGAACGAGAGAGTCTCTTGAAGGAGAAGATGGAAGGCGCTAAGAAAAGGGGCGATAGCAGCACAGAAGCAATGTATATTCTCACCCACGAGATAATGGAGATTGAAAGACTCCTTATGGTCTCAGTACTCGTTCTCCGCTAAGGCAGTCTCGCATAGGAGTCCAAGATCCGGGGATCCTCTCCTTTCTTCTTCTGACAACTTTCGAACAATGTGACTCACAAGCGATTCAAAAAGGGGAAAGCCGGAGGGCGCTCCTCTACTTGCACGTTAGGATCTCGGGCGGCGACTTCGTCCTGTCCACTATTCTGGCACTTGGTGCATGCTCTTTTATGGAACATATCGTATCTAGGCATGCCTGCTTCGTTGTGTATCCCTCGCTTTGGGCGACTATCTTTGCATTGGTGTCTTTCAGTCTGAATCTGAATTGACCCATAGCATCTTTGAATACCTCGAATTCAGCTTCGGGCATCTTTCTGGCGACATGAATGCACATGAGAGCATTTATGGTTTTTCTGGCGCCAAACTCTCACGAAAACGACATAATCCGACTCAGAGAATCAGGCATGTAGTCTCTCAGATCTTGTAGGTACTAACACGTACGAGAACTGACACACTGGTGAGTAGAAGATCGCCGCACGCCCCTTGTCCTCTTGCAGAGAGACGAAAGGCAAGCGTGGGCGTGTTCGCACAGGTCGAGAGAGGACTAGATGCATCGCGGTCCCGCCCCAAAGCGCTTGACCGTCTTCGCCGGCCCTTTCTTCGAACCCAAACCGCCGGTAGAATTCTGTCAGCGACAAGCCCTCGCCAGTGTCGAAGCCGTCAGCTGCTATGAGCCTGCATCCGCCGCATGACCCGACTCCGGCCCTGCATTGCTTGATTAGGGCGCCCATCAAGGACCGGCCAGCGCCCATTCGCTGATGTGCTTTGCTCGGGTTGTAGAGGCAGTGCAGGTAGGTTGAGTAGTCGCGCGCACTTGGGACGGACGGATCGGCCCTCTCGGGGTAGAACATTATCTGGGCGACCGGCTTGCCTTCGATGTACGCTATTCTCGCTATGGAGTCGTGCTTCGAGAGCATATCTGTCAGCCACTCCCTCCTAGTTTTGACTCCCATCTTCAGTTCATCGCTCTCGGGATCCAGTGAAGAACAGACCCCGATCAGATCATCGATGTTGTCGTCACTCAACTCCCGCAAGGTGACCGTGACCATCGGTCGGTGAGCCACGTGGGCGCACAACCATTTAAGCGCATATGAGGCGTGTCGCACAGATGGTCAGAGCAATCGCGGTCCAAGCCAAGTGGAGTGCGTCTGACTACGGCTCATACGAGAGCTTCCGCAGGAAGACAAGATCGCTGATGTCCTTGGCTGCAGAGCACTTGTCAGCTGGAGACATCAACTTGGTAGTTCTCCCAGAGCACTACGGCACCCCCCTAATCTTGGCAGCGAGCGGAGTGCACCTGAGCGGCTCCGAGAACTTCGAGTCAGCGGTGAAGAGTGCTATCTCGCAAAGGTTGCTGGGCCTGCTTTGGAGGAGGGTCACGAGTGGGGTTAGCTTTGTTCGGGGGCTGTTCTTGGATTGTGCTAGGGACATGGCGCTGGAGTACTTCGGGTTGATGACGGAGATGGCTAGGGCCTACAAGTCGTATCTCGTCCCGGGCAGCATCATGCTTCCTGACGCCGCGTCCGAGAAGACGCTGGCCCCCCTTGGGTCGGATGTCTACAACACGGCTCTCGTGATTTCGCCCGAAGGTCGCGTGATGGGGAAGCAGAGGAAAGTCCATCTCATTGATCTGGAGTGTCAGACAGGATTGGACGCAACTCCCGGGAAGCTGGAATGGATCCGTTCAACGGACACCGAGGCCGGGAAGTTGGGAGTGGCCATCTGCTTGGACGCCTACAAGGACGACGTCGTCGGGAAGTTGGTCGACCAAGGGGCACGAATAGTACTGCAGCCTTCGGCCAACCCGGAGAATTGGGAGGATGCTCTCGACCACGGCTGGGAAAAGGGGAGTCTGGGCATGGTGCAACGGTACAACGGCCTGCTCTACGGGATAAACCCGATGATGGTGGGGGAAATGTTCGGTCTCACGTTCGAGGGTATGTCATCGATAACCTGCAAGGCAGACAAGACAGCTGACGGGTCAGGGTATCTCGCAAGGGCCAAGTCAACCGACGGGGAGGAAGTCGTGTGGGCCGACATCGACGCAACGCGAGAAGGTTCATCGTGAAGATGACCGAGGCAGTCGGCGGAAACGCTTATCACGGTTTCCAGATCGGATCAAGCCATGTCGGTGATGGAGGCTATTGTGCTTTCACTCGTCTCTTCAATAGCGGTGTGCTTGCTGACCGGTCTGATCGGCGTCAACAGGGACTGGCCGGACTACGTTCACGTCGACTACGGTCTCCCGGTCCCCTGGAGAGTGCACGTCGAGAACACCATTGCGGGGCCAGTAGACAGGACGAACTACGACTTCGTTGCTCTGGCCGCTGATTTGGCCTTCTGGATCGTGGTGGTGGGCTCCATTACCATGTCGCTATACCTGATGTCGCAGAGCACTCCCCTGCAGTTCTAGAACCGATCGCTTCGGGACTCGATCTGCTCAAGTTTTCCTGACTGAGAAGACTAGTCATCATGAAGTAGAGTCTTAAGAGCGCTTACCCCGCGTTAGAGTCAAGATCATGGGAGCGATAAGGTCATTCCTGTTCAATGTGCTCATGGCCGGACTCGGAGGAGGGTTCCTCTACGTCGGGTACAACGAGTACCTCGTAGCCAACTGGCCCTTTGCGTTCGTAGGAATTGTAGGCGGAACCATCATAGTACTCGTTTCCTTCGCCATAGTGCTGATGAAGCTGATCGAGGGGCTGCTGTAGCCAACCAAGCAAGTCTCGTGGGAAAAACTGGCCGGCAACTCAGTCAGAGTGATCACTGCCCTTCTCTTCCCAGGCGTTGACCCTGCCTCTCTTGAGGTATGATCTGTCCGGTGGCTTCGGAAGTCTGCTTTCGTCAATGCCTTCCCACCAAGGACGAACGGTACCGACCTCGTCTTCGGAGGGCTCCTGTCCCGACCCGACCGGGATGCCACTGAACTGAACGAATCCCCAGAAGGCAGGTATGTGCATGTTGATCTCGCTTTGACAGCTCCACGCCCAATTGTCGCAGTACTTGCCGACGAGTTCTCTCTTGTACTCGACCCTGCTGAAATTCACGCGCCACTGCTCACTCGGCGTGGGCGGTCCGGTCACCCCTCCTCTCTCAAGTCCTGACCAGGGAATCGCCAACTCCAAAGACCATCCCCTGTCGACATCGTGTGGCCAGTTCAGAGTCCCGTCGACCTGAACAGCGTGTTTGATCCCGATGCAGTCCCAGGAGCTGTCCGCGTGCCCTCCTACGTTGTACGGTCTGTCCATGAACAGATCCCATATGGTATTGAGTGCATTCAACTCGAACTCGAAGTAGCAGGGCTCCTCCTCGTGGGGCTTGATGAACACCTCGAAGTCATTGTCGTCGAATATTCTGGAATCTCTCTTCGTGAGAGTACCCCACACGTCAGGTTCCTCCAAGTCCGCGCCCACGTAGAAGTATTCCTCATCCCACAGCATCATGGCGCGCGTAGAGAAGCGGGGCTCGGGGCGGACATCATTCCCCTCAATGTCCACGAAGGTTCGCGTCCAAGGTGCCTTCTTCCAAGGCGCATCGTTCAGTCTCCCGTCAACGGCTATGGGAACAGTTGTCCTGTAGCAGACGTACTTCTCTGGTTCGATCAGCCGTCCGTCCCTTGCTGGTACAAGAACCATTCCTTCTTGGCGCCCCCCTCGATCGGGCATAAAAGAGTTGGCGATTCGCGGCGCGATTCCTCCTTCGGGACTGCGGTGGCGACAACAGCCGGCCTCAGGTAACCGTTAAGAGCGCAGCTGGTCCATCAGGATGGACAGACAGCCCTTGGGCGGAATTCTTGTTGCAGGCCATGCCTCGGTCGATCATGTGTTTACACCTGCCGGGTCAATGGTCCAACCAGGTGGAGCGGCCTTCTATGCGGCGATGGCTGCAAGGGTTTTCTGCAACGAAGTCGGCATAGTGACGGCCGTTGGAAAGGACTTCGACTACTTGGATCTCCTCCTCAAGGAATTCGCATCCCAAGATGTGGTGATCACTCGGGCGAAGTCCTCAAGGTTTGAGATCCACTACGATGACAAGTGGGTGTCTCACTATCGAGTATCTTCGTTCGGCGCTGCTAGATATCTGAGAGCGGCCAGGATAGCAGCAGCATCCTCGAACTACTCGCACGTTCACTTGGCTCCGATGCCCCCCCACAAAGTGAGGAAGGCAGTAGATGCACTCAGGAGAAAGGGCAACACCACCATATCACTGAACTCTTGGGAAGGCTACATGACTTCTGAGGACGACAGGAAGGTGCTCAGAAGGTTGATGTCGGACGTTGACTTCTTCATCATAAACGAAAGGGAAGTGACGCGACTCGCTGAAGTGGACAGCATTTCTGCGGCCCTCAGGGTGGTCGATACGAGTCACCTCGTAGTCACTCTCGGTGAGTTCGGAGCCATATACGTAAGAGATGGAAGGCTCGATATGACACCAGCGCAGGCAGGGATCGGAGGACGGATCGTCGACACCACCGGGGCAGGAGACGCTTGGTGCGGCGCGTTTGTCGGGGCGCTTTCGAGAGGGGAGAGTGTGGCCTCCTCTATTCTGGCTGCGAGCATTGTGTCCGCCATCAAGTGCAGGGGATGGAACTTTGAGAAGATCAGATCCCTTCGGTTCAACTCTGTGGAGGAGATCGTCGACTTCGCAGTCAGACTGAGAGAGGGCGGCCAGCTGACTCTGAAGAAGTACCTGTAGAACTGAAACCCCCTCGGGACATCGTGGCCTGCCGCAACGCTTATTTCAGCATCTCCCCGCTCTGACTCTGTTCTTCAAGATGGATTGTTCAGACTTGGGTAAGAGTGGAATCAGAGTCTCCGCTATCGGCATGGGAATGTGGCAGGCGAGCGGGGCGATATGGGGGACGGACGTAACGGACGAGAGTTGCATCCAGGCCGTCGTCAGGTCGAGTGAACTGGGCGTGAACCTTGTGGACACGGCTGAAGCCTACGGCGATGGACATTCGGAGGAGGTGCTCGGGAAGGCGATCAAGAGGGTCGACAGAGAGAAACTGATCGTGGCCACGAAGGTGAATGGAAGTCATCTGAGGTACGATGACGTGCTCAAAGCTTGTGAGATGAGTCTTCGGCGTCTGGGCATCAAGCAAGTTGATCTGTACCAAGTGCACTGGCCAGACCCTTGGCAACAGATCCCGCTCAAGCACACAATGAAGGCCATGGAGAAACTCTACGACGAGGGCAAGATTCGAGCCGTGGGCGTCAGCAACTTCGCTGTGAGGGATCTTGAGGAGGCCAGAAGCATTCTGTCTCACGCCGAGATAGTTTCTGACCAAGTGAGGTACAACTTGATCAATAGACAGATCGAAGAGGAGGTTCTGCCCTATTGCTCGCGCGAGAAGATCACGATCTTGGCCTATGTCCCGCTGGCCCAAGGGGCTCTTACCGGCAAGTACAGCGAGGATTTTAAGCCAACTGACCAAGTGAGAAAGGACAACAAGGCATTCTCGGATCACAACCTGAGAGAGATAGCCGGGCTGCTCAAGGTTCTCCAGGGCATGGCTAACAAGAGGGGGAAGACCGTGGCTCAGGTCGCGCTCAACTGGATACTCTCTCATCCCGGAGTCATACCGATACCAGGTGCAAAGAACGCGGAGCAGGCCGAGCAGAATGCTAGCGCTGCCGGTTGGTCCCTGACCCAGGACGAGATGCGCGAGGTAACTGCAGCCGCTGACACAACAGAGCTCGACTACTTCTAACGACGGATCAGCGTCCTGGGTCCGGCCGAGTGGCCGAGGAAGATGAGAAACCGGCACGAGCTGTCCAGTTCACTTGGAGTGGAAACCGAAACCAATATCTACCGACCTTCGAGGTTCATGAGGAGAGGTCCAACACAACTGACTTGGCCGATCGAGACGGCTTGACTATTGGCTTCACGTACAACCTGCGCAAACCGACACAAGAATACGACCTAGAAGCCCTCAGAAAATACTCAGAGTGGGACTCCGAGACCACCGTTGAGGCAATCGTTAAGGCTCTTGAAGAGACAGGAAACCGGGTCATAAGGATACCCGCGGACAAGACCATATTCGGAAGACTTCGAGAACTCCGCGACAGGTTGGATATCGCATTCAACATCGCCGAGGGCATGTCCTCCGAACTCTTGGAGGGGGGGATGAGAGAATCGGTCGTGCCGACCTTTCTGGAATACCTGCAGATTCCCTACACTGGCTCGGGCCCCTTGTGCTTAGCAGAGTGCTTGGACAAGGTGAGGGCAAAGGAGATCGCGGGCTGGCATGGAGTGAGGACAGCGAAATACCAGCTGGTAGTCAAGTTCCCCTTCCAGCTCAGAGGAGATATGTCGTTCCCGCTCGTAGTGAAGCCCGTGGGCGAGGGCTCAAGCATAGGGCTGACTCAGAAGTCGAAGGTAAACGATATGGAGTCTCTGACCAAGCTCGCAAAGAGGATCACTGAGGTTTTCCACCAACCTGCCTTGATTGAGGAGTTCATCGACGGCAAGGAGTACACGGTGGGGATAGTAGGAAGAGCGGTAATGCCAGTGATGATGATTGACCTGAGCAAGATGCCCAACAACCCGTGCTTGCGGGACCAAGATGTCAAGGATGCGGAACCGGACTACACCTGGACGAACGGCCACGCGAAAGGTGATCCGGCGCTCAGTCTAGCTCCGTTCGACGGGCTCTACGAGGAACTCGCGAGGATGGCCGTGACAACGCATGAAGCCCTCAGATGCAAGGACTACAACCGACTTGACCTGAGGGAGAAGGGCGGTAGACCTTACCTCTTAGAACTCAACCCCCTCCCCGGAATGCATCCCGTTGACGGCGATCTGCCCACGGTAGCCAAGGCTGCTGGCATAAGCCATTCGTCTCTGGTGAACATGGTGCTGCTGGAGTCGATCCTCAGGTACAGGTCCGACTATCGCTTCACGGACAGGTTCAAGCCCGACCGGGTCATTAGAATAGCGCGAAACGTTGAGTCAACCTTGGCTGCTGCGCGATACTATGATCTGGATGTGGAGACAGTCTCCGGTACATACAGGTTGCTCAGACCAGTGATTTCGTAGGCTCCAAAGCGAAGCACTTGCACTCAACGACTCAGTTGTCTTCCAACAGAATAGGTCTTAACGCCGAGCCGGGCGCGCACCGGATCCGAGGCTTCTGAATTCGCCTGAACACTACAGGTGAAGCAGGTTCTGAACGATTCCACCTATGGATCGTTTCCTCTCTGAACGTGCCTGGTAAAATCTCGCGAAGGCCAGAACTATGTTCAACCCTGCGATGGCGACGAAGGCCAAAGCCGCAAACCTCATGTCGAGCATGAACGATGGTTGAGACGGCCCCGACACCTGCAGCGTTCGCGAGATTACCCCCAAGCTCCCTATTTCTCCCGCTCCCAACACGAGGAGCACTATGGTGAGGTGGAGGAGTGTGGAGGCGACTTCACACGATAGGTTCAGCACGCTCCACCTGTCAGTCAGTCCCTTGATGAGCACGGCCACGGATACCAGCAGGCCAAGTATCATGATCGTTGTAGCTATCGAGATCACGTCAATGCCCGCGGTGGATCTGACCATGTCTAGCATTCCGGAGATCTGTGGGTTTCCCTGCGCCCAGTTGATCAGGGCCCAAGGTAGCACCACAAGAAGTAGGGCGTACAGAAAGAACGAGAGCACGGCCTTCAGTATTTTGATGGGGTTGTGCGTGACAAACCATAGCCCGGTCTTCAGTATGCTAGCCATTCTACTCTCCGCCTCCTCCGATGCCAGCTGGAATGGGAACGTCGACCGAGAAAGACATCAGGTCGAAGAGCGTCGTGATCTTCAATCCCAAGATGACAGTGTGAACCTGTTGGCCGATCGAGCCAGATAGGTTGACTGGCATCTCGATGGTCCCCAGGGAACCTGGCGCGAGCCTCTTCTGGCCTGAGGTCTCATAGAGTTGCGACCCCTGTTCGGATAGCATCTTGACATCCACTGAGACAGCCATATCCAACATCCCGGCATTCTTTAGGGCTACGCTCAAGGTGCCGTTGAAGGCGCCGGTGCTGGGGTCCATGTTTCCATTGAACGCCAGTGGCGAACCGCCGTCCGAACCCAATGTAGACGCGGCGGATTGGATCACAGTGTAGTATGCCAATCCCATCCCGACGATCACGGCCACTTCAGCGACAATCAGAAGGTAGCCGAGCATCTGCAGGATTGTACCGGTTTTCAACCCGGGGCGTTGATTGATCGCAATGATATATAAGCCTGCGAAACTGCGACGCATTCCGCGCTGCGAATTCCAGCCTGCTTCCTGTCAGATGCCCACGGCAGCTCTGCAGTAGATCCTGTCACCCGTTCGCCTGATGAACTTCGGGCATCTGCCGCACTCGCCCACCAACACCGGCTGTCCGTCTTGAGCGCACGTCAACACCTCAACTGACACAATCTTGTACCTTGGGAGTTCTGGCGTGAACCCGAACTCCTTGACGAAGTCCTCAATGTTCATCGCTGGTGTGAACTTGTCCTCGAGGTCGACTACGATGCTCAGCCGCCTGACCTGAGGAAGTGATACCACATCTATGAAGGATCTATTCTTCTTCTCCACGTCCGCTCAACACCTCCACCCAAGGATTCCCCTTGAGGAACGACGGCAGGCCCTCATCGCTTGAGCCTTCGGGGACCTCAACGGCTAACCTCACTCTGGATCTCTCCGCCCTGACTGTCGCCCTAGCGGGGCGCCGGTTCGCCAGCTCTCTCACGGCCTCTTTCAGGTCTTTGATCTCGCGGCTCGCGGAGAGCAGAGCCGCTTCAAGCGACCTCACTTCCTGTCTGGTTTCTGCAAGCTCGGATCTGATCTCCGAGAGCGATTCTCCTTGTGGCCGCTCCGCGTCCAGCTCAACGTTTCTAGCTGGTATGGACTCAAAGACTCTCTTCTCGTCATACACGATGAGCCCTATCCCGTTATCTTGGAGGATCGCTCCGTCCACCGAAGCAGCGTACAACTTTGGGATCGCGATGTACAGCCTGTTCGCTCTTCCTCTGTGTGCCGCGGCGTTCACCACGGTTCGGAGAAGCGCGTTGCCGTTCAGCAGCTCCTCTTTCGTGAGATGTAGTATCACGGCCACGGACTTGCCGTCAGAGACCGCAAGTGCCGGCGGAGGAAGCAGCCCGAGCTCAGACTGGTTGCGCACTGGCTCCTCTCCTCTTAGAGAGAAGAACTCAAGGAGCCTACTCTTTGCCTTTTCTGCCACCAACCGTCACCCAGCCCTCCATTCTCTCCCACGTCCACTTGTAGTCTTCAGGAACCGAGTAGCCGTAGACTATCGCCCCCCTCCAGACTGAAAACTGAGGGGACTCACTCATCACCACGTCGCTGCCCTCTATCCCGTGCTTGACCAGCAGTGCCCTGATCTTGGCCTTCGAGTCCACCGCCACGTCCTCCAGACCCTTCGGGACAACCCAGTTGAAGTTGCCACCCGAGAGTATGATTTGCCTGTACAGGTAGGGCTGGAGTTCGACGGGTGTTCGTTCCACGGACTCGACTATTGCCTCGCCAAGGTCCTGCATTCCTCTGAAAGTCACGTCTCCTATCCTGACGTCGCGTGGCTTTGGCATGCCTCTCGAGAAGTAGCTCTGGAATATCTCGTTGTTCGGGTCGAAGACATACTCGCCTATCAGGAACCTCATCCATGAATTCTCCGCAAGGTCTATCTCGACTCTCGTACCCTCGACTCTGTACTTCGCCCTGAACCTTTCAGGGTCAGACTTGGCAGCGGCAATCGCCTTGTCGAGGTCCAGTGGCACCAAGCCTATGTTCTCTTTGACCCTCCTTATCATTGCTTCCTCGCCCACTAGGTCAGCGTAACCCGAGTCCTTCAGAACTTCTGCAGCGATGTGATTGCCGTCTGCTCCGCCCCTGTTGAGCGCGACCAGCGCGTTCCTGATCGGGTATTTGGATATCGGAGCTATCTGACCGTTCCCGTGACCGCTCTCAATCACAACGCAAGTCAGGGCCTTGTGAGAGATTGCCACCGCCAGCGGTTGGGGTATGATCGTCACCCCTGCTATGAGGCCACTCTCTCCTGCCACCTCGGCGCACAGGTCGAAGAATTTCTCGTACATGTAGCGCGGGACGATAGCCGAGAGCGACCCCACAACGAAGAAGCCCTTGAACTTGGGATCGGCCGATGCGAAGGGGCGAAGAGCGTATCGTATGAGCTCTTTGACTACGGTCCATGCTCTTTCGTCGTCCTTGTCTATGACACCGTTCCTCATGGGATACACAAGGCGCGTCGCGAGATCCTCCTTTGCTTCCAGGTAGAGAGGGGTTTCCTTCCCTACCACAACATCCGCGGTGACGCCCGATATCTTGGACATGATGGAGCGCTTGTCGGGGAAGTACCCCCTGTTCTGAGTCATCTCTGGTGTCTCGCCGAGCGAGATGGGGCCATACTTGTAGTCGCTTGTCCCGAAATCCATGCCGAAGACGTTCGCCTGTCTGTACGCTTGGTCGAATGAAGACAATCCCTGACTATCGCCAGCATTGCGGACACTCCGTATAAAAACCTCAGCTAAGGCGGTCCGGAAGACGGTCTTGCGCGAAAGTGGAATCCGAATCAGACGTGCAGCGAGTTCAGAAAGGAGTCAATCAGTGAGCGACTACGTCCTGTCAGAAGGAAGTGAAGTGCCCCTCTGATGTCTCCGACGAACCTGTTGTACGTGCCCTTCACGGCCAAGTTCCCGGTGGAAGGAAACGCATCCACGTCTAGAGGCACGCCCTTCAGCTTGATGCTGGCGTGGAAGTTGCCATCGGGCGTGTACGTGAAGTTCGGTGCGGAGGACTGGCACACCTTCCTGATGACGTTGAAGTCCACCAGTCCACGAGCTGCTATTGAGAATTCGCAGATCACCGATTCCCTAGTCGCTATGTCCATCACCTTCGCCAGTGCTTCCGTCGTCTGCACACCCCTGAAGGCCAGTGAGACCCTGACGAACCCACCTTCCAGTGCAGGAGAGAATCGTTGAGAGATTACGATCTCCTCGCCGTTCCCCAGAACGAATTCGGGCCCCCGCCTCTCGAGGCGGGCAAACTCAGATCGGGCAGCACTCAAGATGAAGGCGAAGTGCTCCTCAGGTGACATGCCCTCTCCGCGGGGTCGCAGGTATGCGGTCACGTACCCTGAGAACTGGAGACCGGATTGCAGCGTTGGTCACTTGCGAACAGTGTGGTCTGTTTTATAAGGTCAACACCATTCAGGCCAACTTGCACTGGACCCGGTCAAGTTACCGCCGGTCCGGTGGGCTGACCCTGCTGTCCTAACTGATGGTCTGTGCGAGTCCTTCGAGGCGCCTGATTCTGTTCTGGGTCGAAGGGTGAGTCGAGAACAGCTCCAGTATGCCCGCGTTTCTGAAGGGGTTCATTATCCACAGAGAGGATGTAGTAGGCTGGGCGTTCAGCCGCGCACCTGACTTCACATAAGAATCGATCTTGGCCAACGCGCCCGCGAGTGAGAGGGGCTTCTTGGTCAGACGAGCTGAAGACTCGTCGGCCGAATACTCCCTGCTGCGGGATATCGCCAGTTGAATCATGGTCGCGGCAATCGGGGCGATCAGAGCTGCCCCCATCATTGCCGCGGAACTCCCGCCTCCCTCTCTGTCCCTGCCTCCTCCCCAGAATAGCGAGTACATTATCATGTTGGCCAGATACGATATGGCCGTAGCTATGGAGACTGCGATCGTCATGATGAGCGTGTCTCTGTGCACGACGTGCGACAGTTCATGCCCCAGCACTGCCTCAACCTCTGATTGATCCATGACCTTCATGAGTCCTGTCGTCACCACAACGGTTGCATTCCCCGGACCTCTCCCTGTAGCGAAAGCGTTCGGCTGTTGTGACTCCACTATCCCTACCCTCGGAGTCGGGATTCCGGCCTCTTGGGCGACCTTCTCGACAGTTGCGTATAGCTCGGGGGCCTGCTCCTTCGAGACCATCTTGGTGCGCGTCGCGCCTATGACGAGCCTATCGCCGAAGAAGTAGAACAAGAAGTTCAGGCCCAAAGCCAATGCCAAGAAATACCAAGCCGTATCAATGCCACCGATCACGTAGCCCAAGCCCACTAGTAGGCCGCTGAGTAGACCGAACAATGCGGCCAACTTGAAGTAGTTCCCCCATCCACTCCCCAAATTCTGACTCATTCCTAAATTAAGACTTGGCAAACCTCGCTTATAATGGTTTCGAACGAATGGTACATCTCGCCTAGGCGGCTTGGAACTCATGCCTGGGGCCTCCTTGAGGTTTGCTCGAATTCTTCCTTGAGCATCTCGATGAAGGCGTTCCGCAACATTGCCTTCCGGTCCTCCTCTGTTGCCTCCTCGACGGTCTTTGACTTAGCCAGGATGTCCCTGATCCTCTTCATCTTCTCCTCTGGCAAGGGCAACATCTCCAGCGTCTGGAGGGCCTGCTTCTTTGCCCATGCCTCAGTGCCAACTTCTTCAGAAATCGTGAGCTTCGGGATAGCCTTTCGGTACTCCGCCAGAAGCTCCTCTTCGACAGGTCGGTAGTAGCTGGAGTCCAGAGCCAGAGCCGAATTGGCTCACTCGTTCTACTCTATTGGCGCAGTTTTTACCCTGCTTGTCTTCGTTACCTATGTTGTGCTGGTCGTTGTGCTAGTCTTGGTATCTGTCCTAATCCCACTACTCCAACCCTTTTTCCCGTAGCATGAAGCGGGGCGCGCGCTTGCCTTCCGCGAAAGCAAGCATACGACTCTGTTGTGAGCCGTGTCCCGGTCATGTCGGTTCGGAGGCCGACCGCCCTCTTTCCCCAAGAATGATCACGCGAGTTGCGGCAACGGCGTCAGCAGCACGCTCACTGCCAAGATCAGGCCAACAAGGAGGCCTAGCGCGATTACCTTGGGGCTCGAGCAACAAGAACCAGGATAGCGTCTCAGGAGGAGGCCCTGAGGTTCCTGTGGTCTCTGCAAGCAGCGTGAGGAACGAGAGGATCATGCACGCGAGCGCGCCTAATATCGGGCACCGGTGAGAGTCACAGGGCAGTTAGGGTTGATAGAAAATGCAGCTTCCATTTTCACTTTCTTTTGACAGTCCCTTGCGTGACGCGCGCGATAGCAAGGTTTCTGCGGGCAGTTAGCAGGTGTGGTCTTTATGGGTGGCAGGGATAAGGTGATCCCAGTTCGAGCAATCCTTATAAGTGGTTTCTCCGGCGCCGAGTCTGGCGATGAAGCTCGCCTTGGCGGCTTTCGCCGCCTAAACCGCCCTAGTTTCAGCTTCGCGGGGGATGACAGCTTCTGACGGAGGAGGAATCGCGTTGAGTTTTCATCGAGGGGAGGGGGCGGTTAATGGCCTCAACAGAGGAGACATTAGGTCAAACTAGGGTCACACCTGAGGACGGGACTTGGACTCGGGATGTTGCCGACTACATCCTTCAGAGACAGAACGAGGATGGGGGGTACGCCTTCGCTCAAGGCCTAGAGTCTAACGCCCAAGACACATACTATGCATTAGAGATCCTAGACTTGCTTGAGGTTAATCCGCCACACACTGAACAGACCACAAAGTGGCTGCGCGAGTTTCCCGCGAGGGACCTCTACGCATACTACTATGTCACCAAGGCAACGAGACTATGTCGGGAACCCGTTGATGGTGCGATCGCGGAACGTGTCCTTCTTCTTCGCCGCGCCGACGGCTCTTTCGGAACGGTGAATGTCGATGTTGAGGCTCCCTCAGAGTTCGTATCACCCTTCATGTCCACCGAGCTTCTCAACATGTTAGGCGTCACGTGGGATACTGGGAAAACGATTGACTGGCTGCTCAGATATCAGAACCGTGATGGCGGCTTCGCAACAAACGACCCCTCCAACCTCCGCTCGACGTTTCACGCCGTCACCTCTCTACGCAACCTCGGCTATCCCATAGAGAGACTGGGGCCAACCCTTGTGTTCGTCAGATCCTGCGAGCGGCCTAGAGGTGGATTTACTGTTGTGCCGGGCAACTCTGTACCCTATATGGAAGATGTCTACTACGGAGTCATGACGCTCGACCTCCTAGGCGAGCGTTGTAAGTTCCCTGAGCAGACCATCAAACATGCCTTCGGGTGCTTCAACTCAAACGGGGGCTTCAGACGCTCCGTGGAGCTTGGGATATCCACCTTTGAAGATACCTACTACGCACTAACCGTTCTACGGAAGCTGGGCCGAATCTAGAGGGACTGGAAACATGAGCGAGAAGGAGCTTGTCGAGAGGCGAACTAAGTTAGAAAATAGGTGGGCACAGCTACGTGAGCGCTACAAAGAGCTGAACGATAAGTTGAGGTCTTCAAATGACGAGACCGAAGATCGCAGGATCCAGGCCGGGATATCCGATATGGAGAAGACCATGAGCACTCTTGAAGAAGAGATACGACGGCTGGACGCGCAACTGAAAGAGTTCCAGTCATCTGCCTCCGTGTATGCTAAGAAGCATGAGAGTGTAATCCTCGCAGGCTGCCTCACATTGGAACGACATGTGAATGAGCTAAGGGCCACGCTCCTAGAGGGTAAGCCTCCCGAATCCGCCGGGATTGCGGGTAAGGCCCTTCCCCTGATGCCTGCAGAAGCGGAGTACGCGAAGAGGCGGCTCGACGAACTCTGCACAGAGGTGGAGGAGATTAAGAAAAGGTTCAGTCGCGGCCTTACAGACGAGACGCCTAGTCTCTCGCTTACGTACATGTGGGCAAGCGTGTTACTCGGCAAAATGGAGGGGATAACGGAGGCCCTAAGGCCAAGCGGGCTTGAGAGAAGATACGGCAAGATGCCTCCTGGCTACAGGAGCTTCCTTGAGGAAAAACTGCCATCGATCGAGCGAAGAATAGTTGAACTCCGCAGGCGATACACCACAGCGGAGACTGGCAGCTCTTCACTCCAACGGTGAGTCGTGGATGGACAGAAGTCCCCTGTATTTCCGGTTAAGAACGGCGCTGGAGAAAAACACGGAGTGTCTGCTCTGCGTGATAGAAGATGAGCTTGAACGCAGGTACATCCAGCACTACTTCTCCGAGCTTGTCATGGACCCGCCCTCAAGACGCGAGCTCGTAGAAAGCAGGGGCTTCTGCAACTATCACTTGCACCGGATCCTGATGGAAGTGATGAGGCCTGAGATCTTCGAGGGCACAGGGATGGCGTTAGTAATGCGAAGCGTCGTCGAAACGCTGATCCAAGACCTGAAGACGCAAGAGGATTACGTTGAGAGAAGCATCCAAGCTGAAGAGCGTCGATTGGCAGCGCGGATGATGTTGTTCATAAAAAGCGTTAGGTCAAGGGTAACTCACCCGCGGGGGCGAGAGGGCTTTCTTGCAGGGGAGGTGCGACGAATGCTTCGAAATGCCAATCGATGTCCTATCTGCCTCTATCGATCTGCCTTCACGCAAACCTACATGGCTGAGTTCATCGAAATCCTTGCGAGCGGGGACGCCAGGTTCGGGCGACTGTTCGAGGAATCCAAAGGACTGTGCATCCCCCACTACGTTGCGGTCATACGCACTGCGGAGAAGCGGTTGGGTGCTAAAGGGCGTAAGATCATCAAGCTGATCGTTAAAGTTGAGCGAAGGAACCTTGATCGGCTGAACTCCGAGTTCACTGAGTATTTGAGGAAACATGACTACAGGTTCTCGAAGGAACCATGGGGATCTGAACGAAACGTCGTAGCGCGGGGAGTAGCGAAGCTTGTGGGAAGATTTGGGCTTGTCGCCCCGCGCATGGACGAACTGGTTGAGACGCCTCTGTCCACTATCGCTGAGGTCAATAGGTCTAGGGGATATGAGAAGCTTAGAACGGAGGGCGCCTACTTGGCGACTAGGAATGAAGAAATGACCAGACATCTGATGCAGCTCGAGTCCGAATGCGCGGGGCTACGCTTCAGGGCCCATGAGTTCTTCGAGGACAACAAGGCACTGGTTATCAGGCTATCTGGCCTCAGAGCGGAGAACAAGAGCTTCAGGAAGATGCTTGAAAAGCACGGTCTCATTCAGCCAATCGCCATGGAGGAAGCCAAGCAGGAAGATCAGAGATTCAGAGATGAATACCTGTTCTTCCATGAGGAACACTGATGGTGAAACGACAGATATCAGAACCAAGCAGCACGCCGAATGAAGACAGGAGGGGTTGGCTGAAGGGCAATGTCTTCTATATGGGATTAACAAGCCTTCTAGGCGACCTCAGTCATGAGGCGGCCACAGCGATACTACCGTCCTTTCTAACGGTTCAACTCCATGTGGGGCCTGAAGCTCTAGGCTTGATTGAAGGAGCGTCGGACGGAGCGTCAAGCATGGTGAAAATCTTCTCGGGATACTGGAGCGATAGGATGGGAAAAAGGAAGCCTCTGATGAACTTCGGCTATGCCTTAACAGGTGTCCTAGGGCCAATGATCGCCGTAACCACTGCATGGCCACAAGTGTTGCTGTTGAGGATGAGCGCTTGGGCAGGCAGAGGTGCAAGAGGCCCACCTAGGGACGCCCTGTTGGCAGATTCCGTTACGGCTCCCGTGAGAGGAAGAGCCTTTGGCTTCCAAAGGGCGATGGATACCGTGGGGGCTGTCTTGGGGCCTTCCTTAGCTCTGTTACTCTTGCCCCTGATAGGTTACCGTGAGATCTTCGCCCTTTCCGCTATCCCGGGTCTCGCCGCGTTCCTAGTCGTCTTCTTTCTGGTCCGGGAAGTTCAACGACCGAAAGGAAACGATTCAGACCCACAGAAGCCTCCTCTTAGAAAGAGTGATTCGAGCTACATCGGTTCTCTGAAGGTTTTGCCCCGCCGTTTCAAACTCTTTCTTGTGGCAGTATGCGTCTTCGGGCTAGGCAACTTCGCCAACAGCCTCTTCGCACTTAGGGCGCAGCAAATCTTAGCCCCCCAGTATGGTGACATGCAGGCCTCCATGTTAGCGATCGGGCTGTACACTATGTTGAACGTAGTCTATGCAGTTTGCTCGATTCCAGTAGGGGCCCTGAGCGACAGAGTAGGGAGGAGAGAGATTCTCGCGTTTGGGTATTTCCTTTCATCCGTAGCCTGTCTTGGAATGGCGTTCTTGACCGCGGACTTCTGGGTTCTGATACCGGTTTTCCTTATGGCAGGCCTCTTCACAGGAATCACAGACACCATCGAAGGAGCGACCGCGGCCGACCTCTTACCTCAAGACGCAAGGGGCACAGGGTACGGTTTACTCCAGACCACAAACGGGATCGGAGACTTCGTCTCAAGTACGATGGTAGGATTCTTGTGGACCCTAGTATCGCCTCAGGTGGCCTTCAGCTACGCGGCCGTGCTCTCGGCATCTGGCGGAGCCCTTCTTCTCTACCTGACTCGAGGTCATAGACTTTCTTGAGAATCGGGGCTTTCGTGTCAGAGCACCTGGCCTAAGGAGTGAGCCCGTTCAAGACACTCGCAAGGATAATGAAAGAGAGGATGCCAAATTCGGATGAGGAAGGATAGCCTACCTCTTTGGGTGGTGGAATGAGGATCCGGTCGGGGAGTGGGGAAGTTCCCGCGAGGGTTCCCTGAAAGACCGTGCACTCCCCAGCTCAGCTCGTGGATTCGGGTCCTCCCACAAACACCAACGAGACCGTCGAGATTGCTATCAAGAATGGTATGATGGCCGTGACCGTCAAGGAGGGCTCTCTCGAACTGGGCTGGCTCAAGCCTGAGGGGAGGGGCTGTCAGCGCTCTGGATTGCGTTCCTTTCGGCTTGGCCACCCCTTGTTGTCCTCTGTTTGCCCCATTGGAAAGTTTCGGTAACGTTTCTGTTGCCTTATTCCCAATTAGGGTAACACCTCTGTTCTCCAAACAGCCTGTTTTCGGGCAAGGTCATTCGATCTCTAGGAGTTTTCTCATATGTAGATGATGGTTGGAGTTCCCCTATGGAATGAATGGATAGAACGGTTGTTGCCAGCCGCAACTCAGGGCGTCGTTCTAGGTTGCCTAGGCAGACACTAACGAATGATACAGGGCATTCCGACTCGACTGGCGACATGTTAGGAGGTTCGGGCAGGCGGGATTGTGTGCCACGGAGAGTGCCAATGGGAAAGATCAGCCGGGTCAATGGGTGCGGACCACCGCAGGGGCGTGCCTGTGAAGCGCGGTGAGACACTGTCACGGTGACAACAGGCTGGTCTCGATTCTCTCCTTTCCCTTTCCGGGCTTCTTCCCCCTCTCAACTCGGACTGGGCCTATCTCGCTCGTGTTTCGGACATGTGTGCCAGCACATTTCATGGCAGGGTATGGCTCTATCTTCCAATACCTCGTCTCCCCTTCCTGCCACATCTTCACCGGATAGCCCCTGGTGATGATCGTGTTGACCTGGTCCTCAACCGACTTGAGCTTCTGTCTGTCGATTGCGGAATCAAACAGGTAGTCGTTCCTGTCCTTCTGATCGTCCACCAGACCGGAGGAAGCCGGCTGAGCCCCGAAAACGCCCTGCATCGCATAGAACACTATGTGGGCAGCTGAATGTAACCTCATTGTTCTGTACCGCCTTGTCCAATCGATCGCGCAACTCACTCGCTGACCGAGTGCGAAACTTGGGTCAGTTTCCATCTCGTGGACTATGTCTTCCCCGGTCTTCTTCGCACTGAGCACTCTGACACCTTCTATGTCGCCGGTGTCACAGACCTGACCTCCCCCTGAAGGATAGAAGGCAGTCGCATCAAGGATCACTTCCTTCCCGGAAACCGAGACGACTGTCGCATTGAACTGGTGAACGTAGGCGTCGTCGTTGTAGAGTTTTCTCGTCGCCACAACGAAGTCGCGGGCTCATTGCTAGTTAAGCCTTCCAGCCCCACGCTGTTGAGACCTGTTGCTGCTCACTAGGGACAGACCAATCAAGCATTTGTCCGCATCGCACGTCTGCCATTCGGTCGACGTGCTGCTCCCTTCGGAACCTGAGGTTATCTTGTGTACGGCTCCCCGTACCTACGCCGGACTAGCTTCTCAAGTTCCCACTGGAGCGCATGGTCCAGATCTCTTTGGCGCTGAGAGGAGAAAGATGTCGGGAGGGTTGATGGGAGTCTGACGACAGGGCCTTCAAGGACAAGAGGCGTGGTGGCAGATCGGACAGGAATGGGCTCGTGTCTCATCAAGTCGGCGATCAACTCGCTCGTAGGACTCTGGCCCTTGCTCGCGTTCCTGACGATTCGATCAACAACTCTTGCGGGAATAGGCCTGAAGCCGAAGGGATGAGACCCTTGCTCAGCCATACCCCTGATAGCCTCGTGACTATCTGTGCTCTCGACCCCGACCCCGACTGGATTGGGGACAGACAGGCTTTCAATCTTCAGGACTGCCATTGTCCCTTCAGGCCTGAAGACGTAGACATCATGCCCCATTCCTTGGGCCTTGACCACCAAGATGTGCCATCCCTTGGGTCTTCCTTCGTATTCGCGGAGGATGCCGCGCAGTACCTGCTCATAGGGCACGATGTCCGAGGACATGATACGACTCTACTAGGTCTCAAGTAGATTAGTCTATCGCCTTGGCCGCTTGGATCTGATAGCACTACATTGTTCTGCGTTGCGTTTCCACAGCTTTGTCGAAGCATTTATACTGAGTTGCAGCAACTCACAGTTGAGCTTGATTTGAGGGAGTACGACCTGATATCGATAGGCACTGGCTCCGCCATGAGCATCGTTGAGGCCATGATGCGAGAGAAGCCTGACTTGAAAGTTGCCGTGATCGACAAGGACGAGCCCGGCGGGATATGCCTAACCCGCGGGTGCATCCCGTCCAAGATACTGCTCTATCCAGCCGAGCTGATAAGGACAGTCGAGGGGTCGGACGAGTTAGGCATAGAGGTCAGAGTCCAGAGCATTGACTTCGAGAAGGTCATGACCAGGATGAGGACCCTGATCCGCAGGGACATAGATGGGATCAGAGAGGGCCTGTCGAAGGCGGAGAACATTGACTACTATCCACACGTGGCTGAGTTCGTGGCACCCTACACGCTGAAAGTGAACAACGAGATCATAACTGCCAAGATGATCTTCCTTTGTAGCGGATCCCGTCCCATGATACCGAAAGTCGACGGTCTGAAGGACACCGGGTACTTAACCAGCGATACACTGCTGAGCCTGAGCAAGTTGCCCAAGAGCATCGCCATCATAGGCGGAAGCTACATCGCGGCCGAGTACGGTCACTTCTTCTCGGCGATGGGTTCGGATGTCACAATCATCGGCAGAAACTCCCAGTTCCTGCCAGAAGAAGAGCCCGAGGTCTCGGCGCTGGCGAAGAAGGAGCTCAGCAAGCACATTAGGATACTCACAAATCATGAGGTAATAAGGGCTGAGAAGGCGCCTCCGTCGGGCAAGAGGCTGATCGCAGTCAACGGGGGGACTGGACAGAACCTTGAGGTGGTAGCCGAGGAGATACTCGTTGCTGCGGGCAGGGAATCCAACTCCGACCTGCTGCATCCCCAACTCGGAGGCGTGAAGGTTGACGACAAGGGCTGGATCTTGGTGAACGAGTACCTTGAGACTTCCCAGCCAAACGTCTGGGCCTTGGGTGATGCGATCGGGAAATACCAATTCAAACACGTAGCGAACTACGAGGCTCTGGTTGTGTACTCCAACGCCGTGCTCGGGAAGAAGTTGAAGGCTGACTATCATGCGGTCCCACATGCCGTATTCACGTACCCAGAGGTCGCGAGCGTCGGGTTAGGCGAGAAGGAAGCTGTGGAGAGATACGGTCTGAGCAAGGTATTGGTCGGCATTCATAGGTATCAGGATACGGCAAAGGGAGAGGCCATGGGAGCGAAGGACTACTTCGTGAAAGTGCTTGTCGAGGTTGACACGATGAGGATACTCGGCGCTCACATCATTGGACCTCACGCCTCCATTCTGATACACGAGATCATAGACACGATGTACTCCTCTGAGCAGACGATATCTCCGATAGTTGAGGCAATGCACATCCACCCAGCCCTGAGTGAAGTCGTCGAGAGGGCGTTCCGGGCCCTCATGACTCCCGAGCAGTACCATCATGTGATCGAGCATCATCTCAACCTGCCGACTGGTTGAGCCCAGCGTGGCGTCTACCATTGGGCGGGACGGAGAGCCCCCCTGTGGCCCGGTTTGGCTGCCATTCATCTTCCAGATCTGGGGCCGGGATTCTGTCGCGTCATTGTCGGGGCAAGTATTCGGTCGTTGAGCCTACTGACAAGGTCAGATCCGGCGTGGGTTCGGCCTTCTGGACCAGTTGAGCCGCATGTTCGCATTCATCGGGGCGCGGGCACAGCGGCCTCGCGCAAGGCGACAGCTGCCGAATCGGACCCAAAATCCGGGAAGAAATGTAAAGTTTAAATCAAAATCCCGAAGGTGAGCGCTGAAGACCGCGAAATGACCTACTTGGGCAGACAGATCATGGCAGAACTGTTCGGATGCGACCCAAAACCTCTGAAAGACCTAGAGGCAGTCAGAAAGACCATGGAAAGGGCAGCTAGAGCAGCAAACTCGACCGTGGTCCAGTCTGCCTTCCACAAGTTCGGTGACATGGGTGTGTCCGGTGTGCTCGTGATAGCCGAATCACATCTGTCCATTCACACTTGGCCCGAGTACGGCTACGCGGCAGTTGACGTGTTCACTTGCGGCGAACACACCAAGCCGGAAGAGGCCCTGAAGGTTCTCATCAAAGGCTTCAGGGCAAAGCGCGTCATCAGCAAGCTGTACCCGAGGGGCTCGAAGGATGAACTCGAGATCATGGAGAGCGTACTACCTAACACAGGGGTCTGAGCCGACCCTCGCACTCTTCCCAATAGAGCGCATCGTGTTCTCCGGGCAGAGCAAGTTCCAGCGAATAGAGGTGGTGGACTTCGAAGAGCTGGGGAGAGGTCTGGTTCTTGACGGGTTGATACAAGCTGTTGAGTCGGATGAATTCATCTACCACGAGAGCCTAGTCCAGACGGCTCTCTACAACTGCTCTCATCCTAGGAAGGTCGCCATAGTCGGTGGAGGAGACGGCGGAGCGCTCAGGGAAATCCTGAGGTGCAAGGCTGTAGAGAGAGCTACGATGGTCGACATCGACAGAAAGGTTGTGGACGTGTCTAAGAAATACCTGCGGAGGATCCATCGAGGGTCATTCAGCGACAAGAGGGCGGACGTTGTCATCGGAGACGGCAGGGAATACCTCAGCAGGAGAAGGTCTGCGTTTGATGTCATCATCGTGGACATAACGGACCCCGTGCCATCAGGCCCAGCTCTCTTCTTGTATTCGGTTGAGTTCTACCGCTTGGCAAAGAGGGCGCTCAACTCAGCGGGAGTGCTCGTGACCCAGGCCTCGCCTTACGAGGGCAAGCAGTTCATGAGAGTGTTGAGATCGCTCAGGTCAGTGTTCAAGACAACCCTTCCGTTTCACGCCTACGTGAAGACTTTCGCTGACGATTGGGGGTTCGTGCTTGCCACGGATCAACCATCGCTGAGATCGAGCTCACCAGAGAACGTTGACAGTTGGATCTCAAGGTCGATTTCTGGGAAGAACAGGTATCTCACTGGGAGCACGTATCGAGCGAACTTGGCGATCAACCCGAGCGCTGAAAGGAGACTCAGAGAACAAGTGAAGCCTATCACTGACTCTGAGGCCCGCCGAAAAGTCGGACTGACCGAGACGAGTTCCCCCTGGGTATACCAGTAAGCCAAAGCAGTCTGTCCATGTCCTCAACCTAGGAATGACATAGGAGGTCAGCCACAAGGCCCGACTCCTCTGATCCAACTCCGGCTCTCAATACCGGCTGAGACAGGTGATGCACTATGGGTGAATCGTGGTCCCGCTGTTTCCGGACAGGACGTCGACGGCTTTGTCGAGATGACCTATATGGACGAACTTCCCACCTAAACGTAGGAACCTGAGCGACGCCTCGATCTTGGGAGCCATTGACCCCTGAGCGAACTCCCCTTCGGAGAGCAGGCGCTCCGCTTGGGTCATCGACATTTCCCTCAAAAGCTTCGCTTCAGGAGTCCCGTACTTCAAGTAGACCCCATCTACATCCACCAAGATCAGCAGTGCATCGGCCCGCACCTCGGTGGCTAGGAGTTGGGAAGTGAGGTCCTTGTCGACAACTGCCTCGACGCCACCCAGGTTCCCACTGCGGTCCCTCAGCGTCGGCACACCTCCCCCGCCACAGGCGATCGGGATGCAGCCTCCAGATATCAGGCGCTCAACCGCCCCCGCTTCAGCGATCAGCCTCGGGTTAGGCGAGGGCACTACCCTTCGCCAACCTTTCCCCGCCTCCTTCGCTACGGTCACACCCTGTCGCTCGGACAGACGCTTGGCCCCATGTTCTTCCATGAACCCTCCGATGGGCTTCGAAGGGTCGGCGAAAGCGGGATCATCGGACTCAACTATCACTTGACTGACCAGCGTCACCACCGTTTTGTCTATGCCGCGTTTGCGTAACGAATTGGCCAGGCTCTGTTGGATCATGTATCCGATCAACCCTTGGCTCTCTGCCCCACACGCGTCAAGTGGCAGAGGCGGAACCTTGTCGGCCGACAACTCGTTCTGCCTCAATATGCTCCCGACTTGGGGACCATTGCCGTGAGTGAGGACCACTTCGTATCCTTGGCCCACTATTTCTGCAACCTGCTCACACGCGGCACGTACGTTGGACATTTGCTCCGAGTATGTGCCAACCTGTCCGTACCCAAGGATCGCATTGCCGCCTAGGGCTATGACTACCCGGCCTTTCACGATCTCCTTGATCCCTCCGAGGATATGAGCGTTTCCAGTGAATCGAAACGCTTAAGGCAGGTGCACTCATCGCACGCGATGTGGCGACGGAAAAGAGCCCCTCGAAACGGTTCGCAGCTCTAATCCTCGGTGGAGGGTTCTATCAGGCTGGCTGTTCCACTGTGACCACCATCATCGGGCCATTGTTGAACTCGAGGGGGATATCCGTGGAGCAGATTGGATTCCTCAACTCCGCGAACTGGGCCGTAGTGACATTGGCCTCCATACCAGCTGGCAGACTCTCGGACAGGCTCGGTAGGCTAGTCCCTTTTGTGGTCTCTGCCGTGGCAGCAGCAGCTGCATGGGGAGCACTGTACTTGAAGGTAGATCTCACCATGTCGTTTGTCGCGTTCATCTTGGCGGGGCTTTCGCTCGCGCTGTTCACCCCGAACTCCACCGCCATCATCTCTGAGCGCTTCAGCCCCAGAGTCGCTCCCGTTCTGTTCGCGGTGTTCTACTTGGCAACCTTGGGTGGCGCTGCTGTCGCCTCGGTGCTCTCGGGCTGGGCATCTGAGAACCTGGGCGCTGCCACACCGCTGTTGATCTCATCCCTCCTTTTTGCGGTATCAGGCATCGCCTTGACAATCTCGGCGCGGTCGAACAACAAACAAGGGGCTTCCGACAACAAGCGAAGCGTTCGACACATCTTGGATTCATTGAACATCGGGACGATTGTCTCGAGCGTCAAGAACAGTCCGTTGCTCGCATTCTATGGGTTTGCCCTGTTCTTCCACTCGCTTGGCTATCAGATGATAACTCCCTACTTGAGTCTCTACGCCGAGAAGGCAATAGGGCTTGACATAGCTAGCATCGGACTTGCCATGGCGGCCTGGAATGTGGGGATGATGGTCGGGATAATCCCGTGTGGTTGGATCTCAGCTAAGGTGGGTAGCGAGGTGATGCTCGTCGGCCACTTCATACTCTCGGCAGTAAGCTGGTCAGCAATCACTCTCTCCCGAGATCTCGTCTCAGCGGCGGTCTTGTTGTTCTTCTTCGGGCTGGTGGGTTCGATGGATCTTCCCGCGAGAAGAGCATTGACAGCCGAACTGTCCCCAAAGGACAAGCTGGCCGAGGCCACCGGGTTCATCGAGCTGGTGAACGGAATAGGGGGACTTCTCGGAAGTCTGCTCGGCGGTTTCCTGTTCCAAGGACTCGGTCCGGCTTTCCCCTTCTACTTCGGCCCGCTGATGACGTTGCTGTCGGTTCCACCAATGCTCAAGCTCGCTGGACGAATCAGAAAGGGGCAGAGGAACGCACGCGAAATTGACTCCGGGCAAACGTCATACTAGCCAGCCACAGCTGAGACTGCTGAGAGCGCACTGAAGAAGCTGGCCGTGACACTGTGGAACGAGAGGCACACAAGGAATACGGCACAAGCGGACCAACCGTAGTCACTATTGGCGCTAGTTCACTGCACATCGCCCGGAACATTCTTCGTCGCTTCAATGCACGGAATCTAGTTCGCCAATAGACGGGTTGGTGTCCAGTTCCGAGGCAGCTGGATATGGTTCTCGCGTGAACTGCGTTGGACCTGAGACCCTCTAGATATGTGTACACGTAGGAAACATCCTGTTGTATGGAAGCGATATATACTAATGCGCCCTTGCCACTAGGTTACTATGAAACCTGCGAGCGATGGCCGCAGGAAGGCGTCGCGGGAGGCACGCGGGAATGCTGCTCACAGGAGCAGGTCAAGCCGGAGGAGGAGACCTTACTCCGGTCGTTCAACGGGTGAGGCGTCGAGACCAGGCAAAGTCGCCACAGGTCCCGGTATCACCAACGACACGCGCGCGACCGATCGGGCCTTGATCGAGGGATTTCCCGTTGATGAGTTGGGGACGAGAGCTGCGATCATCGACGCTCTGCGCGAGGGGGTCTGGGTAATCGACAAGGATTCACGTACCGTCTTCGTCAACGCTCGGATGGCGAAGATGCTAGGATACACTCCTGAGGAGATGTCCGGAAAGCACCTCTTTGAATTCATGGACGAGCGCGGAGCAGAGTTTGCCACTCGCATGCTAGACAGGCGGAGGGCGGGCATCGATGAGCAGCATGAGTTTGAGTTCGTAGGGAAGAACGGACGGCGAGTGCACACACTGATGGAGACGGCTCCGATCATGAACACCGACGGGAGTTACGCTGGAGCAGTGGCCGGAGTGATGGACATCACCGGACGCAAGCTGGTGGAAAGGGAACTCGAAGCCACCAACAGGAGACTACAGACGCTTCTTGAGACCTCCATAGAAGGGATCGCGACTGCCGACACGAATGAGAGCATCACCTACGCCAACGGGGCGTTCGCCGAGATTCTGGGTTATAGCAAAGAGGAACTGCTCGGGATGAGCCTACAGAAACTCATGGACGCGAAAGAGTTCGCGAAAGTGCGGGAGCAGTCGACGATCCGGAGGACTGGAAAGGTCAGTCGCTACGAACTCGTCATGCGCCGTAGGGACGGAGAACCTCGCATCGTCCAAGTATCGGCCTCGCCTTTGTGGGGCAATCAAGGCGAGTTCGTGGGTAGCACGGGCATTTTCATGGACCTCACTGAACAGAAGAAAGCTGAGAAGGTCATGCAGGAGATGAATGCACAACTTCGCTCCCTAGTCCGAGCTATTCCTGACGTTGTGTTCTTCAAGGACGTTAGGGGTCGCAACCTGATAGTCAACCAAGCATTTGAGAAGATGGTGGGCCTGAGTGAGCAGGAGATAGCGGGAAAGACCGACGAACAGTTGCTCCCGGCAGATCTTGCCGAACAGTGCAAGAAGAGCGACGAAGAGGTATTCAACGGCGTCGGACCTGTCCTCTTCGAGGAGCAGACAACCAACAGGGACGGAGCGCCAGTCTTCTTTGAGACGATCAAGTCACCGATTCTCAATGATAAGGGGGAGACAGTCGGGCTCGTGGGGGTGAGCCGAGATGTGACCCAACACAAGAAGGCAGAAGAGGCCCTTAGAGCGACCGAGGAGAGATACCGTCAGCTTATCGAATCTGCACACGAGGGAGTTTGGGTCACTGACGCGGCATACAGGACGGTCTTCGTGAACGCCCGTATGGCGGAAATGCTGGGGCACACTCCCGCTGAGATGCTGGGGAAGGACAAACTCTCTTTCATGGACGCAGCCAATCAGAAGATTGTCCGACATTACACTGAACGCCGAAAAAAGGGCCTTAGAGACCAGTACGACATCGAACTCATCAGAAAAGACGGAGCCCACATCCACGCAATCGTGGCGGCATCCCCAATAACTGACAGCGGAGGCAACTACGCGGGAGCTCTCACCCTCATATCTGACGTCACGGAACGCAAGCGTGCAGAGGATGAGGCCCGCCTCCTGCAATCCATAACGACGGAGGTGAGCAGAGCCGAGGATCTCGATTCCGCTCTGAGAGCTGTGTTGGGCCGCGTCTGCGAAGCGACTGGCTGGGACGTCGGTGAAGTCTGGGTCCCCCGACCCGATGGGTCATATTTGGAGTGTTCTCCGGCTTGGTATGATAGGACGGGTGGACTCACGAGATTCAGAAAAGAGACCGACGGATTCGTGTACGCCAGCGACGAGGGAATCGCCGGTCGTGTTTGGCGGTCCAAGAAGCCCCTGTGGGTGAAAGACCTAGCGCTTGTGAAGGAGTACCCGCGTGCTCCGATTGCATTGCGACATGGCTTCAGGTCGGCAGTGGGGATACCCGTGACAGCCGCCGGCGATTTGGTGGCCGTGATGCTTTTTGGACTCACTGAGTGGCGAGACCAAGACGAGAGATGGGTGGACCTGGTGTCGTCAATCGGTTCTCAGCTCGGTCTGGTGATCTGGCGAAAGAGAGCCGAGGATGAGCTCAGGACGCACTCGCAACATCTAGAGCAACTCGTTCGAGAAAGGACCGAGAAGCTGAAAGAAGCCGAGAGGCTTGTGGCGATAGGCGAGACAGCCCTCATGGTGGGCCATGACCTGCGCAATCCGTTGCAGGCGATCGTCAACAGCCTATACTTGGCCAGCACAATGATAGGCGAACCGCCCCTCTCCCTCGGGGAATCCAAGGAACCCCGGCACCAACCGAACATAGGAGGCCTACTTAATGAGATTGAGAAGCAAGTGCAGTACATGAATGGAGTGGTCAGCGGCCTGACGGACTTCGCAAGGCCGATGCGTCTGAGATTGGTCGAGACTGACACCCGTCAGCTCATTGACGAGACACTGTCGACCTCACCCGTTCCACAAGATGTCGAGGCAACTGTCAGGGTCGAAGATGATGTGCCCAGACTGCTGGTAGATCCTCAAATGATGAAGAGGGTTCTAACAAACCTGGTCCTGAATGCAGTGCAGGCGATGCCGAAGGGCGGGAAACTGATGATACGAGTTTCCAAGTCAGGCGAGACGGCCATGATCAGCGTGCGCGACACTGGCAGGGGGATACCTGATGAGGTCTTGCCCAAGCTCTTCAACCCGCTGTTCACCACGAAAGCAAAGGGTGTTGGGTTAGGGCTAGCGGTCTGCAAGCGAGTGATCGAAGCTCACGGGGGCACCATCTCGGTCAAGAGCAAGCCAAGCAAGGGAAGCGAATTCACTCTCACGATACCCCTCAAGGTTGCTTGACTGAATCGACACCGGGGCGGGAAGGATCAGAATCCAGGCGCGATCTGAACTAGTGACCGATAGGTGAAAGGCTTGGGCAAAGGAAGCTTGGAGTAGTTCGCACGTCATGCCCTCAGTAGAGTCGGGAGATAGGATGCAACAAGGGCGACTCAAAGGGTTTAAAGCTGAACCGCCCTGTGGAAGTCCGAAAGGTCAAACCAGAGAAATGAGTGAAATCAACAAGGCGACGCGTGATCTTCTCGACATAATCAGATTCACCGAAAGCCTGTCTGCGAAGATAGCGGACGTTTCCGACGACGGTGCCCTCTACAGCATCTTGCACGCGGAGTTCAAGAAATCACCTTACAGTTCCAGCATAATGTTGATGACTGATGATGGCTCGAAGCTCAGATACGCGGTGGTTGTGTTGCAGGGGATAGGCCTCGAGACGATAGAGAGGATCACTGGGCTCACCATCAGGGACTTCAGAGTGGATTTGACAAGGTCAGGGCTCTTCCATCAAGTGGTGCTCGAGGGCAAGACGGTCTACACACCCGCCAATGAGATTGTGGAAGCCCTGCTTCCACGGACGCTGGCCACTGTGGTCTCGAAAATCCCCGGCATTGAGAAAAGGATGACGGTCTTGACGCCATTGCATCGGCACGGCAACGTGTTCGGTATCTTTACGATGTCCTCAGCCGAGTTGGCTGAGGAGTTCACCCCATCGGTCATGAGCTTAGCCCGACATATCGCGAGCGCCATGCGACGAGTTGAGGACATCACTGAACGAAGGAAGCTGGAGGCTGAGCTTGAGAGACATACTGAGCACTTAGAGGAGCTTGTCGAGGAGAGAACCGAGAAGCTGCAGGATGCCGAGCGGCTGTCCACCATCGGTCAAGTGGCGGCCGCCGTGGGTCATGACCTCCGCAGTCCGCTCCAAGTGGTGATGAATGAACTCTACTCCGTGAAGACGAAGCTCGCGTCGTTGCCTATGTCACAGCAGAAAGTGGCAATGGAAGAAGGCTTCACAAGAGCCATAGGAAGGGTGGAAGAACAGATAGAATACATGAGCGGGATCATCTCAGACCTTCAGGAAGTCGCGCGGCCCGTGAGACCGCAACTTGCTGAAACTGACCTGCCCGCTGTCGTGAAGGGGGCGCTCTACAGTACGATCGTGCCTGAGACTGTCACGGTCTCAATCAAAGGTGGAGATGAACCCGACTTCCCGAAGCCAATGGCCGACGTTGCCATGTTCAAACGAGTCTTTGTTAACATGATAAACAACGCAGTTCAGGCAATGCCTCATGGCGGGAGTCTTGTCATCGGGATGTCCAAAGCGCCGGGAGGCGTAGCGGTCAGCTTCCGGGACACGGGCGTAGGGATCTCTACAGAGGACATGACAAGGATCTTCCAGCCGCTTTTCACTACGAAGGCGAAGGGACAAGGACTGGGACTAAGTGCTTGTAGGCGCATAGTCGAGGCTCATGGGGGGAGCATCACAGTGGAAAGTCAGGTTGGCTTGGGAACCACCTTCACCGTGAGAGTACCACTGGGGAAGTAGACGGAGACAGTCAATGGAGCTTGAAAGCCTTCGTGCGCCGCGACAGGCCCAAGCTAGGGGCTATTGAGTTCGGCCGCAAATCCGTTGCCGATGCTGAAACTACCCCTGAGTCTTATATCTTCGGACGAGCTGCCCACCAGAGCCTCGAATTCGCCGGGCTCCAAGACGGGTTTCATGCCTTCACCGGGAAACGCGAAGTCCTGCGCGTATAGAGTGAAGGTGATCGTCTTCTCCTCTCCGGGTTCGAGCTGCACTCTCTTGAACCGTCGCAGCTCTTTCAGGGGCCTTGCGAGACTGGCCACCACATCGTGAGTGTATAGCTGCACGACTTCATCTCCCTCCATCTCACCGATGTTCCTCACGTCGAAGTCTATCGTGGCGTGCCCGCTCTTCTCATCGACTTCTACGCTCAGGTTGTCATACTCAAACCGAGTGTAGCTTAGACCGTGGCCAAATGCAAAAGTGGGAGTTCCGGGGATGTCAACGTAGTCACAGCTTCTTCCCGTCGGCTTGCAGTTGTAGTAGAGGGGAAGCTGACCGACGTACCTTGGCCAGGTGAAGGGCAGTTTGCCTCCCGGGTTGTTGTCGCCGAACAACGTCTCTGCGATGGCGGTTCCGCCCTCCTGACCAGGGTACCAAGCCTGAACGATGGCTTCAGTGCCCTTGATCCAGTCGCCCGTCACCGCACTCCCCGTGAGGAGCACGACAACCGTCGGAGTTCCCGTTCTGAGAATCTCTTCGATCAGCGATTCCTGTGGGGCAGGTAGATCTATCCTCGCCCTGTCCTTGCCCTCCCCCTCCACGATTCCGCAGAACACTATCGCGACATCGGCCTTCCTTGCCATTGCCACAGCCCTTCTGATCCGTGATGGTAGCTCAGACCTGTGATCCCATGCGAGCTGTGCTGTAGCCTCGCCTGTGTGCTCGCAGTACTCAACTTTGAGATCGTACTGCCTGCCTTTCTCGAGCCGCAATTGCACCAAGTCTGAGGCCAGCACGCTGCGGTGCCAAGCGTCGACCAGCAGTTCGCCGTTCAGCCACAGTCGCACCCCGTCATCGGCGGAGAGACGCAACTCGTACGCACCGGATTCGGTTGGCACCAATTTCCCTGTCCATCGGACCGAGAATCCGTCGCAAGGGATTCCTGAGTCAGGCGACCCAGCCCCCCAGTCGAAGTCCAGCTCCCTGTCTGTTCTCACAAAGACGGGCTTGCCAGACAAGTTGGGGTTATCATAGTACTCTCCCGTGAGACCGTGTTCGCGTGACTTGCCCTTCGATGGTACGAGGTATTCTGAAGGTATCGTGAAGTGCTCCCCCACAGTGACGGCGCAGCCTCTTTCGTGGTAGATTCTCTTTGGGCCAACCTTCTTCGTCATCGCCTCGAGCGGTGTGACCACTCTGCGCGGAACGCCGCTGTAACCTCCCAACCTCAACTCATCGGAGAGAGGCCCGAGAATCGCAATCGACTTCAGTTTCCTTTTGTCCAGAGGAAGTAACTTGCCCTCATTCTTGAGCAGCACAATTGCTTTCTTGGCGGACTCAAGGGCGAGGTTCACGTGTTCAGCACATCCGCAGACAGCTTCTGCCACGTCTGGATCGACGAATGGGCGGTCAAACAGTCCGATCAAAAACTTGACTCTCAGTATCCTCCGGACTGCTTTGTCAACGACATCCGGCGCAACCAGCCCTTCTCTCACCGCCTTCGCCAACGGTTCCCCGAAGAATTCCGTCCTTGGGAATTCCATATCCAGGCCAGCTTCGAGAGCCAACTTCGCCGCCTCCTCTGGAGTCGTCGCCACACCGTGCTTGGTCAGTATCCCATTGACCGATCCGTAGTCTGAAACAACGAACCCCTCGAAGCCCCATTCGTTCCTCAGCACTTCAGTAAGGAGCCATCTGTTGCTTGAGCAGGGCGTCCCATCAAGCGAGCCGTAAGCTGCCATGATTGACAGGGCGCCGACCTGGATGCAGGCTTTGAAGCTGGGGAAGTAGATCTCTCGGATGATTCGTTCCGAGAAGTGTATCTCGTTGCTGTCCCTACCTCCTTCACCCACGAAGTTCGTCACGTAGTGTTTGGGCGTGGCTATGATGCCTTCCTCGCGCATTGCCCTGCAGAAGGATTCTCCCATGACCGATGTCAAGTACGGATCCTCACCATAGGTTTCCTCGGTCCTGCCAGCTCTCACGTCTCTCGCGATGTCCACAACGGGAGAGAGGCACTGCTGTATGCCCCTGGAGGATGTCTCTTCTGCGATTGCCTTGGCCACCTTGTAGACCAAGTCTTGGTCCCATGTAGCCGCCAGAGCTATGGCTTGCGGGAAACTCGTGGAGTACCTCGCCAAGCACCCGTGTAGGCACTCATCGTGAATAATGGGTGGAATCCCAAGCCGAGTCCGTTCAATCGCTTGGGTCTGGAATTCGTTCGCCTTGGCTGCTCCCTCCTTTGGCGGGTAGGACCGAATAACACATGTGAGGCCACCTATCCCACATTGTGGGATGTCGACACCTGATCCCAATTGAGCGAGTTTCTCTTCCAGAGTCATCCGCGAGAGCAGATCCTCGACTCTCTTCGAGACGGGTTGATTGGGATCCTCGTATGAGTCCATTGAGCCGTTCTTGTTTCGGTCGATCCAATCGCCATGATAGAACTGACTGTTGCGCAAACCTGAGGGCGGGGTTTGTCTTCCTCCGAGCGATGAAGCCATTTTTGTTGCTGACGACCCGTTCGTTTTTAACACTTCGTGCAATCACAATCAACCCCGTCACGTCTGCAGGCTGCGCGTGCGCTCAACGCCAGATCCGAACGCGTGCTACCATGAACTCAGTGCCAGAGGCTTCACAATGACAGAAGGCCTCTTGCGGAGGAATGAACGATTCAAGGCCTATGATCAGCTGGTCAGAATGCACCAAAGGGCAGCGCCGAAAAGCTGTCGGCCACGCGGCCGCAGACTTCCTACGAATAGAATCCAAGATGGTTGCAGTCTGGGCCCCTTTCGGACCCCGGCCACCGCCAAGTGCTGAGGAGGTGCTCGGCCGACCTTACCCGACCTGTTGCCCGCCATGACACAGCCACAAACTATCCTGCATCGATATATGGCTCGGACCAGCAAGGCTAATATTGCCGGTCTTCAGCAAGACCCGCGGTCCGATGCCAGTCTACGGGAGGACGCCATACGAGACACAGGGTCTTTCGACAGCAGGGGGAGCAAGATCGCTGCATAAGAGAGGAACGACAATGTTGTCAAAAAAAGGCGAGAGCACGTGTCAGAAAAAGATGTGAACGAGGACAGTTTGGTGCGCGTGTCTGAAGATTCAGACATGAAGCTTGAGACGCTGCTGGAGATAGCCACGGAGGGGATTACTGTTGTTGACGGGAAAGAGGACCTGACGTACGTGAACAGGGCGTTTTGCGAGATCTTGGGCTATGAAGCCCGAGAACTCATCGGAACGAATCTGAGGGGCCTCGTCGATGAGAAGGGATTTGAGGTGATTCAGCGAGAATCACTCGACCGAAGGGGTGGCAAAGTGAGCCGATACGAGGTCACTATGCACCGCAAGGATCGACAGCCGTGCGTTGTCCAAGTGTCGGCGACGCCGCTCTGGACTGGAGCCGGGCAATACGCCGGCGCTCTAGCCGTTGTCGTGGACATCACAGAGCGCAAGAGGACAGAAGAAGAGCTGAGAAACCTGGCCAAGTATCCCGCTGAGAACCCTAGCCCCGTACTCCGACTTGCGAAAGACGGCACCATCATGCACGCCAACGCCTCAAGTGACCTCCTGCTGGATGAATGGGGGTGTTCAGTCGGTCAGCCTGCACCGGATCACCTCAGACGACTAGTACTTCAAGTCCTCACAACGGGCAAAGGAGAACAGATCGAGTTGATGCAAGGGAACCGAGTGTTCCTGTTCAACCTCGTGCCTGTGTTGGAGGGAGACTACGTAAACGCCTATGGACGGGACATCACTGAACGCAAGCGGACAGAGACGGAGCTGCAGGCGCATTCCCAGCGGTTGGAGCAACTTGTGAACGAAAGAACAAGAAAGCTCGTGGATGCAGAGAGACTGGCTGCAGTCGGAGAGGTAGCTGCCTCCGTAGGCCATGATCTGCGCAATCCGATACAGGTCATGATGAATGACATATTCCTAATGAAGACGAAGATGCGGTCATTGACTCCCGAGGAGCAGCGAGCCACAGCCGGATTGGGGTTCGCTGAGTTCCTGCGGAAGACCGACGAATCAACTCAGTACATGAATCGCATAATAACGGACCTGCAGAGCTCGGTGCAACCGCTGAAGGTAGAAGCAGTCGAGACGGATGTCCGTTCCTTGTTGGACGAGACGCTAGCCACAATTATGATTCCTGACAACGTAGTGGTCTCGAAGCAGACCCAAGACGATCTGAGCGCGGCGAAACTGCTTGTCGACAAGACCTTAATGAAACGAGCATTTGCGAACTTGATCACCAATGCGTTCCAGGCCATGCCGACGGGAGGGAACTTGAGCATTCAGGCATCCAAGCGAGGGAAAACCCTTCTGGTCCTCTTCTCCGACACGGGGGTTGGCATATCTAGGGAGAACCTGATCAGACTCTTCAGGACTCTGTTCACTACGAGGGACCAGGGACACGGACTCGGACTGGCTATCTGTAAGCGAATTGTCGAAGCTCACGGTGGCGATATTGCCGTTGAGAGCGAGGTAGGGAAAGGAACCACGGTGACCATTGAGATTCCCTTGAAGGACCAGTCGGGCGGGTAGATTCCAGCGAGAGGCACGGCTCATCTCCAGAAAACCGATTGCTCTCACGGGCTCTCGTTCGCGACACGGATTCTCTCGAGCTCTTCTGCGTAGTCACCGGTTTGGATGGTGCTCAGTATGTAGGCCAAGACACTGCGGATCTCTGAGTAGAAGTGCACATCCTCCTCCGTTGTCGCTCTCTGTCTCATCTCACTGGATCTGCCGAGAAGGCCGATGCCGGCGTCTCGCAGCGTCGCAGGCAGAACGGAGTGCTGAGCTTCGGAGAGTTGCCACCACAGGTTCCCTGCAACCCAGATGAGCTGCTGACCTGAGGACTCTAGATCGCTTGCATTGATGCGCGACTCCCTCCCGAGGTCGAGATCCATCTTTCGGAGGATCGGATCCATTGCTTCTGACACCGAAGGCAATAGGAGGCTTAGGTCATCCATGACGCAGATCCCACCCCGCCGCTGTTGAGGCGAAGATAAGCCTGTCGATGCGACGACTCGTTCCTATTCAGACAGTCCCCCCTTGAGACGAGGCTACTTGACCCCCAAAGAGAGGATCAGAAGGACCTTGGAGTAGAGCCACTGTATCTCAGCGGAAGTTATGGATTCACCCTTCCGTGGTACATCTTCCTTATCCTGAAACCCGCCTCGACAAACTGCAAGAAGGCCGGGCCATTGAAGGTTCCACAATCCACTATGACGAACCTCTCCGGTTTCCCTCCGATTGCGTTGGCGATATGGGCCGGAGTCAACTTCGTGTAGGGCTCATGCGGGATCGCGAATATCACGCCGTCGGCGCCCTTCAGCGCCACCGCCAAGTCGGGATCCACCTTGAGCTTGGGCAAGTCTCTTTGCTTCTTGAAGTACTTGGCCATGGAATATGGGTCCTCGCCCTGCTGCTCTAGCTCGGGCAGTGACTTGACGTAAGGATCTGTGACCAAAATGTTCGCGCCCTTCTCTTGCAGGTACCTGACTATCGCCTCGTACGGGGCATATCTGGTGTCGGCCACATCCTCGCGATATGACGCGCCCGCTACAACTATCGTGCTGCCTTTCAGCTTCTTACTGACGGCCTTCAGTTCATCTTCCATTATGTCAACAGCATGCATACCGTCCGTGTCATTGATGTCAACCATGAGGGTGATGAACCTCATCAACTGCTTGAGCTGAAGGGTCCTCTCGCCCGTGAGTCTCTTCTTGAACTGAGGCATGTGTGTGACAGACCAGACTATGAAGATGGGGTCCTTTGGAAGGCAGTATCCTCCGGTGCTCGGGGTTCGCGGGACCATCATGTCCCTATGAGTCGGGCGCTTGTTGATTGCCGCCACGACCTTGGAGAGATCAATGCCGCCGACCTCTGCCGTCCTTCCCAGGACCCTTCCGAGAGCGATTATGGTCGCCCTGTACGTGTTCTCGGCACACTTCGAAAACTCGGAGTCCGTCGGGGTGGGAAGCCTTGTCAACTCTGCCTTCGGGCCCGTCAGGACGCTTGAGAGGAATCTGTGGGCCAGGTCGGCCGATGCTTCATCTATCCCTGAGAACACCCTGGGGAAGTTGATGACGGAGTCCACGTACTCTCTTCCCGGCATCACACGTTCATACGAGTGGGCAATCCTGGGGGTATGCTTGCTCAACGCGAGTTCGACTAGCTCCGCCTCGCCCTTCTTGTTCGGCCGCTGCAGCCACGAGTGAACTTGAGCCCCGAGTCCGGAAAGGAATTCGCTGTTCGTCGCGCCCGTCTCCTTCGCTCTGTCCAAGTTCTGTTCTATTCTGCGCTTGAACTCGTCAACGAAGATCGGCTTCACAATGAACTCCGTCGTACCCGGGGGGACCGTCGTCTCCACCAGATACAGCGCTCCGGGCCTGATGAGCCCTGCGACGGTCTTCGTTGCTCGAATGAAGGCTTCTATCTCGACAGTCGCCTTGCTCGAATCCCTGAATTTCAGCTTCCTGACATCGCATTGAACGTCGCTGACGACCACATCTGCAAGCGATATCACATCATCCATGAAAGTGGCAATGAACCTGCCCGCAGCAACCGTTTCTCTGATGAACTGCTCGACCTTTGGATCTTCAGACTCGACGGGCGTCCTTGCGGAATTGATCAGCGGAATCTTCCAGTATGAACGCGCAGAAGGTCTCTGGAGCCCTATCACGAACTTCCCTTGGGCGTGAGCTATGATGGACGCCATGATGGCGCCAACAAACCCGAGACCCTGCACCACGACCACCTGCAAACCCTCGGCCCTAGCCTCTGAAGCCAAACGCGCGACCCTTTCGATCTCTCTTGAGGACTCTTGTGGGCCGGGCAGCATGTACGCGACCCCATCAGGGGCATGCGACAGCCTGGAAGCAGAACCGCTGAACTCGACCTGTCTGCCGTCGTAGTCTACCGCGCTATTGTCTCGCATCGTCATCGTCCGCCAGGTATCCCTGCTCACTATTTTACCTTGCGCCACCTGTGGGGGTAGTCCGCATCTCGGAATGCGGCACGGCGTTCTTACGTGCTCCTTCGATTCAGAGGGTCAGAACCTGAATAGACAATCGTCGTTTTGTGTCAGCGGCCAGATGCCCGGACCACCAGTAGAGCGCTGGGAATCGCTCGTGCGAATCCATCAGAGGGACTGTTCTTCACCTCGCCCCCCGCCCAGAGTGTTGATGATCCCCCACCATCCAAGTTGAGAGCCTCCCTGCAGCCAAGGTCTTTCATGATGCCCGCGAGCTCCGAAAGAGTGGCGCCGATGCTGCGCCTTTGTCCGGAAGGCATGTTCACCCGTCTGTCGTCGTCGATCGTCACGAAGAGCACATGCCTTTCTCGCGTGACGCCTACAGCGCTTCTAGGAGCTCGTGTCTTCACGTCTTCAATGCTCGCATTGAACCTGGTTGGGGCCAGTTTACCCCTCCCGAATTCCTCGACCGCCGGGTCAGTGGAGAAATAGCCCGGCTTCAGACTCACGCCGTCACTGATGAGGACGGGGCCCGCGGCCATGGCATGCTTGATTCCATCCTTCGCATGGTCCGAATGCAGCTTGCACTGCAGCTGATTGGCTCCTCGCGTCGCCAAGAGATTCCTCAACATCTCGTCTGCCAGTCGAGCATCTGCAATTTGGAGGACGAACCCGCTTTGTGGTATCCGGGCATTCCCGCCCTTCTTCACCTCGACAACGAGGTCTCCCGCGACGGCGAAATCAACCACCTGTCCACCCGGGGAGTTTGAGCCGAAGGTGCTGCTAAACACGGCGACTCCCTCACAAGATGCTTGGTTCACCTCGAAGGGTACCGACTCAGAACCGCGCCAAAGCTTGGCCCCTGAGAAGCTCCTGCCTCCGATCAGGAAGCTGAAAGAACGCAGGTCGATGATCTCAATGTGGGTAGACCCATCTGTAGACACTATGAAGGTCCCCCTCCGGAAACTCGGAGGAAATCTGACGTGTCCGTCGACCACAAGCAGGCCCACCGGATCATTGAACACTGTGTGCAATGACAACTCTTCGGGAAAGTTGGCGAAGAAACCGCCATTGATCCCCGCCGATGTCCCTTGGTTGACGCATATGTCGGGAAGGCTCTGGTAGTGGGCGGCGAACCCGATTGGCAGAGTGGGTTTGACTGTGACGTACTTCCGGCTCACTTTGCCGGGGCTCGGCGTGACCGATCTGACAGAGTATAGCATTCTGTCCCGCGACATCAGGCCGTCCAAGACCTCAGTCTCAAAGGGTGTTGCATTGGGAATCCTGAACGCGGAAGACTCGGGAATGTCGGTTGCAGTGAGCTTGCTAGCGGTGACCGAGTCTTGCACAACAGCGAACTCCGCACTATCGCCACTCAAGATGGTCCTGTCATCCTTGCGAAGGAAGGGTTGACTGAGGCTTCTCTCATCAGCAGATCTGGAGACGACGAGGACATCATCACGAGTCACCGAACCTCTGACGCTTCCGGCGCCCGCAGCTGCGATCCTTCTCAGTGAATCGGCTACATTCAGCAGTGCTCGTTGCCCTCGCGGGTGATCTGCTAGGACCACCCTGATCTCGCCGAACCCAGATAGCTCAACCGGATCTACATCTACCCAATGCACGACGACCTTGCCGTCATCCGTGCTGATTGTTTCGACATGCAGTTCAGAGGCTGACCGCAACCCGGACAGCTCCGGTATCAGCGCGGGATATAAGAACCCCGGGCCGAGCCAGACTTCCGGAACCGAAGCCGGTCCTAGTGGGCCAACTGTAGTGCGGACAGCGCAAAACTGGCTCCGATTGCGATGAGGATCACCCCAGTGCCAATCAAGAGGGCTCTGTAGCCCCTGCCCCCAAGGACATTTTTGGCTCCTGAAGTCAGCGCAGATACCGACGTGAATACGACGCCGTCACCCGCGATATGACCCAGATAGAACACAAACAACCCGAGTGGCCCCAAGACCATGGCTTGAACGATTGACGTGACACCTATCGTCAGCCACCAAAACGTCCAATACGGATTTGACGCAGAGGTCATCCCACCGAGCAGAGCCAGCCTCATCGCCGACGTTCGGGTCTGCTTCTCCCCCACGTCAACCACGGTCTCCCGTCTAGACGATGCTTTGAGCGTCAAGAGACCAAAGGCGACCAGCGCCATACCTCCTATGAGCCCCAACCAGAACATGATGCCGCTGAGATCAACGCTAACAAGACCCAACGACAGCAGGACCACCACCGGCAACTCGACCGTCGCGTGCCCGAGCGACAGCATCAAGCCCACTCGTGCGTCGCGTCCTACCGACTCCTTGATCACTGTCAGCAAGAGGGGGCCGGGCGCAGCTGCGCCCGAGAACGCAACCACAAAGGAAGCCAACGCTATTCCAAGTAGATCTATCACGGAGCCGAAAACTCACCTCTGCCTGATGGACTTGGGGTACAAAGCAGGCAATGTTCGCTGCTGCTCTCCAACCGTTATATCCTTTCCTCCCTCGAATACTCGCCAGACTGCAGATGGCGGAATGGTGGAAGGATCGGTTCATCTGGCTCACTTGGGGCGACTACAAGGACTTCAAGCCCGAGGACATCAACAACGTGGTCGACCAAGCTGCTAAGAAGGGATGCAACATACTCGAAGTTGTTCCCTACAAGGGAGACATAAACAACGAGTATGCCTTGTTCGACAGTTCGGTACTGCCGAAATGGGACAAGGCTGGGACTAGGGATCTGTTGCAGGAGCAGATCTCGACCGCTCATCAAAGGGGACTGCGGACCAGGACTTACCTGAATGCTCACTACTACGGTGACGAGTTCTACGAGAAACACAAGGAGTGGGCGCAAGTCAGACCGGACGGAAGCCCGATAGACACGCTCTATGGTCATGGCTACACAATGTGCGTTAACTCTGCCTACAGGGACAGGATGTTCAAACTGATCGTTGAGGTGGCGAGGCGGGGTGTGGATGTGGTTTTCTTGGACGGTCCTGCGTACTATCCTGGGGCTTGCCACTGTGACAGCTGTCGCGATGCGTTCAAAGCCGAACAGGGACATGACCTACCCACCAGAGAAGACTGGACCGACCCTCTTTGGAGGAAGTTCGTCATGTTCAGATACAGATCCATCGCCAGGTTCTTGAAGGACGGTGCGCGAGCTCTGACCGATGCGGGGCTCGGCTCGTTACTCTACAGCAACAACAGCAGCCAAGTCTGGCCGTCTTGGAGCTTCGCCCTGAGCGCGGAGGATTCATACGAAGGGCAGAGCATCATCGGAATGGAAAGCTATCAGTACTACACACTGCCGAGCGGGGTTCCCATGTGGTTCCAAGGCTGGACGACGAAACTCGCGAATTCGATCAAGCGAGACAAACCGTTCTGCTTGTTCTTGGCAGCATCCCACCAGCCTTGGTTTAGGGAGAGGATACCTCCGATCGAGTACCTGCTCGGCAAGCTGCAAGGCCTGGCGAATGGAGCGGACATGTTCGAGGATCATGGCTTCGCAACGGAGGCTACTCCCCAAGGGGCTAGGTTCTTCGACGCAGCAAGGGAATATGAGAAGTACTATCAGTCATCCAGGTCGGCGGCAAGAGTCGCAGTCGTGTGGTCGAGGAGAACAGGCGATTTCTTCTACGAGCCTCCCGCAAGAGGCGGAGCTGAAGAGGCACAAGCCCGAGTGGAAGTGGAGAAACCCGCCGGCGTCGCAGTGCAAGCAGGCGACTTCTTAGAAGCTCAAAGGATAACGATGTGGAAGTACGAGAGCGAAAGGAGGACCACGGAGGAGGCGAGGGGTTTCTACGAGGCGCTCATCAGACTGCACATTCCCTTCGACTTGATCTCAGATGTCAACGTGAACGAGCAGGACTTGGCCAAGTACAACCTCCTCATTTTGCCGAACGTTGCGTGCATGAGTGATGTACAAGTGAAGGCCGTGAGAAGCTTCGTGAGAGCGGGGAAGGGTCTGATAGCTTCGTACAAGACTTCGATGTTCACCGACTTGGGCGAGTCAAGGGGGGAGTTCGCGCTTTCTGATGTCTTCGGGGTGTCATCAAAGGGAGAACTCATGGATGTCCTCAAGTGGGACTACATGGTGGTCAAGTCGAAACACCCCATAGCAGAAGGAGTACCTCTGGTGAAGTCCTACGGCACTGAACTTGCCGTGATCCCCAGTCCTGAGCATGTCATGAAGACGGATGGCATCGGTGCACAGGGGGTGTGCGTGCAACTGCAGGCCATGCCGTCAAGATATGGCGACATCACACCAGAGACACCCTACTCGACTGTTACCGCAAATGAGTTCGGATCAGGCAGAGTGGTCTTCTTCCCTTCGGCCTTTGCTGGACAGTACTGGAACAATGGCTTCCTCGACTACCTCAAGATAATCGAGAACTCGGTCAAGTGGGCCGGCCGAGCTGGACGGCAAGTTGAGACAAATGCCCCAGAAACTGTTGAGACCACACTGTTCGAAGGGGAAAGCTTCGCCATGCTTCACCTCATCAACTTTTCTTTCGCTCTCAGACGTCCGTTCGCTCAGGTCTTCCCAGTGGAGGGCGCCAAGTTCTCGGTGGCAGTCGGTCGGAAACCCTCTTCGATGAAGTCGCTCTACGCTGGCAAGAACCTGGACTTCTCATACAAGGAAGGAAGGGTGGAGTTCGTTCTTCCCAAGCTCGAGTTATACGAGGCTGTCCTCATCGAACAGTGATCGAATGACGGGCTAGACCGGCATGCGCAGCACAGAAGCCCCCGCCACAGGAACGCACACGATCACGTTGTCATCCATCGTCTCTGAGGACCCGTAGAAACGAGCTGAGAGGACATTCAGAAGATCGATAACGTTGTTGTCCCTTATCAGAACAGCAACGCTCCCTCCCAGTCCAGCTCCGACAAGCTGCGCCCCAAGCACTCCTCTCACGGAGAGCGCCAAGTCGACGAGCGCGTCAGTCTTCTCATGGCCACATCCGTAGTAGCCAGATTGCTTCTGCAAGTCCGGCCCGCCGTGAGCCCCACGACCTGCTCCCTTGGCCAAAGCGTCAAGATAGGCGTCGTCCAGCGGGGGAGTCCACCTCCTCTGACCTTCCTCTAAATGGACGATCTCTCTGTCTCCATTGTGAGACACCTTCATCAGGAGCCCGAATCCTGCGGGGCTCCTTGTCAAGACCGAACAGGCTACCCTTGACCGCTCGCATTCCGACATTCCGAAAAGTGCGACGCCGCGCAAGCCGTAGCCTTCCGGAGGCTCCGCGTGCTCACGGAACAACCTCTCTAGGTCTTCCTCTCGTGCGCGTAGCACGGCCCGCAGCTCGTCCCTTGTCGCTCTCACTGGCAGTTCCTTAAGCATGCGGTAGAAGTCAGAAAGGCTGATACCCAGGGTCGCCGGATTCATGTCTCTGAAGCGTTTCACACGTGGAACGAACCGCGGACGTCGGCTGAGAAGCCACATCAAGGCTAGATCGTATGTGGCGACCTTCTCATTGAACTTGTCCTTGGCGCCAGATATTTTCGCGGCCTGTACCATGGAATTGCAGACCACCACCCGGATTCCGGGAGGAGCGTCCGCCCAAGACACGGAAAGCGGGAAGAAGCCGATGTGGCACACTTTTCCAGGCTTAGCCCAGATGATCGCGGCATGGTCTCCCATCCCGCCCCTGGTTCCCACGAACCATTCTCCCTCCCCGCACAGTTCTATGAACCGCTCCTCGGACATCTTGAGATCATTGAGCGCCGACAACGCGAGGTATGTTCCGACGACAATGGTGGAGGATGAGGACAGGCCCACGGACATCGGGACATCCCCAGACATGACCATGTCAGCACCCCGGAGTTCTCTCAAGGCGGACCCATCTTTCCTGAGGTAGTAGTTCTGGAGATAGACTGAGGACTTGCAGTACTCCGACCAGTTGGGCCCAATGCCCTTTCTCCTCCTGTCTTCCAAGTTCGATTGGGCCCACTCGCGCCACTCAGCGAGAGAAGTCATCCTGTGGGCCGGCCTACTGGCCCGCAGGTCGAACGAAAAACCTGCATAGCCTTGATCGACGTTCGAGACAGCGACAACACTGTCCTCTCTAGACTTCGCGACGAACAGCGCCTCCCTCGGGATCGCTATCGGGTTCACAAACCCTCCCCTATGATCAACGTGCCTGCCCATCAGATTCACTCTTCCGGGCACGCGAACCACAATGACTTCCGAGTCCTCACCGAAGCTGTGGGAGGCACGATCCAGCAGGGATATGATTCGTCTCCCCCTTGTCTCACTCAGCTCGGGATCCTTTCCGTACAGGGACCGTAGGAAAGACCTTGACTTGGCCGAGCTCAGATAGCGTTTCCACTCCCTGATCGGCCGCAAAGGCGACGAGACGTTCAGGAATGTGGTTTCGGGATATCCTCCCTCTAGGACCTGTCCAGAGACGCACAGGCCCTCAACCCTCGACGGCCTCTCCGCCGAGCTTTCCACCCTGGAGTCTTCGACCACGGCCGCCCGGAACAAAGCCGCTGTGCCGATCTCTGATCCTCTCACGACCGAGTTCTCCAGTATGCAACCCGCCCCAATATCGGTCGACTCCAGTAGACCTACTCTGAAGACGAGTTCTGTATTCGCACCCAGACAGAACGTGATTTCAGAAAGCGAATTGTCATTCAGGATCTGGCTGTATGTTCCCGTCTTCAAGAGTTCAGCATTGACTTGAATGAACCGCTTTGAACCGCCCGCTGCCGAAACGGCCTCGCTCAGTTCTGACAGCAGTTT
>Ga0315296_10000239_pt1 | contig 50859 bp, 74 predicted proteins | sample YL17G14_18_MG_FD_203921 | JGI IMG/M metagenome (GOLD analysis project Ga0315296, IMG submission 203921) | Sediment microbial communities from Yellowstone Lake, YNP, Wyoming, USA - YL17G14_18 | ecosystem: Environmental > Aquatic > Freshwater > Lake > Sediment | place: USA: Wyoming | collected... | reverse complement strand
AATCTACCATAACAGACGCCATAAGTTGGGCGTGGAGTGAAATAAGTAAAACTGCTGCCCAAGTTATGGCAACTATAAGCACTTGGGCTAATATTATAGCTCAAGTCGGCAACTTAGCATGGAGTTATCTAACTAAAACGGCTTCAGACATAATGACCACTATAAGTACGTGGGCTAACATTCTTGCTCAGGTGGGAGCGCAAACAGCAACCCAAATTACGACAACGTTAACTAATTGGGCAACTGTTATTTCGGGACTAGGCAATCTAGCATGGAGTTATGTGACTAAGACAGCCCAAAACATTCTCGACACTCTCGGAGCATTGTCAAAGGTAGCAATTACGGCTCTACTTACAAGTTGGGATTGGATGATTAGTGGAGTGGGTGCTTTGGGAAATCTTGCTTGGACTTACATAACAAAAACCGCTTCTGATATAATGACAACAGTTTCGACTTGGGCAAACATTCTTACTCAGGTAGGAGCTATGGCAGTTGCTCAAATCACAACTTTGCTAACATCTACCGCCAATGTTATTTCTGCCTTGGGCAACTGGACATGGACGCAAATAACCAAGACCGCATCACAAATAATGACCACAATAGCCTCATGGGCAAATATGCTAGCTCAGATCGGCGCCATGACAACCACACAGATCGTGACAACATTGACGGGTTGGTACAATGTTATTGCGGCTTTAGGAAACATCGCATGGAGTTATGTCACCAAAACCGCAACTGATGTTCTGAATACGATAGCCAGTTGGGCTAACATGATAACCGCGTTTGGCAATATTGCTTGGACTTACATAACAAAAACCGCTTCTGATATAATGACAACAATATCCAGTTGGGCTAACATTTTAACTCAGGTCGGTGCTATGACGGTTGCTCAGATAACTACAGCATTAACAAGTACCGCAAACGTAATATCTGCATTAGGAAACTGGACTTGGACACAAATCACCAAGACCGCTGCTCAGGTTATGGCTACAATAGACACATGGGCTAATATCATAGCTGAAGTTGGCAATCTCGCATGGAGTTATGTGACTAAAACAGCTTCAGACATAATGACGACAATATCTACTTGGACTAACATTCTATCTCAAGTAGGAGCTATGACCGTTGCTCAAATAACAACCGTACTAACTTCGACAGCCAATATCATCTCCGCCTTGGGCAACTGGACTTGGACGCAGATTACGAAGACTGCTGCTAATGTAATGGACACCATCTCAACTTGGGCGAACATTTTAACTAAAGTTAGTGCTATGACTGCTGCCCAAATTACAACAACATTGACGAACTGGGCAACTACTATCTCGGCTTTAGGCAACTTAGCATGGAATTATGTAACAAAAACAGCCACGGATGTTCTCGACACAATAGCAAGCTGGGCAAACACAATCGCTAAGTTCGGTTCATTGAGCGTGGGACAAATAGCAAGTGTACTCACAAGTTGGACACAGGTCACAAATACTTCGGCGCTCGGAAATTTCCCACTTGCAAAACTCGACATTCAACCATACAAACTTCCCACTTCCGCATACAACTACATCGTGAACCCAAGCTTTGAATACGGTACTTGGGGCGGAAGCGAAACGCAAAGTGCAGACTATGCTAAATTCGGTAAATATTCCGCGAAAATCGTAGCGGGGGGAGAAGTGACGGGTGGATATTCAAACTTCATAGATGTACGAGGATTATCGACTATAACCATTTCCGTGTGGCTTAAAGTAACAAGTTATACTGCGGGATATTTATATGCAATAATATATTATTATAATTCCGCTAAAGCATATCTTGGTTACGAGTTTGTCGGTTCATTAAACACCGTTGCAGACTGGACTCAGAAATCCTTGACGAAAACATCTTTTCCATCAGGCACCTGCTTTATTCGTGCTAGTTTTTATGCGTACTCAGGATCAACTCTCACAGGATATATAGATGGCTGGCAACTCAACGTGGGCGACCAGATTCCAGCGTTCCAAGACTTCACCACGTATTCATTCAATTGGATGCCAGAAAAGATTGAAACACAATTAACAACACAATATGCATGGTCTAGTTCAAGCGAAACAACCATTTTAACCTTAAATTTTGAAGGTGAATCTTCAATGCTTCTTTTAATTCTTGCCGATTGCCAACTTAGTTGTTATGATCCCGTTTTCGCGGGTATGAAACTTTATCTTGATGGTGTTTTGTTAAGCGACACGGTTGCACAAATAGGAGTTACACACCTTACCGCACCATATTGGTATTCTAACTACAGTGTTCATAGTGTCCAAATAGTTACGAAAGGTTCTCATACATTGATAATGACACTTCGTGCAAGCGTTACTAATTATTATGTCTATGCTGATGCTCGAAGATTAAGCATTCTAAAAAGTTTCTACAAAGGAGGCATAATTTAAATGAAAACGACAACACATGAAAACTTGGAAATCGAAAACTTCCCAAAATGGTTGATGCAACTACACAAAACACATTCTGGAATCTTAGGCGCAGAATGGGATAGCGAAAAGAAAATTCTTAAAATATTCTACGAAGACAATGCAACAGAACTAACCATAGAAGAATTGAAAAACTTGCAAATTCCAACCGTTCTAATATTCCACAAGAAACTTCCAAAAATAGACATTCCAAACGTCACAGTCGTTAGTGAGAACGAGTTTACGGTGGAAACTTTCGATGTTGAAACATCACGCAAAAAAGTTAAAGAAAAATATCCAGAATTTGAAGAGGTTTAAAACAACATGAAAAAATTATGCAATACGATAACCGCACGCCATAAGCAAACAAGAAAGAACGTCAAACTCAACCATTTATTATCTTCAAGTTTTATGGTTGACAATATAACAACAACACTTCCAAAAAGCAAAAATCCAACAGTGAAATTGTTAAATCCAAAAGGATTGGCTTCAGCACAACTTTTAGTCACTAAGATAAGCCACCAACTCAAAACAATATCACTAAGAATTAAAATAAAAATCAACAAAGCAAGTTTCGTTAACAATTTCATCTCATTTCTTCCTCTCACACTTCATAGTAATCCTAAAATAAAAAGGTTGCGAATTAAATGACCGACGAAAACAATCCAGACATCTACATCGAATACAGCGCCGAAGCGTTTCCACCCTCAAACTGGGAAACTTTGAAAACTTACGCGCTAGAGTTTAATGTAAAAAACAGCGGAATCTCCAAAATTCCCGAAGCCACACTCGTGCTAAAAAACACGGGAGGAAGATACACTGGCGGCGGATCTTTAACGCTGGGACTGCATAAACTACTGAGAATCAGAGCCGACGTACGGGGAACAATCGACACATTATTTTATGGGAGAACAACAACACCAGAAACTAACAATAAAGACGACAAACGTGAAATCCTAACCGTAACTGCGCGAGGAATAATAGGACAAAAATTGTTGCGGGACTCAATTACCAAGAAATATTTAGAGGAACAAAACACGAGCGGATTCAAAGATTTGCCCACAGGCGAAACGGAATGGACAATGAGAGCAATAATAAAACACTTATTGTGGAAACCTGACACCACCTACGACACTGGCATAACATTAGCGACAGACGCGGGAGATATAACAACGGTAAAAGCCAAACATAACTTTGACCGTGAAACTTTATTAGATGCAGTACAAAAGGTCTGTGAATACATTGGCTATGGTGGCTACGAAGAAATAAGTGGTTCCGCCTTAAACCTGTGCCTTTATCCCTACGGTTGGGAACCCACGAACCCAGCGATAACGATAGGACAAGACTCAGACGATTTAGGCAACCAAGTCTTGGAACGTTCGTTTGAAAAAACGGTTGACGAACTCTATAACCACATAATGATTTGGGCTGCATCCCAAATAATGTATCCAGATTCAGACAGATTCACGGAAAACGGAGTGTCAAAAGGATACTGGACAGCACTTAATTCAAACACAACAGTTTCAGATGAAACAATAAACCGCATTAACCAAAAATGCATTAAAATAATAAACATTTCTGGAGGCGCTCCGACACCAGACGTTCTTCTCGACTTAACATCAGTCTTTCCGAATGGATTAAACGTTGCAAATAAATTAATAACAAAATTAGTATTCGACTTCTTTGGACAAGATGATTATGGAAACGCTGACGGAGAATTACACATAACTCTAAGAGACACTCAAACTCCATACTGCTATGTAACATGGCGCGGTGCATGGCATCTCCAAATTTGTGACGATACTCATTGGGCAACCTATACCGTGCCTCTCGGAGACATTAAAAACGGCGTTTTCATTCGTCCTCCACATGGTCACAATTTAACCGAACTCGACGAAGGATGGAGTGGCGATGGACAAAACAACTGGAGTGAACATTCACATATTGGCGCACCCGAAGATTTTAACTGGATAATAACAAAAATACGACTCAGAGGACTTCCGAAAACTTCCAGAATCGACGGTCTCCACTTTGAAGGCGCAATTCCAGTAAACCCAATTGAAGATCCAAGTCTTGCCGCAACAGATCCCACAAGTATAGATCTATACGGAAGATCTGTAATGCACTATGACGAACCTGCATTAAAAGACTACGAAGCAATCAAGCCATTAGCGGATAAAATTCTTGAAAGTACGAAAAACCCCATGATAAAACTAAAAGTAAAAGTTGGAGCCAAAACATGGGTTAAGCCCAACCAATATCTTGTCGCCAACATGCCCATATATGGCATTTCAAATGAACAATATCGAATAGTGGAAGTTGGATATGATTGGAAAACAAGCACTAAGGTGTTACGTTCCACATTAAATTTGACTCCTCGAACTCAACCCGTAACAAGCCGAGAATGGTATGCGTTTCAGTTAGAGGGAATTTTAAAGAATCTGATATGGTAACAGGAGGTAATAAAAAAATGGAAAAAATAAGAAAAATACGAGTGTTAAGTGCGATGGGATGGCTCGAAGGAGCCGTCGAAGTCGCCCGCAAAGAGCCAGCAGTAGTTTACGAGAAACTACCTAGCCTCAGCGTGCAAGCCGACGGAGCAGTAGCAATAAAGTGCCTCGACGAACCAAGACTCAAAACCATGCCAGACGGAAAAGAACTAGCATTCGTGAACATGGAACTACTAGAACCAGCTTCAGTATATGAAAGAAAAGAAGGCGAAAAAGAGGGAACAGAACACGAAGCCCCGAAAGGAACCAAAGTAACCATGAACCTAAAAAGACACGCTTCACTCTGGAGAAACTTCCAAAAGTTCTTACCATCCACAAACAAAGAACTGGTCATCATAAACGTTGGAAAACGAACATTCAAAACTCCCAAGGCTCCAAAAGGAAAAGCAACGGGCTACGACTACCGCATTTACACACTTGCAGAAATGAAGGAAAAAATGAGGAAGAAGTAAAGTGGAAAAACTGAATCCCATAGAGATGTATCAAAAACTCATCCACGTTCCACACATAGTTCGCACAATAAGAATAAGTTGCTTTGCTGGCTACTGGTATTGCAGCGAAAAGGCTAGACAACAAGCTCTAGGGATTCAGTCCACCGAAAGCAGTCCTGAAGCCGCAACGGGAACCTTAATACACAACAATATCCTAACCGCCCGCAAGCCGTCGCCACTCGAACTGGAACTTCAAGAAGCATTGAAACCGTTCTACACGACGGGCGAAGACGGCGAACCCATAATCAGCCGATGCTACAAAAACACGAAAATCCAAGCAGACGGACAATTCTTAACGCATGGAGTTGACGAATGGAAAGTTTCTACAGATCGCAAAGCATGGTTGCTCGAATACAAAACAAAAGGAAGCGACTACGTAAGTCCCATTGACCTTGCGCCCGCCCGTTTCCAAAACAAACTTGCGTGCTGGCTTTTCGCCCCCATTTTTAGTGTGATCCCATTTACACTCGCAGGCGGACAAATCATATTCCTAAAGCGAGTGGGAAGAAACGGAAACTTTGAACCGATTGGACAAACGGAACAAATGTTCTGGAATGAGGAAACCGAACTCCAACTCCTCGCGGACATAGAGCGCATACTGTGGAGTTGGGACAATCCAGAAAAACAGATTCCGCCCAAACGATGGAAATGTTTGAGATGTCCGCCAATATACAAATCAAGGTGTGTGTTTCAAAAATGAATAACCGTTTTCAAGCTCAACAGATACGTTCAGACTTACAAAAGAAAGTTGGTATAATGGCAAAAATGAACGATATTACAGCGAAAGAACTTGCAAGCGAACTAATAGAAGTCATGCTCACCGAACACCAAGAAGAAGTGGGACGAATAATAAAAAAATTGAAGATGAAGGGAAAAAGAGATTAGTGAGGTTCGAAGTCTACGAACAGCGCTATTATAAATAGAACTACAGCAATCAACCCGAACAAAACAGCTATCCCAATAGTAAGTGTTGCAACTGTTGCCGCAACAAAACAGAGAGCAACCAAATAAATCGTCAAGTTTTTCCATTTAATCTTCATCTTTTCTCACCCCCTCTTTATCTTCTCCAACATCCCATTCTTAAAACTATCCAACGCAACTTCAAACTCTTCCGAGCTTTTCGCCTGCATCATCAACTGCTCAAGCTTCTCAAACCGTTCAGGCGGCAACACGAGCCGAGCCGAATCAAGAATGCTCTGCTTGCGACGTTCAAGTTCATCAAGTGGTTCTGGAGTCAAACTCAACCGCGAACGCGACTTCTCCATAGCATCCACAATCTCGAACTCTGCAAACTTGTCATAAGCTCCACCATAAGGCATCTGATGTCCCATCATAAAATTTCTCAAATCAGGATCAACACCAGCCATGCGCGTTTGAGTTTTAAAATACTCCCTTGCTCGATGTGCATGAATGACAGCCTTTTGTCTTCCCCGCCCCGTTTTAACATATTCTTGAATTCCAATCTTCTTAGCAGCAGCAACAACGAGATGATTAATATAGTCTGGTGTAATAGGTCGCACACAGGAATCGGCATAGTTGCTTTTCTGTGCTTTTCCAATCATTCGACTGCGGAAAAGCCAACTACCATACTCTATCTTCTCACCTGCATCTCGTCTTTCATCTAAATGCAACTTTATAAAACGGGCAACATCATTTAGAATGCCGAAACGGTACTTAACTTCGCGTTTATTAACGTTTCTGCCGTGTTCATTCGGAAGAAATTCTGGAACGTCAAACATAACGACAGAAGCGTTCTCCCAATTCTTCGTTAATATGTTTTTGATTTTTAAATTAGCCACAACACTATCGCGCTGTCCGCCCTGAAAACATACACCAACTGCTCCCTTATCACGATAATCCTTAATGGCTTCGATAAGTCTATAAACCTCTAGCTGAATTAAATCTCGCGTTCCCTCATATTGAGTTCTTCCACTAAACTTCTTACTCATCTTTTCAAGACGAACTCCATTGTAAGCAAAAAAGCTTCTAATTGCACCATAAGCTGTACTACACGACTTGCTACTGTAGTTCTTGCTTTTGAGAGAATCATAAAACTCAGCAGCCAAATCACTAGCTTCCTGCGAAGTCAATTGAACAAGTTGTTCAGATGTTTTGCTAGAAAATTTTTTAAAATTCTCAAATATAGGAAGATAGGTGCGCTGACTGCTTTCACCAATGCGAGACTTCCAGCGGTCAACGGGATTGGAAATCATTTCTCATCCTCTTCAATCTTGATTTTCGGAGACTTCTTGATAGTTTTCAAATATCGAGAAGACGCTTTCCCCTTCATGGCTTTGCTGATGGCTTCACGATGACGTTCTGCGGGAGCCTCGTAGGATTTAGATACGGTTCTTCTGTGGAGTTGCGGTTCTGGCAAAAATTCTTTCTTTATCTGTTCTTCTTTCGCTTTTTCTAGTTGCAGTCTAACATCGCCTACACTTGCACCAGAAACTATTCCCTTATGAACATTTTCGGGTTTTGGTTCTATGTTTTTGTAGAATGTGTTTAGAATGTCTTTTTGTGTTTTATATGGTTTCCATTCTGGTTTCGGCTTCTCTTTCTTTCTGAATAACTTTTTGAGCCATTCAAACATTTGCATCACCAAACCACTTTTTCTTGAACTGTCTAAGTTCCAATAAAAACGGCTGGATTAGTTTTTCATATATCAACCTGTATTCCGTAAGCGTTGTTCTCTCAGAGATGCAAATAACGGGAACTGTTGGAAATTCCTTTTTAATCCTATTAAGAACTTTTAAAACTTCTGTTTCCGCATTGTCTATCCCACCATAATACGACGGATCTTCCAAAGATGCCTCTCTCGCAAGTTTATACAGTTGAATTCTAATTTGCTGTCGAAAGAAGTTTAGTCTTTTCCACTTTTTCCAACAATCTCTATGAAAAGGCAAATTTTCATGCAGATCAACTTTATCTACAACCAACATATCACAATGAACGCATACAATTTCTTTTTCTTTACTCATTTGCATCACCAAGCCATCTGATAGCCCAATCATTATATTCTTTGATGAATTTTTTGTATAATTCAATAGTATCAACGGTTAATCCATCAGGATTTGTATGAGGAAACTCTTTGTTAGCCTCATCCAAAATCTTCCCTAACTCAGTCAAAGCAACATAGTCGCAAAGGATTACTGGACGATGTTCACGTATTCGTTTTATGAGTTCGCCTTCTTCAACCATTTCAATCACCAGAAATAGCAATCATGCCCATTCCATTTACACTTCAGATATTGCAAGAAACTGATTGACTTATGCTTCAAGTGGCTTATACTTTCACTTTCTATGTTTCTCCAATTTGGATTTTCTTTTTCTGCACACGTAATACACCAAGGCATTTTTTCAACCTCTACGAACGCTATGAGCACTCGGATATTTATATTTTACTGTCGAAATCGAACTAATAAATTTAATTATAATGTCGTTTTCTACCGAAAAAGTAGAATCTGAAAAGAAACTAAGCTTTAGATGCTAAAAATGGTGGATAAAGTAGAAGTTAAAAAGAAAAAAAGAGAAAATTACGAAATCAATTTCATTGGCAAATTTTTATCTTTTGGAATTATTCCGATGTCCCCACTTTTTGTAATCTGTTTCTTAGATGGTGGATTGCCTTTTTCAGTTAATTCCTTTTGAATTTTAATAGATATTTCTTTATCTTTAATCCACATTTTCATACTTTCTTCCGTCGCTTGTTTCTGACTGATTCCTAATGCTCTCCGAACGTTATTAAATCGAGACAGAACTTGAGTGTTTACAAGAGAATGAAATTCTTTAATTTGTCTCAATTTAATTTTTGTTTCATGATAAAGCTTTGCAATCGGTTCTTTAGGATGTTTGATTCTTGCTTTAGCTAAAACTTCTAATTGTCTTGTGTCAAAAGGAGTTAAATTATTTGTTTGCAATTCGATAACCTTTTTTGGAGTTTCAATGTCTTTTGGAGTCAACATTAATGACGCAAGTCTTCGCACTTCTGATTTACTCATAGATCGAGATTGCTCTGGAGAAAGAGATTCGATTAAAGCTCGCTGTTTAGGAACTAATGAATGATAGGCATACAATCTATTCCTAATTGCTCCTTCACCAACACGTTCAATTTGTGCGCACGCACGAATAATTTCCTTAGGATAATTGCCCATAGGATAATCGTCAGGATTTTTGTTGTCTTCTAGCAAAATAATTTTTATAATGTGATCGTCTCTTCTACCTTTTTCTTCTTCAAGTTCATCAATTCTCAAAACATTTTCAATACCAGAAAGTCTCAAAGCAATTTTTTCGTCTAAATCCTTGTAAACTTTTGCCACGAAACATTTTTTGTTTGCTATACAATAGTTAATTCTCTTATGTCCATAGACCGTTTGATATTTCAAAGTCTTTGAATTAAGTGAAAGGCATGGAGCTATTTGGATGTCTTCATATTTAAATGAATCCTCTAAAGCTTCGTCGGAAGGAAATGGAGATCTTGATCTAAGCATGCCTCGATTTGACGGTCTAGCAAAGATTCTAGGTTGCTTCCAAAACTCAATCTTGTCTTTCTTCGGATCTATTGTCTTAAATTCGAATTCGCCCCATTTATCTTTAAACATTTACATGTTCACCTCCATCAGCATGTTCTTTTGCAAGTTTGACATGAAACTTAAGGATGTCGTTAACCTTCAATCCGTAGGCTTCCATGAAATCATCAGGAATCCAAAGAAACAGCCCATGCAGTTGTGTAAAAAGAGGAATTGATTTTGAATATGGCTTTCCATTGATACCTAAAATGGCAACTTGAACATATTCGGTAGAAATGAACTCGTTAGAAATAATGCCGAACCAACGAAGTTCATCTTCCGATAAAGAAATTCCGCAACTGCTTCCTCCGCGAATTATTCTTCCGATCATCCTTTGTCCCTACCTCAAACCAAGGTTGACATCATATTCATAGTCATACAAGTATTTAAATGCAACTTATTCGTAAATCGCAAGATTTAATATCTGCTTATATGAAGCTGGAATCACGCCGCGAGCGTTTAATCCGCCTTCATGTTTGATGTTGTCCCCAGCGGAATTGGAACAACGCCGTTACCTGCTTCCGAGTTTACGTGATTCCTCGGAAACCGTCCTAACGGGGATGCTTCAACGCCCGCGGATTCGTGCCAACTCATTTCGTTCGTTCCTTCCATCCGTCGCAGTGTCGATTCTTACGTAATAATTCGATTGATTGATTTTTTACCAGATACCGACAACCATAACCATCTTTATCTGTTTCACCGCGCATATCACAAGTCCAACATGAATGTTTTTCTTTCATTTCACTCACTTGCTTTCTTTTCTTCCGTTCTCTAAGCCATGTTTCCAAGCATTCTATAGTACAGAAATCAACATCATAAAGGGACATGTCTTGATGTAGTCCATGAAGAGTTGCAAAGCTACGATTTATAATAATTCTTTCACATTGTTTACATTTTATTTCTTCTAATGGACTTTCCTCGACTAATTTAATAAAATCATGAATATCCACTTTATGCCCGAACTCTTTCTCGATTAAGTCGATGATTTCTTGACATTTATCACACATCGTTTTCACCTCCCCGACATATCCTAAGATTGTCCATTACATTTCTTGCAACTCGTCTGCCATAAATAGAAACTAATATATTATAAAATTCAGCACATGCCAACTCCATCCGTTTTTCATCAATGATTTTCTCTACGAACTCCCGCAATTCTTTCTCGGTCATTTCTTTCATTTCAACCACGCTCCTTAATAATTAAAACGTCGCCCCTTCTAACAACCGAATAATAAACTTCGCCGTCGCCAGCGAGAACCGTTTGATTTTCCTTCAACGTGAAGAAACGCTTCAAATCTTCTATTCTAATTTTCACCATGTTTCAATCCCTGTCATAAGTGTTAAAGGCACACGTTTTGCAGACCTTACCAGCCCACGAATCTTTACTTAATGAGCCATGAGGATTCCAATACCGCCATTTAGGACAGACTTCCTCGTGTTCGTCTTTAATGACGCGACCGTCTTTGGAACAGGTGTTCATTTCAACCACTCACTCGGCTTCTTCTTTTCTATTGAATTAGTCGTTAAATCGTGATACTTCCAACAATCTTGATATGACATTTGCCATAAACGAGTCTCCACACAACAACATCGTTCGTATCGTTCTTTAGATATTTTTAATTCGCACATTTTAAGGAATGGACACTCGATAATTCTTTTTCGGAACATTCAAACACCCACACAGATAAAAAGGGCGCTTCGGCATGTTTCAGCCGAGACATTATTCTTCCTCTTCACCTTCTTCTTCTTCTTCAGTTTCTTCTGTTTCTTCCTCAAACATGAACTCCACCTCCATTCAAACTAAAAAAGGGGAAACTTTTGAGGAAACTTGGTTTCTAAGTCGCTGGTGACGCTAAAGCCTCGCTGACTTTCTTATACTCGCTTGTGGCAACATCAGTTACGAACACCAATGCAACTCCAAGAGCGCCGTATGGTTGAGGAACCGCAGCGAGAAACACGTTTGCAATTCCTAAATAGTAAAGTATTGTATCATAGAATCGCTTAAATTCGAAGTCTACAACTGCTGTCTTTTCTTTTGCAATGTAGTTTCTCAGATAGCCAAACAAGTTTCTAAAGTACGCCAACACTAAGATGACGGCTGAACTCGCAAAGAAACTCTGCAAGAAACTGACTATTTGTTGCACGAACAATGGATACTGTGAAACGTCAATAGGCGCAATCGCTTGTCCAACACCACTAAGCACACCAGCAATCACTACGAAGATTAAGAACGCCAAGATCAGTTTTTGTTTATTCTCCATTTTTCTCAATCCTCCTTTTATTTTGCTTTCAGCCCTTCCAGATACCTTCTTCCGACAGCCGTAATCTCGTAAGGGCTGAAGCGGTTTTGGCTGTCACTCTTGATCACGTATCCTTTCGTCTTCATCCAATTTAGACTGTGACTCAGAGCTGCTAAGTCTCCGCCCGCAGGAAGCCAAATAGCGATGATGTCTTTGTAGCGAAGCGGACGCTTGTCTAATCCTTCAAGAACCGTTTGAATGCGGCTTTGGCGATGCTCAAAAGCAGATGGCATTAATCTTGCACCGTCCCAATTCCAATGTAGGCTGAAGTTACTGTTACGTTCGTGTTCGCGGTAATGTTCAATCTGTAGCGTCTGCACTTCTTAGGAACGTCACTTGTAAGATAGTATGTGCCCGCAACAGTCTTGGTTGCAGTCGCCAGATCAATCCACGACTCATCCGCAGTCCGCAAACCCTGAAGCACTATAGTTATGGTTGGAGTCGCACCAATAGTCATAGCAAACTTTGCCATCACTGGAAGCCGAGGCATCGCACCTTTGTAAAGCGAATGTTGCTGAACTTCTATGCTCGTGCCCGTAGTCGTCTTATTCGTGAACACTAGGTTTTTTCTTCGCAATTTTTTCACCTACCTCCTTCGGTTTTTCAACAACCTTTTTCTCGACATTTAAGAGACTCTCAAGTTCATTCGTGTACCGCGTGTCCGCACCCATGAAGTCTTGAAGGGCAGTAATTAGAATTGCATATCGCCTTTCACGATCTTGCTTCATCATTTGAGTATTGTCGCTCATGCGCCACCAGCCCCCATCCACGCGTTTATCGTACCGCCAGTATTTGTTGTAATCCAGAGTCGATAATATGGATACCAAATGTCTCCGTATGCAGCAACAAAATTCGTCAAGATTCCAGTAGCCGTAAGTGCAGTACCTATGTCAAACCAATCAACATTGTTTATGCTGCCTTGAAGTTTTACACTATAAGCAGAACCGCCAGCACAGTTTACATAAGCAGTAACTTTAGGATACCATTGAGCGTTGAAGACAGCACTTGCTTTCGCTTGACCAGTCTCAGCATCTATTATTTTCTGTATTGGAAGCATTTTTTCTTTTTATTCCCCCAAATTATTAGGGTTGATTAAAAAACCAGCCCAACCCCAAAGGCGTCTTATCAATTTAAAGGATCGCCGTTATTATGGCGCCGAATTCTGGAGCGCGGTTTATCGTTCTGCCGTACCACTTAATCGCAAAATTCTGTTCATCCTTGACCTTGCCATAGAGTTCAGTTGTAACATCGGTCAAAACTGCGTTGTATGTATAGCGTCTGTCAACAAACACAAGTGCCTTCGCACCCGAACCTGTAGGCATCTTTCTGCTTTTGATTATCGGAATGCCTTGAATGCTAATGGTCTTTAGTCCCCAAGGCAAATCATAGTTCTCAACATTAACATAGCCTAAGTATTCGCTCACCAAATTCTTTATGTAGTCATAAGTCGCTGGATCTGTAACTCCAAATCCGTAGCTTTCAAGATCGCCACCTGCAACCCACGCGGCACGAATGGCTTGCTGAATCTTGTCAAGCGTCACAGCCGCACCACCGCCAGCTATCTCATTTGTTCCTGTCTGTTGAGTTATGATTCCGTGGTTGTAGACTGTAGTTCCCGCACCATTGATACAGCCGTCTTCAAGACCTACTGTGAGAAGACCGTACAAACGCTCTCTGTGGGCTTCCTCAAGCATGTCTTTGAAACTTTCAGCAGCAGCACGCTGGAAACCAGTTGTTCCGCCCCAAGTCTCAGCAATCACTTTTAATGCGTTGATGCGCTCAATTCCAGCACCACTCGGAGCCACATAAGATGGACTTGCATCTTGAGCAACCCAATATGTCGGCGCACCCAACGTCTTGATTCTGACATAACTCTCCATCGCGCCTAAACTTGCCTTGCGAGGCAAAGCAGCATACAACGGAGCGTCTGTCGGCACCGCATAAGTGAACGCTGGATCAAGAAATGTTGGCAAAATCGTGGGCACAGTCTGCGAGCTAGATTCAAACGCCCATATAGCCCTTTCAATTGCCCTGTTGTTCTTCATCCACGGATTCGGTGTATAATCGATGCCAACCCACGGATCGTAATAAGTCTTGCCGTTATACCGCTTTATGAACGGATCTGGCTCAGACTTCCACGGATCTTCAGGATTCACAAGAATCTTCGAGTAGTCAAAGATAACTGGCTTCGGCTTGAATTCTTCGTCTATTCCAAAAGGTCTCATTGAGTTCCCCTCCGAGCCGCTTCAAGCATCTCTCCAAATCCTCCCATCCCACGATGAACAGATGGTTTCTCACCCATTGTTGCGGGACTTCGGAGATCTGGAATGTTCTCGATTGCAGCTAGTCTTTCGTCAACCTTGCCAAGTTTACGCTCGACAACCGACTCAACACTTTTGATAATGTCTTCACTTTGCTTTTCAAGTTGAGTAATCCTAGTCTGTACGCTAGTAACATCTTCGCCTTCCTCTTTCAATCTCTTCTCTAAATCGCGAAGTTTCTCAACCTTAGCATGCAAATCGTTCACGTTCTTCTGGACAGTCCCCAATGTCTTTTCAACTTGGGTTGGTTCTTTCTTTTCAGCAAGCTTTTCCTTAACAACAATCAGAATCCTTTCTTCCATCGCCTTCAGTGACGTTTCAACGTCAACAGTCGTCTTTTTAGCGTTAATAGCTTCTGTTACTTTGTCAAATATTCGCTTCTCTGCATCTTTCAACCATTGCTCCATTTCTTCTTTCTTTTCCATACTTTTTTCTACTCCTTTATCGTTTGTCACAAAATTACCCCCTTTATGACCGTCAATCATGCGGCGCATAGCATACGCCACCGCATCTTCATGTGCGGGTGTATCCACAACGCTCACTTCATAAATCAGTCCATTCGCAAAATGTGGAAGCGTCCGCCCGTCTGGAGTTGTTCTATTTTCAAACCCGCTTGAATTGGGATTGGGAAAGAATCCGAAACTGAAACCCCATCCGCCACGTTGAACCATACTCCACTCGTTTTCTTTATGATCGTAGACTTCGCAGAGAACATGAAACCCATGTTCATCCACAAAAGTCCCAAACCCATCAACTTGACGATTAAAAACTATTTGAGCAAAAGGATCTCGATGCATAAAACGTGCCGCTGGAAACTTTGTTAAATGTGGAATACTGGAATCCACAACTTCCCTAGTCATAACCGTGCCGAAAGCATCTGGAGTGTTAAAAATCGCCGCATAACCATACACGTATTTCTTTCCATCCTTCTCAAAACTCCGCAAAATTGGAATAGGTTCCCCATCAAATCCATATCCTCTCGCATACTCACGCCACTGTTCATAACAAATAGCGCTTATCTGATCGTCGGGACGCTTTTCATCCCGCGTTTTATTTTCATCGTGTAAAAACTTGTGACACTTCGCCAAATAATCTTCCTTGGATTCACCCGTTTCTGGTTTTGGTATAGGCATATCAATTTCCTCATATCAGGAATTTTATGCTGACTTTATTATACTACAAAAAGTATATATACTTTTATCAATACTATGAATTATATGATTTAAAGGAGAAGGAAAATGAGAAAATCGATTCGCGGAAGACCTCCTTCAATTCCAAATACAAATCCATATCGAGGAAGACCATACAAACCAAAAGACATGAAATGCGTTAATATCTCAATATCTATTCCTCAAAAACTTTTAATTGAAATCGAAGAAAACTCCAAAGGAAAAAGTCGCTCAGAAAAAATTGTGAACGGACTCTTAATAGCGTTTCCTTTTAATGATAAAAAAATAGGTGAAAAAGAAAATGAAAAATCCATTTAAACGCATCCCCATCGCCACACAACCAACTCAATATATGGATATGTCCTCATACGACGACGCCGAAGAAAAAGTCGTCATGCCAACTTGGATGTTCAACCCTCCATACGGACTGGGCAGACTAATGCGAAACGGCGAAGTCTTCAACGCCCGCGAAATGCGGTTGCTAGGCGGTTCAACTACGGTTTGGCAATGCAAAAAGAAGATTGCAGATGCCGTTATCGCCGCGAAATGGGACATATTACCCACAAACCCACAAAAAAGAAACGAAGAAAAAATAAGAGAAATAAGACAATTTTTGCAGTTGGCAGCAAGACCAAACGTTCAAAACTACGAAACATTCAACAGCATAATCTTCAGCACCGTCATGGATTTATTGGATTTGGACGCGGGAGTCATCGTTAAAGTTTTTAGCAAAACACTGAAAAACAGACTCGTACGCATCCACAGCCGCGACGGAAGCACGATAATCAAACAAACTGATCCTTACGGCATATTGAAACAATACTGGCAATACGACTACGCATCAATGATAGAACCCATCGCCCTAATGCCAAAAGAAATCGCTTATCTCTTATTGAACCCGCGCAGCGACAGCGTTTACGGCGAAAGCCCAGTAGAAACAATAGTCATGGTAGTAAAGGGACTGGTGAAAGGAATCCAAACACATGAGATGATGTATAGAAAGGGAGGGATACCAAGCGGAATCTTGGCGCTGGAAGGAATGAACCAACAAGACTTCACAGCCTTCAAAGCATGGTGGGAAACCAACATCAAAAATAAGGTCTATCAAAGAACAATGATAAACGTGCCGACAAAATGGGTTCCGCTCATCACGAGTTTTAGGGACTTACAATTTCTGGAAACACAACAATGGTTCACAGAAATCGTTTACCGAACCTTTAAAGTTCCACACAGAGGAATCGGAGCAGCCACACGCGAGGCAAAAGGAATACCAGAAGAAGAAACCCGCAGTTTCTACAAAGAAACAATCATTCCAATTTTGACGACGCTGGAACAAGTGCTCAACCAACAGATAATTCCACACTTCTACGACAGCGGACAAGAACCAGACTGCTACTTCCACTATACATTAATTGATTTGCTGGAAGAAACAAGCAAAATGGAACTGTGGCAAAAGAAATGGGACTACGGAGCCGCCACAGTAAACGAATATCGCCTGTCAGAAAGCTTGGAAAAACTACCGTGGGGCGACCTGAACCCACAAGCAATGAAGAACCTACAGAATATCGCCCAATCATGGTGGTACGGAGCTTTTGATTCAGACGCGTTCAAAAACATCACTGGAATCCCCGTGCCATCAAAAGAAGAAATCCGCAAACTCTTAACCAAACCAACACCAACGACGGAGACTCAAGAATGAGAAGAGACACATTTACTATGAAAATAGACATAATGAAAGCCCTACACGAACCGATAATTATCACCCATATAATGCAAAAAGCAGGAATCAATTGTCATAGGATAAAAGAAGAACTCGAATACTTAATAATGAAAAAACTCGTCACAATGGTGATGCCATCTAAAAAACCGTTTCAACAATACAACAACGAAAATAGACACCGACTTTACTACGTCTTAACACCAGAAGGAACGCAACTTTTGAACACTCTTCTGAAAGCAAAAACAATTCTAATGGAGCCATCCTGAAGTTGCCCTCTCCTTCTCCTTTCTCCTCGAAAGTTCGTTTTGTGAAAAACGCAACTAAAGGAAGTGCAACAGGAAAATGACTCCAATAGAGAAGCTGAAGAAACTCAGCAAACTCGTGTGTGAAAAATGCTTCACATTACAACATATTCCAACCGAATATCTATCCCATCCAATCTTCTGGAGCTATTCAGTATGTCACGAGTGTCCCATTCACCAACTCATAAATGAACTCATGGAAGAGATAACATGAGTTTCTCAGATCCCACCCGCACGATTTTGACGTGGCGAGAATTCGGCAACACAGTACAAAACAAAATCACGGAGATTTCTCTCAGCCCCATCTACACAGAAGAAGAACTCCGCCTGCGACTGCTCCTAATGGAAACCGAAATAATGGAACTGTTCAATGAATTCGTGTGGTTGATGATGAGCCGAGGGATAAGCTTCGCGGTGGAATACATGAACAACACTTCGCCCGACTACCACTTTGCCTCAGAATGGACGCCCGCAGACGATCAACTGCTTGCAGACCTCATGCAAGGATGCCACGAATACCTCACAAAATGGACGGAAGACATACGGGCAGATGCAGCCACAGAAATCCGCGAAGGGATAAGCCTCGGCGAAACTTTGGAACAAATAGGAAACCGAGTTTCAGAAACAGTCGGCACATTCAAAAACCGAGGAATGTTGATAGCACGGACGGAACTCATGCGAGCGTTCAACAAGGCGGCGGAAAGCAGATACCAGAAGGCGGGATTCAAAATGAAGTGGCTCACGGCGCGGGATCCGCAAGTCTGTGAACTTTGCGAAGCTCTCGACGGCGAACTCGTGCCTGAAAATCTAAGACCGCCACTCCATCCACTTTGCAGATGTTGTATCGTACCAGTGTTGGAATCTAAATGAAAACAACATGTACATATTGCGGAAAAACTTTAGAAAGACGTCCATGCCGAATTAAAAAACGAAACTATTGTAATGCTCGACATCAATTACTTTTTGAATATAAACACGGAATAAGAGATCCGATAAAAATAACTAATGCGTGTCATAAAGCAAATCTTGGACAAAGAAAACCAAGAATACAAAAAACTGGTGAACCCACAAAATATGAACAATATTTTATTGAAATCGTAAAAAAGTACAATCTTCCCTTCGAATACTGTGGAAACGGTGGAGTCATAATTAACGGTCTCAATCCCGATTTTATTCATAACACAAAGAAAAAAGTGATCGAAGTCTGGACTGGCACAAAACATAAAGAACGAGAAAAAATCTACAAGCAAGCAGAATATGAGTGCCTCTTTGTATATATAAGACACATGGCATTAAAAACAAAAACAATCGAAGAAATTATCAACTTTTCAGATGCACCACCAATTTTGGAGGCGAACCCATAATGCCCGCCTATCCATGTCTCATCTGCCTCGGAACTGGAAAAATAAAAATATTACATTTAACTGCCAAAGGCGGCACAGACGCAACTAGCAACTATCACGAACAAGTGTGTCCACGATGCAACGGCAGAGGATGGATTTAGATGGAAAAGAAAGTAACCTACAAGTGCCCCAAATGCAAAGCTGAATACGCGGAACACGTTAACGTAATCACCATCAACGCTAAAACTGGACAAGTATACCGAGTGCCGCATAGACCACAATGGTGCGAACGATGCGGAACAGGACTCATACGAAAAGTCACTTTAACCGACCTCTCTCCCAGTACCGCCAATACCGTTTCAACTCAAAATTTAATAAATAGAGGAAAGAAACCATGAAGTTGAGTAGAGTTGCAGACTGGGAAATTGCGAAGCATATAGCTATCGAACTTTATCCTATGGATTTAGAGGCTCAACAAGAATTCGTTAGAAACAGAATGAAGGAAGAAAGATAATATGAAATGTGAAATCTGTGGCAAAGAACTAGACGGAAAACCACACATAACTTGCGCCCGATGCTTGAAAACGTTTTGTGTTGAATGTGGCGATTCCGCCCGATGCCCCAACTGCGGATACTCGGGTTAAAGCCACCGATCCTTATCGTTCCACTTGGCAATTTCTTCCTTCAACTTTCTCAAATCTTCCGCAGATTTTACGACGACAACTGTGGATTTAGGCTTCAAACCCCAATCCGCCGTGAACCGATGCTTGCAATTCGGGCATTCCTTCGGCTTGTTGACTCTCGGAACCCAGCGGAACTTGCACGTTTTCTTAGGACATTCCCAAACCTTAATCTCCATATTAATCATCTTAGAGTTTATATTCATAGTATTAAAGCTTTTCAAATAAGTATATGAACTCTATGATTTATAAACTATGATAGAACTTAATTATAGAACTTTAAAAAATGCCGTAGGGATAAGGGCGAGGCGATTTTGAACCGCTTTTGACCGAAGAGAAGGTTTTTAAGGAGCAACTATGAAGATTATGAGTAGGAATGGTAAAAATGAACCAAGAAAACTTAGACAAATTAATTAAGGCACTCGAAACCCGAAAGAAACAACTACTCGCACGACTCGAAGGAAAAAACCCTCGATACCCAATTCATAATGGACACCACTTGCGAGACGTATTCACGATTCTAGCTGTTTTAAAGAATGATCCAGATGCCGAGAAACTTTTAGAAAACATGCCGAAAGAGGAATAGCATGATTCCCTTCGACACCACAGAAGCCATGAAATCAGGCGTGTATGCAAGCGGAACTACTGGAGTGGGCAAATCAGACATATTAATGGAAATTGCAGATAAGCTAATGAAGGAAGGCGTAATCGTAGTAGTTTTTGATCCGACTCAAGATTGGCAAAATAGAAGTTCAATACAACAATGGCAAAAACCAAATCTATCGTTCCTTCCAATATCACACACGTCAATAATATATGATCTAAGCGGAATGACATCCAACAGAATGCAAGAAATGATAGAAGACTTTTGCAATAGAATCATGTACATAAAAGCACACGAGAAAAACTTTCCAAAATTTTTCCTAATCTTCGAAGAAGCCCACACCTATTTCCCACAAGGATGCATGACTGCAAAACGATGCCAAAACACAGTAAAAATGATGACTCAAGGAAGAAACTTCGGAGTAAGATTCGCTTGCATAACACAATTCGCATCATTAATCGATAAGAATGCGATGCGCTATATGAGACAACGATATTTCGGAAGCACAGACGAACCCAACGACGTAGAATACATCAAACGGTTTTTCCCAAAAAAGAATCAAGAAGACATCAACGTTACTCTCGGAACTCTGCAAGCGGGACAGTTCATTTACAAAAACGGGAACAAGACGGAATTAGTGCAGATTCAACCTTTCAAATCAGAAACCAAGCCTCAAGAAATCGTGTCTTCAAACCCGTCGCCAGCACCGCCAAGCATAATTAATAAACCACACAGCAACGGCGCAACGGCGAAAGCGATGGCAACAATAATAGTCGCAATATTATGGTTTCTGGCTATAGTCTATGCAATAAGCCACAGATGACGTAGGGATAAGGACTCGGAAAAACGCCAGAATCACCCTTCTTTTTCTGTTCGAAGCCTAGAGATAACTCCGTTAAGCATTTTGAACCACTAAAAGAGATATTTTCAGATAGACTTATAAGCATGGGTTATTATTGTTATGATTGTTATGAGGTATAAGAATATGAAAGAAAGAACAAATATAGAATGTGAAGATTGCGGGCATGCATGGTTCACATGTTCAACTTTTAAAGTAGTGAACTGTCCATCATGCCGCAAGCCCGTTAAGAACCCACAATATAAACCAAAATTTAAAGAGGAGTTAGAATGACAGTCGAAATACAAATCGTAGCCATTGAAACAAACGTGCGAACTCTGTTAAAAGATCACCCAAATCCACAACAATTCATTAAGACGCTACAAAATGAAGCAATAGATCAAGCGTTCAGAGAAATAAGCGAAGGCATGGATAACGGATTTTTAGAGGTCGCCTGTCAACTATCAGAACTTAGAAAAAGAATTGAAAACTTGGAGAAAAAGAGGGATTGAACATGGAAAAACCATACTGTTGCGTCATTATAAAAAACGGTAATGGAACTCTAGAATGCGCAGTAAACAAAAAACAATTACGGAGGCTCAAAAATGAACATCTACAAAGATAACAACATAACCCCAAAAACTAAATGTGCAATTTGCGGGGAATTGGCTAAAGACATCTTTAAGCAATATGGAAGATCAGCAATAGATGAGGGTTCATACTCTGAAAAACTAGATGGATGGGTGTGTTATCCATGCAGAGAGAGCATAGAAGATCGACCTCAAGGAACAGTAATAATCTACGATCCAAATAAGAGAACAGCAACAAAATACATAGTTATGGAACATGAAGACACTAACGAAATAGTAGACATACACGATCCTGAAGACATCGAAAATATACGATTCGAATGCCCTGAAGACACTGAAGGTTCACCAATTCAATTTGAATATCATCACACTGACGTATGGCGAGGATATTATGAACCTAAAGGTGAAGATTGGACTGTACTTCATTCGGATTGCATACTCTCAGGCTCTGAAGACGCAAAACAACTAAAAGAATTTGATGTGGACATAAAAAAGATTCTCTGGGAACTCGGTTACGAATTTGCGGTTTGTTTCGGTTCAACATCGAATCTCTTCAGCTGCGGATATGACATAATGATAAAGAAGACTGATAAAGAAGACGCATTAAAACGCATGACGCTATACATGAAGCTGATGCAATTAAACGTTAAATACCGTGATCCAGAACGGTTCAGAATGACAGCATTAACAGGAAAAAGCGAAGGATTCGACGAAAAAGACCGTTTACTCTCTGAAGCGTCAAAAAGACTAGAACGTGGAGAAGACTTCGAAACTGTAAAACAAGACATTCTAAAGAAGGCGATAAAACAATGAAAAGAAAATTCATAATAAACTACGATACAAGACACAACATAACAATCGAAGCAAACACAGAATACGAAGCAATAGAAATATGGCGCAAACGGAAACACCCAAACGAAACATTCGTAGGCATAGGTGAAAAATAATGATGCGAATAGAAATGCACTTCTACGTCACCAAAACTGAAGACGGACTATACCATGTGCAAAACTATGTTATGGGAATGAAGGGACAGCACCACATTCACAACGAAAAATCGTTTAACAAGTGGAAAAAAGGAATTGCCAAAAAGTATATACACGGCTCTGAAGGTTCATGCGGTTGCGGATTAACAAAAAGCGGAGACACTAGAGAATACGATGGTCACGAATGGCACAACGATAAGTTTGAGGTGTAAAAATGTACGATCCATTAACCCCAGTAGAATTTGAACAATTCCTTCAGAACTTCAGAAAAACATTCGTTGAACTATATCAACAAGCCTTAAAATCTGGCGCATTAGAACCACAACAAGAACACGATCACACTTTAGCTAGATGTATCTTAATAATTTCAGCATTCAAATATGAATCAGGAAAAAGCGAAAAAATGCGGAAAAACGTAGAAAAATTTATCTAAAAATGCCGTAGGGATAAGAGCATGGCATTTTTCAAAGTCCATGCAATTTTCCAATTTTTTCTGATAATTCGAAACAATCGAAGTTTAATTTTGGTTTGAACGTGAACATTTAAACATTAATCCTCCGTAATTTTAGACAAATAAGCAATACCGTTAAGCAAAATATAAGCAAATCTTCAGATTCTTATTCATAGTATTTATATACTTTTTATTCCTTATCATAGTATCGTGATACAAAATGAATGAACAAAAAGAAAAGCAAAAAGAGAACGTGACTGTAGAAGAGTTTTATAACACATGGATCAGTCACGTTAAAGCCCTTATGGGTTTAGGTTTTTATCTGAACCCACAAGAGTACGAAGAGCTACGATTAACCGTAGCTAACCTGTACAGATTCGTAGACAGAGCTACAGCGGACTATGTAACAATAAGAATTAAAAAAGCATTAAGGTTGTGAACACATGTTAAGCAAAAAATATTATAAGATTCTGGCTGATCTGATCGGAAAAGCTGAAGATCTCCAAGATTTTCAGAAAAACTTAATCGAATTCTTAACACAGGATAACCCCAGATTCGACAAAACAAGATTCATAAACGCAATGGTTGAAACAAAACTAACGAAGCTAAAACAAAAACAAGATCAAACCATAACAGAGATGTTTAAATGACAAACCCACAAATATACGTATACGATTTTGGTTATGGAACACTACGAATCGACATAAACCGAATAAGCATAACAGAAAAAATCAGCAAAGATGGAACATACGAAGGTTTCGGTTTCGCTTGCGAATTCGACTTTAAACTGTTAGAATTCACACGCAAACTTAAAAAATTTTTGGAGACGCACCCATGACAAAACTATTAACTCCAAAGGATCGAATCGAAATAAGAGACCTCAAAGACAATTTGGATCGAATTGACTTTAAGCATATTATGACTTGCGCACACTGCGGACACACAACAACACAAGACGTAACAATTTTTAGACCTCATTATGATGATTCAGAGGGACATGAAACGCAATGGTGTGTCTTGTTCTCTGGTGCAATAGATTACGAGGGCAATAAAAAAGACATGCTTAAACGCTATCCTGAATTCCGACATATCACAGGAGACCTTTAAATGACTAAACCACAACATAACATTAAATGCTCTAATTGCGGTTACTCATGGCACACAAAAAGTAAACTTATTCTTGTCTCATGTCCTTCATGCAAACACAACATTAAGAACACGACATTAAAGGATGTGTCGCAATGAAACACAAACACCACACACAACCATTCGCACACGGAAAATTTAAGGAAGGACTGAAAAAATGAAAGTTTGGATCAAACTACAAGTAAAAGGAAAGCCTGAAGTATATCTCAAGATGCAATACGACAACTTCACAATTTGCGACGACGGATCTATAAGCAATTGGCTAGAAACAGACTTCGCAATGAAGGGATGGAAAATAATAGGCATAGAAATAATGACGGATTACATAAGCGTGGATGTGGAATAAATGAAAAAGTACACCGTAATAAAAACTGTAGAAGTAGAATATTACTATAACGTAGAAGCAAAAAACAAAAAAGAAGCCATTAAAGAAGCCGAATATAGAGTATTAGAAGACAGTTATCAATGGATCGACACAATAGAAATAAAAGTAGAAAAACGTTAAATTCCTTTTTTTTTCTCTTCGTTTTTATTTCGCCATAAACTCATTTTGAGGCACAGCAAACCCAAAAAACAAGCTTATTTTAACCTTCTTTTAACAAACAAACCATAATAATTATAGGTTCAACCAATCGTAAGGTCGTATTATACCATTAAAAGCACGGAATAAAACCGAAACAAATACGAAGCTTTTTCGTTTAATCGAATCCATAAGATTTTACGGTAAAAAGAAGCTCGTAGATCAGAGCTTCATAAAAAATAACGTAGTTTTGAACAGCTTCGAACAGCGAACACCATAAATCCATGAAGCATGAATGATATCATTATATAGGGTGCGAGTGAACACTGTGTATTGAACGCAAGGTTGTAAGCACTTCGTCTTGATTCGTAGTATGAGATATTACCATGCTACACGACGAAGACACGACGAAATCTTGTATATACAAACGCACTAAAGTATATACACGACTATATAAGACAACAAAAGACTATAAAAACTAGCTCTCTCCCCTTATTCCTAACATCGAAATTTCTACCGTAAAACAAAACTTTACCGCAATAATGTTATGATCAATTACAACATAAACCCACATCATAGAACGAAGTACAAGCGAATAGACGGAAAAAGAAAAAGAAGCCTGCGCCTGCCAGCTTTAACCCCCCTACCCTCAAATATTCCCCGAAAAGCATTCGTATAGTACCCCTATTTTGAGTAGTGGTAATGCTAGGTTTAGTTATCAATCAGCAGATCTGCATACTGTTACTCTAACTACTTTGCCTTCTGAACGATATTCTTTCGTTTCCATTTCTACCTCTTCAGCACCACACTTACCATTCCATAGTAAGTTGAGACACGATTTATTGTTACATTTAATGTCCATGTACTCACCTCCCCAACACCTTCTTAATCTTCTGAGCCTCAATCACCCCAATCACGACGCCCACAGCAACACCCGCACCAACCCCGCTTAACCACAGAAAAGTGGGACTCAAAACTGGAACGCCGAACTTGTCGATTAGAGATAAGAAGATGTCAACGGTGAACCACGCGACGAAAAGCAAAAACCAGTAGCGGTCGTCCATGCTCATTCACCTAAGGAAATATGGGAACCCCTTGTTCTTCTGGATAAATCTCAGGATCATAGCCGTAGATTTTTTCATACATCCATTTCCATAACCTATACGCAATACAACCCATCTGTATCTACCTCAATAATCTGCTTCCCTTCCTTCTTCAATTTCCCCATCAACTCTTGAATGTGGTAACGCGCAAGAGCCGTAATCAAAATCGCCACAAGGACGTTGCCGTAGAGAGCGTAGGGAGTCCCACTATAGCCATAGAGAGTGTTTTGAATCACCTTCAAAGCATACTGGCGACTTTCTAGGCGTTCATCCCCCGTCTTCTTCTGCTCCGCCTTGAGCCTCGCCCGCTCATCAGCAATCCACTTCAACCGAGTCCGAGTCACCGAATCTTTGCTAGTGTCAACACGACACACGAACTGCAGTGCCTCCCCCTGCTTGGGCTTGTCTGGAACCTCGATAATGTCGTAACCGTCGTGATGTTCAAAATGGTACTCGCCCGTGTACGGTTTAGTTTCCATAAGAGACACAGTTTCAGGACTGAGATTGTAGTCAACCATGATGGAGGGATAGAAACCTTCGTAGTCGATATGCTCCACATTCCAAAACAGTCCCGTCTTGTAACAGTTTACGAACGCCCCTTGGTAGGGTTTGCCTCCACGAGCGAAGATCTGCGGGAACCGCTCATTGTTGTAGCCGTCGCTGACGATTCCAAGCCGACTATACTCTTGCCCGTAGAACCAGTTGGGAATGTGGGAGGGAGAGCGTTCGACCACCAAGTTTAACGGAACTTTAAGATAATCACACAAAGCGTAAATGTTCTCTGAATAAAGTTTCGCCAAGCCATAGCAACAACGCGCGTCGTCCAAGTTTACTTCCGCAAGCCGTTCTTCGGGAATGCTGGCATGGTTCACATCTTCAATCGGTGCAAACCCGAAGTGAGCAGCGACTTCCACTTGACCGCGCCCTTTAAGATCGTAAAGTGTCTGGTCGAATAGGACTTCGGTGAGAACGTCAAAATGCACTCGACCACGGATTCGCACAATTTGGATTTCACGTTCTTTGCCCCGACGTTCATACCGACGAGTGAGAACATAAGGAATCGAGCCGTCTCTTCCAAGGCGACATGCAATGCGAAGCATATTGCACCGCGTCAAAAGCAAACGCAAATCATAGTCGCCGTCGTTGTAGCCACACAACACGTCGGGATTGAAACTCTGCACGAACTTGATAAATTGATGAATCACCCATTCCTCATCATGGACGTCGTCCACGCTCCAGCAGATGCCGAACTCGTCATCACTACCAACCATCAGCACCGCGTCGCCCAGCAGTTCACGCCAAGTTTCCACAACCTTTTCCTCATACGACCACACGCTGATTGAACGAATAGTGTCCCGTCGCCAGTCAGGTGCTATCTTACTGAAAGTGAAGCTTTCCACATCCCAACTGAGAACCGAAGGTTCACCAGAGGGTTGCTCGAAGCCGAAGTCAGACGTCAGCACGTCGACGAACCTTTTGTGCGACTCCATCGCCCCGAAAAGACGAAAGCGATCCAACGACTGCAACGTCGGAAAGTCAACACGATAAACCATTTGCTCTATCTGCGGCTGGCTCAAGAGGCGGAGCCTCACAAGTTGCGCGTCGCCCTGTTCCACTTGGCTGAAATAGTGGGGCATACAGGGCGGGCGAACCGTCTTGTGCTCGCCGCCAACATACCACAGGTCAAGTAACGTGCCTTCAACGCTGTCGTCGAAGGGTTCAACACTTAACAACAATTAAAGTAGAACCTCCCACATGTCGTAGTCGCCGATGCGTTCACGCTCATAGAACCAACGCACATAACAGCCCCGACAGAACTTAACAATAATGTCTACGTAACCGTCGCGAATCAACTCAAAATTTTTACCCACAGGAACACGACCGCAGACCATGCAACGATTCTGAAGGTAACTTGTAGATGCAACCTTTTCACCGTATAGTTTCTTGGCATCAGTAGTTACACCACCATTAATAACTGCTCCATCACTGCACAAAACCACATTTTCATGGTATTTCCCATACTGGAGATCCTTTAGAGAGGGTGCAGTATTGTTTATTATTATGTTGTAGTCAACCAATCCACTTATGCTAGTTCCTCTAACCTTCTCCAGTATGTTGGCTTTCTTCATTGTGGCGCGAATGTACTCGTCAAGATAGTAGTTGTCGTTTGGATCTGTATGCAGTAATCCGAGATATACCATTTGTTTTGTGTGTTCAATGACTTTTCTATAGTCCCATTTGAGGATTTCTGAAATTCTTGTTTTTGACATGGGTTGTTTTTCGTTATAAAGTGTCAGGATTATTCCCAGTCGTTCTTGCGGTATTGTGTCGAATGCTACTCGAATGAGAGCCTTATAAATGGTTTTGTCGAATTTACTGACGTTAGTAACAATCATAAGCATTTTTCCAAGTTTCCATAGTTGAGCGGAAACTCTTGTTGGAAGTTCTGTGAGATCTTCATATTCGTATAGTTTAATACCCATTCCGTCTCTTGTTGTTGTGACTGGTTTGCGACATTGAACGATGAACTCGCCGAGATTGGCTAGTTTATCGAGATATTCTTCTGGCGGATCTTGCTCAGTAATTTCTTCTGGTATCTGAATATTGGCTATAAAGCGTTTTACTTTTTTACTGAGGATGACTTGCATTCGTTCTATTTGTTTAGCGTTCATAAGTGCTATTTTTGCCGCTTCTGTTCTTGGTGGCTGTCTCAATCTAAGTTTTAAATATCTTTCTCCAAGAAGTACGTTCAACGTTCCATATCGATCTATGTAGGGAACACATCCAGCGATGAATCCCATTTTTACGTGCTTCCATTCTTCAGGAATTTTGTCAACATCTATACTTCCAAACGTCTTACTGAAGTATCTGTCGTGGATTGCTCTTAGTTGCCCGAAAACGTCGTTTCGTACTTCCTCGCCATGCATTAATTCGGTTGTGAATTCTTTGATAATTAGTGTTTTTCCGTTAAGTTTTGGAAGTAATCCTTCTACAAGTCTATCTTCGCCTGTTTTCTTGTCTTTGTATGTTTTTCCGCTGATGAACGTTTGCGGAGTAATCGAGTCTTCTAGGCGCGACCATTTTGGATCATGTAAAGATTTTAGAATAACAGTTTTTCCCCACGCTGCGGGGGCAATAAAGAACAGCCATACAAGTTCACCTTCAATTTTTGGATCAAGTATCGTCGCTAAGAGAATGTCTATTACAATGTCGTCTTCTGGAGCCAGCAACAAGATTTTTCGATATTCTTTTTTTAGGTCGTCAAGACTTAATGGTGTCCACGCAAACTTTATAGGACTTTTTCCGCCCGAACCTTTACAGTCTGGCGGGCAACCCAGTCGCATGTCCTTCGCCCACTTGCACGTTATCGGATGGTAGTTTGCGTTCATGGCGTGGTCTATGAAATCTTGAGTAAGTTTCTCCTTATAATCATCACAGTGAGAAATTATTTCGTGAAATTTCTTTCTGCTTTCTTCACCAAAATGGATGAACTGACACATTAGAAAAAGACGTTCGTTATGGTAAAGATGATGTTCCTGTTCGCTTTTCTTAGCCAAGTTCGCTACGAGCGGACACTTAAACAAATTCATAAAGTCTCCGTCTCTTTCGTAATCAACGATTGCGTCTTTCTCAATTTTTGTTTGTTCTCTATCTGCTTTGATTAAGGAGAGATTTAAGAAAAATTCGGGCGAGCATTTGAACAGTTTTATTTGAGGAAAGACGGCTTCTTTGAATGTTGGAAGTTGTCGAGCCTTTAACAATTCACCTATCGACATGTAACCACAAAATCCTTTCTTGGTACTGGTGTCGGCGCCATACTCTCTTATCTTATGTTTTTCGACCAGACTTCTTTGGTCTGCACTTTCGGGAGTCGCTTTTGCAAACAAATCATTTATGTCCACGTTTGTAGGAAGGTCGCTTATAAAAACGTGAAGATGAATGCCTGTGCCACTGACCTTCGGGAAGATGTAGTCGTTCGAGACTCCTAAGTTGTTCAGTTTTTGTATTGATGGAGTCAACCGTTCTTCTTTATATTGTTTGAATGGGATTCCGTCGTGATTGTCAACGTCAATCCAGAGTTCACATACGTCGCTGTTTTTGTTTGTGAGTCTATATCTGCCGATACTTGTTGCTGTTAGATCTTTAGCCCATCTGAGGGATTCATCTGTCACCGCGAACGTGTCGCTACTGTTAATGAATATGGGTTTCTTAACGCCACAGATTTGTTCGAACTTTATTAAAAATTCATTCTGCTCCATTTTTCTCCATCCCAACGCCATTTTCCTTTAAGCCACTCCCAGTCTCCGTCAACAAAGAAGTGGCTTTTGGAAATAATTGGAAAAACTTTATCTAACATGTCGCTTTCGTGGTCTAGTTTCATCTGGTGAAGTATAATATGGAGTTTTTCGTGAGTTATTACAGTAACGATATTTTCTTCCCAGTAGATTCGGTTTTTAATGAAAGTTCCTTCTTTATGTAAATAAAGTGTCTCCAAGTCCTTTGGAGTCACGAAAGCTGCTACGCGTGAAATAGAGATGCCTTTTTGAATCAGTCGGTATCGTTCAAGCCAAGGAAGCGAGCGGACGACGATGTTCGTGAATTTTTTAAGCAGTTTTATCGGATTCAACATCATGTCGCCACCAGATATACGATTACAGAAAGTAACGTAGTGATTATTCCTGCTAGAAGTTTCACTATTCTTCCATTGTGTCTCTGCATCTCCGCAATGACTCCTTTTACGTATGCCACATCTTTGCCTTGGTCTTCCAAATCTTTGTCGAAGCTTTCGAATAAGTGGCGGATTTCATTCAACAATTCATCATTTTTCATTTTCAAACAACTCCAAAATTTTTTCCGTAACCTTTTTACATCTTTCATTTTTGGGAGTTCGAACTTCTACTACAGAGGTTTGGGGAAATGGTTCCCAAAGTTCATGTCCAAACAACTTGTCCACACATTTTTGAAACTGTTTCCGTTTGTTGTCAACTTCCAGCGGTCTAAACCAGAAAATGTAATCATAAGGATAGTAGTCTTCCCATTTGTTTGCGAGATTTCTTAACATCGTCAATTCTGCATAATAAGGATCTTTAAGGTAGTCAGACTTATTCGGCAACTTTGCTCGATAGTAAACTAACTGGTCGAACACAGATCTGTCCGTTATTACATTCTTGTATCTTCGTTGAGCCTCCATTTCCGCGAGAATCTGATGCAACATCGTCCATAGTTGGCATTGGAAATTAAAGGCTGGATCAAACATGGGATATGGGCAGGCTCTCACAACTTCCTGAATTAACGTGAAATCTTTGTATCCTCTCTTCTTCAGTTCTGAACCCACGTTCCAGAGGGCGGTTGTTTTGCCAGAGTTGTGTGTTCCGACTAGGGCGATTTTCATGTTATATTCCTCTTTTTCGCCCATTGCGTAGGACTGAGAAATGTTGTGTGATTAATCGAATAATAGTAGCATTGATAGTAGCCATTGCAACAATATTTATTGAAATCGTTAGCATCGACTTTGCGCGTGCATGTAATGAAGTCGGGACATTTAATTTTGGGTTTTTCTTTCGTGTTAATCTCTCCATGAATTGTCGGAAGCAAAATCGGATAGGTCAATCCAGTCGCCGACGGTTTCGCGGGCGTCTTCGTAACCTTCTTCCCATGCCATGTTCACAATATTTTCAAGTTCTTCTCTTTCTTCTCGGCAACCAGAATAGTCTTCAAAATATTTTTCGACAGCTTTTCTAAGAGCATCTGACCACTTGTTGTCTTCATTTTTCACCATCTCCGCCCATTCCGCGCGCTTTCCAATGTTCTGAGTTAAGAGCAAACATAGATTCGCGATAGCGTCGGGGATATCATCATTATGCCCACGGGCGGCTTCGATTCTCCAGCCCCATCCCGCGTATTTCTTCTGAAGAAACTTTAGTTCTTCTTTAATTTCAGGTTTGTTCGGATAGATTATGTGAATTGTGTTTACTCTGCGGAAAAGTTCAGTATACATTTCCATGTTGTATTTGGGAGTGATGTTTACAAGATGAATGGGCAAACCTTCTTTTTCGAATCGTTGAATTGTGTCTGCACTTTGGTGCTGGTCGATACCAATAAAGATGATTTTGAAGTTTCTACATAATTGTCGTGTAAAGTTTTCTACATTGTTGATGTCCACGGGATGTTTATGTGAACCCTTAAAAGTCTTAACTAAATCTACGACTACCAAATCCTTCTTTGGTTTATCTGTTAAATGTCCCATCGCTACCGCATATTCAGAACCAACAGTTGCAGGATCCATCACGATTATTCTTGGAGTTTCCTTATCCTCAAGGTTCTCGTCGATTTCTACTCCAATTGCACATTCTTCAATTTGTTTCTCTTCTAACGCGGCTTGCAGAACTGAACTGAACAGTCCTTCAAATTGCATTTCGAAGTTTCGGGGATCCGCCTTCAGTTCCTTCTGCATTTCGGGATGGTCGTATGGCAATGTTGGGTTTGTTTCCCAACTTGAATATTGAAATACAACTCTCCACGGTTGTGTTCCTTGTTCATCACATTTCTGCTTTACTTCTTCAGCATATCCAGTTTTGAACAGTTCCCAAAATATTCCATCCATGCCCGCGGGCGTGCTGATGGTGACGCTTTTGCCGTCTCCGCGAAAGACCTTCAAGTTAGGTTGCAACGCATTGTAAACCACGTCGCCCGCAGCGTTGCCCGATCGCGTGAGCATGTGGGCGTGCTCGTCATATACGTTCAAAAAGGTAGGAAAGCCAAGTCCGCTTCTGCTACTGCATGGTTGGCATCGAACTTTGATTCTTTGTGCAAACTCTATTTCTTCTTTGGTAATATTTACGATATAGTTACTTAGATACCAACTTCCCTGAGCCAAAGCAGAAATATATTGGAAAACCACTCCTAACGCCTGCTCGTAGCTGGTGCTGACACACATGAGATAAATTGGGGCGTCGGGAATCAGTCCATATTTCTTGTGTAGATCTTTAGTGAGAAGAAGTTTGTAAACTTCGTAAAGGACGATTATGGAAACAAGAAGCGTTTTGCCACCCTTGCGACCTATAACAAGTTGCAATTCTGTGTACTTCTTGTCTTTATCGTAGAACGTCCTGAGAATTCTTACTTGATTCTGACTTAGTTCGATGGGTAGTTGAGGCAATATTGTAGTAACAAAAGCTATCGGATCTTCGTACGCTTTAACAAGAATTTCTGGATCAATACTTTCCCAAGAGGTCATTTATCTTTCTCCTTCCGTTTCAGCATCTTGAACATTTCTTCGGGAGGATTCACTAACGGAGCTTTTTTGCTGATAAATTGTTGTTTCGTGAAGGATAAACCAAGATTCGCAATCATCTGAATCCAAGTTCGCGTCAACTTTTCAATTTTATCGCTCATCTTCGTCTTTTGTTTCTCATCTTCCGTTTTCTCCCACAATCCTTCTAAATACTGTATCTTCTGCCAAGTTTTCACGGCTTGTCGCAGTAAATCAATACACGCGGGATTTCGGAGATGCGGATAATTCTTTAAATATTCTTGAATTTTGTCTTCCGCTTCTTTCTCGGTGGTGGATTGCCAGCAGAGTAATTCAAGTTTTGTGAGAGTTTCTCTTAATCCGTTCATAATCTTCATCCTCCAATCTTACTAAAAGTTCGATTTGTTTTTCTTGAGCTTTATAACTCAAGGTTTGAAAGACATTTTGTAATGTGTTTGCGAGAATAACGTAGGGATCGACCAAGTTGCTAAGAAGCATCCACTCAATGAATTCATGTCTAAGTATGTGGAGAGCTTTATCTAGGCTTTCGTCTTCGTAAATAGTAATCGTGGTATTTGCCCATTCACCGTTAACTTTAAGCCTCTTGCCATCTGCACGTTGAATCGTCGGTCTGTGCAATAAATCGGTAGGATGCCACTCTAGTTTAAGTTCGAACCCTGCGCCGTACTTGAGTTGAAGACGTTTAAGTTCTTTGTTTAATTCGGATTCCATTCTTTCCAACCTCTATTCCAAACCATAAAATACATGTGACGATTGTGGACTCCAGCGAAAACGGCTTTTCCGCCATACTTTTCGGCAAGTTTGATAAGTCCCTTCAAGTCGAATTTTTCGGGACTGGTATCTTGATAACGACTATATTTGCATTGAACAAAAAGTATCGAGTTTTCTAAGGTGCCTTTCGAGAATCCTTTTACTGCAACAATATCTTCGACTCCTTTTGAGCCAAACGAACGTTTACAGTAATATCCACAACTGCGAAGTTTCTTCATCGTTGCATATTCAAACGCACGTCCGATTCGATATAGACTTACTTCTTTAGGATGGGTTTTGAGCCATTGATAGTATTTTGTGCTTTGTGACAATATCACGAAAGCTTCAAGTTGTTCTTTCACTTTTCCGCAACCTCCACAAGAATCTCCATTATCTTTCTGTATGATTCATCAACTGTGCATGAGGAATCAATAGTGTAGTCAAAATCTATGGCGTCGAGTTCAACTTCACTGGGATGTGCCGCTGTTTTCTCGTTGAAACCTGTTACTCCGCGTTTCTTTCTAACTGAGACTGGAGCATCCAATTTTACGAGGATGAATCCGTTTTCTCTCAAGATTTCAGACTCGTTAATGTATCGCATGTCGTCAATGACCACACGCAACGAAGCATCTGCATTGACATGTCTCATCACGTAATTTACCCAAGCATTCAGACTTATCTCGCGGACTCTGGTTCCGAGCATCTGAAGCAGTATGCGGTCTTTAACTTCCATTTCAAAGAGATCTGAAGCGATTTCCTTCAGTTTGCTGGCGAAACTATATTGCTTAAACTGGAACGATTTAGCTAGAAAGTCGGCGACGCTGCTTTTTCCAGAACCCATCTTACCGCCGAGAGCAATGCGGAACGCATATCCTTCAATCTTTTTGCGAAGTTTCAAGACTTCCAAAGCAAAATCGAGATTCGTGAATATTTGTCCGAAGTACATGAGCCAAGGGTGAAAGCGGAATTTGGGTGTGGTATAAATGAACACTGGTTTCTCTAAGAGTTTCGCGGCGTAGAAAATTTCCATCATAGTGCCATAGCCCAGTGGTTCTGGAACAAAAGCAAAAACGGCGTCGGATTCTCTAATCCATGCAAGATCCCGTTCGACAACTCGTTTAGCATCTTCTGGACTGTGCGGCGTTTGCCACCATTCTTGAGGACTATCCTCCTGACGCTGGAATGGGTTGATGACTTTTATTCCGAGTTTTTCAAGTTGTTTCTGAAGTTTCTTTCCTTCCTCAATGAACGTGGCTGGATGGGCGAGGTACTGAGTTTCAAACTGGAGAAAACTGATTTGCTCAAGTCGTTCCATTAAACGACGCCTGCCAGTTTTTTCTTTGAAGCCGCAAGTAAAGTCCGTATTGTGCATGTGGGAATCATAATTTGGATTTTGCAGTCTGGATTTGGACATTTGACAACTAGATATTCGATGCCTTCATATTCAGTCATACCTAAATGAATCTGTGCTTTAACAGGTTCTTCTCCGCCTTTTATCATTAGACATTTTTTCAATTCTAAAGTGCCTCCACGAATGTTATGGTTATGTCAAACGAGAATGTCGTTATTTCTGAAATGTCTGAAGCTACAGTAAGGAAAAGAACAACTTTTCGAACTTCATTTTCTTGTAACAGACTTCCATTATAATCCCACGTCAGGCTCATGTAAGACGCTGTAATGCTTGGATTCCAGTTTGAAGTGTCCAGCGTTAATGTTCCATTAACGTTCGATGTGTTCTTAACGTATATTGTCACATTCTTGGTTTCTGCGGGTTCTACGAAGCCCCAATCAATCAACGTTATGTTCTGTGTGCATTCGGGATCCCAGTAAACCCCTACGTCAACTGTTTTGATTTTGCCCGTTGAAGGTATGCGACGTGTCAACTGCATAAGAGCTGACGATACGGCGATCATTGCTACCAAAATAGCGATTATTATTAGAGTTTTCATTTTCGTTTTACATTCCTCCGATTACCGAGAAAAAACAAACTCTATGTCGTCTGTATTTGTGGATCAACCCGAAACGATAGAGAATATTGAGAGTTCTACTGGTTATCGCGCGTTGTATTTGCAGTTTAGCCGCAACTTCCGTCGCATTCATGTCTTTCTTTTCGTCGGCTAACACAAGATAGGCACGTAGTTCTGAAAGATTGAGTTTAAGCAGTTTTTCATCTAACATTTTCCAATACCTTCAATCGGTTTTCAAGAGCAGTTTCCATGTCGTCTCTCAAGATTTTTTGCAATTCTTTTGGAAGTCTGTCGATTCGCATTTTCAAATCTTTTCTCATTTTTTAAATTCCTCCAAACTTTTCTGACCAGAATCAAGACGTCTCCGAAGCGACTTCGCGGGTTTGAAAAGGACACGGCTGGCTATCTCCGCAAGCCTGTTCTTGTAATATACAAAATCAATCTGGCTTTGTTCGGAGAACAGCACAACAGGACAGTAGCCATCAACCGCCTTAACATACTCCAGCGAAGATCCTGCAACAACTCGCAATCCAGCAGAAGCCACTTGCTTCAACAGTTTGCTATATAATGTGCTTGTTTTGTAGTCCGTCTTGCTTGGATAAATGCGGATTTGGAAGGATTGCACTGGAAACTCTGACAAATCTTGAAACTCCTCAAAAACATCAAAAACATCTTTCTTTTGAAAAAGAGACATGCATAAGGCATCGCGAAATTTGTCGCAAACAACAGGCATGTGTTTTCCTTTAAGGCTGCTTCCATGGATCTTTAAGGTTCCGTCTTTCATGTAGAGAATGTAGTTCTTGTCGTCAAGTGAAAGCATCGCGGGATACGTTTCGGAATCAGTCTTCATAGTTGGTCACTATGGCTATGATTATGACAAACTATATAAAGACTCGTTGAATTAAGTTTAAAAGAATGAAAGTAATTTTAAAATAACGTTATTCTCTGGTAATAGCAGATTTTCTAAGTCATTTTTTCCTAAGCAACCCTTATAAGGCTTTGTTATTATGATTATGAACAAGGAGTTGGAACTTAAATGAGTTTAAAAGGAAAACTTGGATTAGCAGTCAAATACACCGTGACTAAGCGAAAGGTTGGCGCAAAGAAACCTTACGAAGTCCTTGAAAGCGACCAAGACAAGTTTCTGGTCGAAGGCATGAACCTCATGTGGGAACTGATCTGCGGTGCTGGCGGAAACGCTTACACCAATGCAGTCGCAAGAATAGGTGTTGGAGACAGTTCTACAGCAGAAGACGAAACTCAAACAGGATTACTTGGAGCAAACAAACTCTGGAAGGGCATGGTGGCGACTTATCCGCTGCATAATGTTGACAAGAAAGTCACATTCAGAAGCGTGTTCGTAAACGGCGAGGCAGAGTTCGCATGGAACGAAGTTACCATCGTAAACGCCGCAGACGACTCTGGACAAAACATGCTCAGGATCGTGAGCGCCAAAGGAACGAAGCCCGCTGGCGAAGAATGGACTGCTGAGATAGAGTGCACGTTTGCGAATCCATAGACTATCTCTTTTTTAAGGAGATTTCAAAATGTGTGATTGGTTACGTGAACGTTGGACGATGCGGAATCTGAAACGCGTCGTAATAATGGAGAAAGACAAGCGACCAGAAGGTGCCATCAACGTAACCAAATTTTTTGTCCCATCGCTTTCTATCGCGGCACACAAGTCTCTCGATTTTTCTTATTATTTGAATTGGGTTTGCAATAACATAAAACCCCGTTCCGAACCCAACGATTATTGGAATTTTCCAGAAGAAACGTTGAAGGACGGTTTCGGCGACTGCGAAGATGGCGCCATCCTTCTTGCAAACTTACTTTATCACTCTGGTTTTCCATATTGGAAAATCTTGATATGTGTTTATGAAACTCCATCAGGTTTCCATTCCGTCGTTGTTTACGACGGCGAACTTCTGGACTGGATGAACCCAGCGACCAAAGAAGTTCCTTCCGACTGGAAACTCTGGTATTGCTTCAACTCTCGAAACGCATACACCACAAAGGAGCATTTTGAAGAATGGAAAAAGTAAAAAGCGTCTGGAAAAAATTCAAAGCATTCATAATTGCTTTCATTCTCATAGTAGTGAGTATAATAGGGTACTCGGTTGTTTTTCCGCCAACCCCATCGGTCGGGCAAGTAACTTTAACGTTGCGTCCCAACGCCGCTGGGACATACCAAGAATGGATTTTATTTGACACTACTCATTGGGGCGCAACAAGCGACCAAACCGATGCCACGGTAGTTTACATTGAAGAAACGACTTCGAGAGAGACGGAAAATCTGGCAGACACGTCTCACACGGAAGCAATTGTTTCGGTCACAGCTTACATTAGGGCGGAAGCTACTGGTTCTGGTGCAATAGAACAAGCAAAAATTCGTTGGCGTACTCATACTACGGACTACGAGAGTGCAGCCAAAACAATTAGCAGAGTTGCATACACCGACTATTCTGAAGTGAGAACGGTCAATCCGAACACTGGAATAGCATGGACGTGGACGGAAGTTAATGCGCTGGAAACTGGCGCACGCGCCTCTACTCTCGCCGCTGAAGAAATGATAGCTGTAGCTGAATTCTGGATTGTCGTAAGTTACACATCCCCGCCGCCAACCTACTCTGATGTGGGCGCAAATACGACTGCTGCTGGAATGCCATGTCTATTCCACACGAAATGGACAGACGATGCAGGTTTAAGCAATTGGCGTTTCGGATGTAATAACACTGGCTCATGGGTTAATGATACATGGCAAAGTTTCAGCGGAAACCCAGCGTGGTCGAACGTCACCAAAACCTTAAACTCAAATTGGGGAAGTTTCATTAACTGGCGGATCTGGGCGAATGACACAAACAATAATTGGAATAATACTGGAATTCAGACGGTTACAATACAATCTATATTCGGATATAACACTTTGGGCACAGGAGAATTAGCAGAGTTAGATAATGTTATTAGCGGTTCGGTTTTTACCATAACCAAAAATGGCATAGCTGAAAGCATACATGTAGGATTGAAGTGTACTACCACATGGACGGGAAAGATTAAGTGTGCAATTTATACGCATACTCTCTCCTCGGCATTAGTCGGTTCCACAGAAGAACGTACCATCACATTAACGACTACCGCAACATGGTACATTTTTCTTTTTATAACTAAGCCAAACCTCGCAATAAGTGCACAGTACATTTTAGTTGCTTGGGCACAAAATGTGGTTGGCAACGCCCTCATTGTTTATGATTCTGGAGCCACAGACCAAGAACACCACCAAAGTTTAACTTATGACGGATTTCCAAATTCTTTAACTCCTAATCACTACTACCTCAAAAACAGTATTTACTGTGCTTACACAAAAACAGATTCTCCCCCTTCAGTCACATTGAATATTGCGGGCAATCCCAACGAAGACTCATTCGGATACCGAAATGGGACGTTTCAACGTGATAATTGGATGTATATTAATGCAAGTATATCAGATGATTTTGGTGTGAGCGGTTCCGTGTATTTTGAATGGAAAAACAGCACTGCTTGGAAAAACTATACGATGACTCACCAAACAGGAACAGACTTTTACTATATCAACAAAACGAGTCAACCGCAATATCAATTCTATACATTTAACATCTATGCCGATGACACATTAAATCAACGAACAAAATACGTCTGGAAATATGCGGATTATCTTTCTTCATGGGGAACAGAAGAACAATGGCGAAAGTATGTTGGATTGAATTATCAAAACTCAACAAATCTGAACTATACACTGGCACAGTTTTTCCAATTTAACTATACTGAAAGCCAAATAAACAAGAGATGTCTTCCCCACGAACAGCCAACAGACGAAACAACGCACGACACAGGCATAATGAAAAATGCGTTTCAAACATCAAACTACACAAACTGGTGCAATGCTTTCGTAGGATACCTTTATGACGAAAATACGGTAGTCAATGAGACGTTCACACTTACAAACGTTTACTTGCACATTTGGTGGAGCAACACCGCTCCGCAAAACAACACGAGATTCTATGTGTCTAAACAAGATTCAGGACTACTTCTAGCAGGAATTGGACAGTACATGTCCGTTAATTCATCAACAGCGGTAGCCACATACAACTTCACTTTCGGTTATCACGACATATATTATCTTACAGTAATACGTTGGGACATCACGGACATGACCTTTATAGATAACGACGTTAATCTTTTTGCCCTCGTTTATTGCATGTATGATAGCGGTACTGGATTTCCATCAATCAATTCCGCAGCCACGCCATACCTCCTCAGCTTTATGATATTTAACTTGCCCACTGATAATGTCTTATTGTACATGGATTCAGATAAAGATGGAATAAGCGACTATATGGAACTATTTTATTACTACACCTGCCCGTTTGCGGGAGTAACTCCAACTGACCTTTCAGTTGGATGGAACAACTTTGCACCCTTCGGTGTTGATGTTGGTCATACTTTAGGAGAAGTTAACGAGAGTTTAAACATAGATGGTATTAGTTGGACAGTTTGCATTCTGGAATATACTAACGGAACAAGGTATGTTTTTGTTTATGGATATAGTTACAACGTCAATGTTCAAGTCACAAGTACAGACGACAGATTCTACATATATTGCACCATAGCAGACACATGGTACCATCAGTATCCATAAGGTGAGAAAATGCCACAAAACCCCTATGTAATCTACGGAAAAATCAAGAAGGAGGGAACCCTTCAGAACAACGTAGATGTCACCATAAAGAACGTCACCAAAAATCAAGAATACACGATTAAAACGAACAGTGTTGGCGAATACGCCGTTGATTTAGGAGACACAACAAAATATTCGAGTGGATATACAGACGGAGATTCGGTTCAAATTTCTTCTATAACCATTATAAAAACGACAACAGTTGACCTTGCCAATTATCCTTTTGGGCGGGAAGTTCACATTAACCTGATTACTTACCAGCAACCACTAAATCCATCACATCTTCTAAGCAGACCTTTGCGTTCCATGAAATTTACACAAAATCTGCAAACTACACACATTCTCGAACGACCTTTTCGCTTTATGAAACTGACGCAGAACTTAAACTTAACCCACGTTCTTCGCAAATTTCGATTTTTTAAGTTGACTCAATCATTGAATGTTTCGCACTTGTTTAAACGACCAACACGAAAAATAGGTTACACACAACTATTAAATCTCATACATGCTTTAACGAGACCGCTACGGTTTATGAAGTTAACGCAAAACCTTAACACCTCTCACACTTTAACGAGACCGTTCCGCTTTATGAAGTTAACGCAAAACCTTAACACCTCTCACACTTTAACGAGACCGTTCCGCTTTATGAAATTAAGCCAAAATCTGAACTTAACCCATATTCTTCACAAACTCCTCTTTTTCAAGTTGACTCAATCCTTAAACGTTTCACACTTGTTTACGCGACCAACACGAAAAATAGGCTACACACAACTCCTGAATTCATTACACGTTCTAAGCAAACCGTTCCGCTTTATGAAATTAACCCAAACTCTTCAAACACTTCACAGTTTCAAAAGACCATTCCGATTTATGAAGTTAACGCAAACTGCAAACTTAACCCACACGTTTCTTAGGCATCGTTTCATGTGGTTTACACAAGCTTTACAAGCACTTCACACTTTGACGGTAACGAAAGGAGGGGTAATTCTTAAACAATGGATAACCAGTTTGCAGTTGACTCATGCATTTAAAAGACCAGTTCGCTTTATGAAGTTGACACAAATCACGAATCTAACTCATACATTCTTACGACATCGATATATGAAGTTTTCGCAAACTCTGAAAACTTTACATGAATGGACATTACCCATTACATTATTCCTTAAACAATGGTTTGCGAACCTACAAGTAACTCACACGTTCAAAAGACCAACACGAAAAATAGGATATGTTCAACTTGTTCAAACAATACACGCCTTTACTAGACCATTAAGGCAAATCAAATTTACTCAATCACTACAGGTTATTCATAGTCTTTTAACTATTCCTTCTATATTTAAACAATGGTTTGCAAGTCTGAATGTAACTCACACATTTCAAAGACCGCTTCGCAAAATCGCATATACGCAAGTTCTGAAAATATCCCATGTTTTTAGTCGTCCGTCACGTTTTATAACTTACTTGAAAAACTTGTTTTTAACTCATATTTTAGGAGTTCAGAAACCTTCCGTCGCGGAACCTTTCGAGGTTACATTGGAAGGTGAAAGTGGAGAAATTACGCTTGAAGGTGAAAAAGGTGAATTTGAATTGGAAGGTGAAAGCGGAGAAGTGACTTTAGAATGACAGAACTGAAAATGTTTAAAGGAGACTTGCAACCAAGCGTCAAAACAACATTAAAGAAAGATGGAATTGTTGTGCCTTTGACTGGCTGCACCGCAAAATTTCAACTTGTAGAAGTTGACACTGGAATAGCCGTATTCAGCAAAACAGCAACGGTTTTAACACCGCCAACAAACGGACAAGTGCAATATGACTGGGTAACTGGAGACACCGCTCAACCCAATAAAAAATACAAAATCAGAATAGAAATAACTTTTGGAGACACAACCCAACAAACATTTCCAAAAGACGACGATTTCTATTTGATACTAACTGAAAAAGAAGGAGTTTAAATGGAACTTTTCGAAACAAAACTAGGAAAATGGATTCTCGAAACAAGCGGAGAACTACACGGCGAAGGCACCAGAGCCTATGCGGTTGCTGGAGAAGAAACAGACGTAAACTATACAGTACAAGCCACCTTGCGAATCGTGAAAGGAACCAAAGCATCCATAATCGGATTTCACATTTCGTTGCCAACAGAAAAGTACGTGGAATTCGTGTTAGATTCCGTAACCAATAAAGTGTTATTGGATAAGATGGAAGGAATAACAAGGACAAACCTCAAAGAACAAGCATACACGATAAAAATAAACACGGACTACGTTTGCGAACTTTCCATAACCGCCACGTTCATAACGTGCAAAATTAATGGAGCCGTCGTCATAAAACAAGTCCCGCCAACGGGATATGTGGCTGGAAAATACGGATTTGGACATGACGGTACGTTAGCCACCGATTACAGCCTCTTCAACAAAATATACGTTCAAAAAGCAAATCACTACACAAACATTTCCACATTAATTTCTTGCATCCGCTCGGTAGATCCGAAAGAACTGGTTGGAAAAGACGGAACCACACAAGACTACTACGACTATTTAACAACGATGATTGAACAGTCCAGCAGATTCATAGATGGTGAAACACAGCGGGAAACAAACTTCTTTGAGGAAGGTGGACTATCATTAATAGAATACTTCAGCGGAATCGGATCAACAACGCCCACGGGACTATACGAATTTACGGAACAAGAAGAAGCATGGCAAGCAAAAGCGGCTTCACTATTTCTAACACAGCGCCCAGTCTTAAGCATAACAAAAATAGAGGAAAACTCGGCGGAAATCGGCGATGCTGATGTCTGGACAGAAATAACGAAATACAGATGGTTCACGCACGGCGAAATCGTGTTTGCTTCAGATTCAATCCCCGCCAGTGGAACAAAGAACGTGCGGGTAACATACAAGGGCGGATACACCAAAACTCCCATAGACATTCAAATGGCTTGCACCCGACTGATTATAAACATGATTCACAAAACTATAAGCGACAGAACCGCAGCGTTCGTGAGTTTCGCAAGACCAACTGCTGTGAATTTTGCAATGCCTGAAGTACTTACGCCCGACATAAAAATGGTGTTGTTAAGATATAGGCTACTCGGCTACGGAGAGATGTGAATTATGAACAAAATTGAAAAAGTGTACGAAGTTGAGGTTGTAGTAAAACTGGTTATTCCAGTCAATGACCTTCCCATGGCAGCAGTTAATAACTTTGAAGAAATCTCAAGTCCCGAAGCTGTGGAAGGTAAGTTAGTTCAATTACATATTCCTCCACAGATTAAGAAAGACTTGGAAGGCGAGATTGTCAAGGTAAAGTCTGGAGTATATGAAAACTTAGCCATAGGAGAAATAGTGGAAGTCAAGAAGATTTCCTTAGGAATAAGAAAGTGGGAGGAAGTGGAATAATGGAAGATCTCGAACTTCAGCTCCTTAACCTTCTACAAACGAATTGGAGCGTCGAAAAAGATTCCACTATCTTTCACAGGAATATGCGCCGAACTGAAGGAATTTTAACCCAGCCCAACGTCATCATAAAAGAAGAAACAGACGTGAACAGGTGGGACACTGAAGGTTCAGGCGACTGCCTAGCACTCATAACCGTAAAAATCAGGATGCAAGCGAAAGCAACGACAAACGAATCCGTCGAAGAAACTAAAGAACTCAAACACAAATTCATAGAAGAAATCTACGACATTCTCAAAAAAGTCAACAACGGAGACTTAACGACTCCTGACGGTTGGGAGTGGGTATTTGTTACGCGTCAGGTGAATGAAGACCTATTCGACATTGAACCGTTCATGGGCGGAGAAGCCCTCAACATTACAATATGCCACCAGAGAGTGAGCAAATGAGCAACATACAAATCTTGACTCCAGACCATGAATTCGTGTTCCAACAACTTCAACTTATGGGTGAAATGGCTCCAGTCAAAATGGACATGGTGTTGCAAAGATTATGCGCCATCTTGGAAGGAGGCATAAAGAATCTGATTATGGCAGAAACACACGGAACGGGATTAACCGCCTCTAGCATCGAAACCCGCAAAGAAGGAGAACTCGAATACGGCGTAGGCTCATACACGCGCGGAAATATCCTAAGATTCCTCGACGCTGGAACAGGCATTTACAGAAGCGGCAAAGCAATATTCATAACTCCCGTCGCCGCCAGAGCATTACATTTCTGGTCTAAAGAGACGGGCGATGAGGTTTTTGCACGTTATTGCGTTGTTCTCGGCATAATCCCGCATAACTTCCTCATTCGAGCTGTTTACTCAAGCATCAACGAGTTAGAAGCAATACTAAAAGAGGAGATGGAAAAAACATGATAGAGTTTCCAAATGAAGAAAGCAAGTGGACATGGTTGGCTGGATTAATTGATTGCGATTCCTCTATTACGTTAAACAAATCTCCTAGTAAAACAGCCAAACGAGGCTACTCTTTAAAATCAGCACTCTTTTTTGAACAAACAAACGAAGAACTTGCTAACGAGTTTAAAAAAGTTGCTACAGCAAACTCGAAGATTTTCAGTCCTAGATACAAACACGGTTCTCCTACTTGGAGAGTATGCCTTTACGCTGAAAAACTAAGAATTCTTCTTCCTAAAATAAGTCCATTTCTTATAAAGAAAAAGGAACAAGCAAAACTATTGCTTGACGCTCTTAGTTTAATTAAACAACATTCATCAGGACACACTCCCAACGACAAACCTCTCTTAGAAATTTATCACAAATTACGTTCCTTACATGAAAAAGGAAAACATAAAGGAGGTAATAAGAAATGAGTATAGCCTATGGAGACAAGTATAAAATAAACCGTTTCGCAACCCCAACATATTATGGACTCGGCGGAACCGTAATGACGGCAACAATAGATCCAGACGCGGAAATCGCTACTGAAGTCGGCTGCGGCGAAGGAACACGGACAATAGCATTCCGAAAAATCACAGCCGTACGCCCCAAAGTTTCGTGGACTCAAAACATACGAAAACTCGCAGACTACATAACACTCAACGCCATGATAACCGCTGAAGGAGTAGTTCCAGCACATGATCTAGCATTAGACGAAGGCGGCGGCGGATTCCACTTGTTCACAGGATGCAAAGTAAACACATGCAGAATCACAATACGCCAAGCGGAAAGCATTAAGGCGGCGTTGGAAGTTCTCGCAAAAGCCCGCTCGACACAAACCACATGGGAATTCGTGAAAGCGTCGGAAGAAGCAATGTACAAAACAGCATTAACATCACTGAAGATTGGTGCAAACCCAGAAACAAAATGGCAAGAAGTCGAATTCGGCGTCGACAACAACGCGATTCAGGAAATCTTGGGTTCTGAAATCCTACCAACAGAAGTCGGCGAACGCCAAGCACTCTACAGTGGACACATCATAAGGGCTGTGGCTCAAGCAAGTCTAGTGTCAGATGTTATTCTTGGAACACCAAAAACAATCGAGATAAAGCTAACAGACAAAGCAACAACTCCAGTAACTAAAACGTTCACATTCACCAACGCGGAACTGAGACGATCACAAGTGCAAGCAAGAGGACTGGACATGGTAATCGAGCGCATCGAATGGGAAGGCAAAACGATGGTGATAACGTAATGAAAATAAAGTTCACCGTCGTCAAAGGCAAAGTTTCAAGCCCATCAGAAATCAGCGTCGGCAAAGACTGGAAAGAACAAATCTACGGAGAATACGAGATTAAAGAACTTACGGCACAAGAAGGAATCGACGCATTAAACGAACTTGTGTCAGAACTCACGGAACCCGAACGAATAACGCCAGCAATATACAAACAAAAACTCCTCGAAAAAGCAGTGACACACGACGGCAAAGCTTTCAAGATTGAAAACCTTAACCAAATTCCGAATAAACTCTACAACATATTGCTTGCGTCAAACGAAACATTGAATAACATCAGCGACAAAGAAGCCCGTTTTTTACTCTCGCCGTCTTCCTCAAACAGCCAGTCTTCCATCCAGCCATAAAACTGTACATCTCCATAAAAGAATTGGGATTGCAATTAGATCCCCAAAAAATTTCCCTGCGTTTATTTACGCAACTGGAAAGGATAAATGAAGCGAGGAAAATGAAATGGCAGACTTAACATACAGGCTCGTACTGCGCGCCACGTTCGAAGGACGCGAACAGCTAGAGCAAGCTGTGCAAGAATTGGACAAAATCCAATTCCAAGGCGCAAAAGTGGGCGTAAGCGTCCAACAAGGAGCGAAAGAGGCGGGAGTAGGATTACAAGGGATCGCCCGCAGCGCGATGTCTGTTGGATTCATGTTTAACATGGTCGAATCCGCATGGATGCGACAGACAATGGCTTCGATAATGGCTTCGAACGCCCAAGACCGTTACAACGATGCGGTCGCCCGCTACGGCGTAACCAGCCGAGAAGCACAGCGGGCAGCGCGCCAACTAACTCAGGAAATGCAATACTTAGATGCTGCTAACATGCGGGCAAACGTGAGCATGGGACTTATGGCGGGAACGATGCTCATTTCAACTGGACTTTTACAGAAAGAAACTTGGGCGACAGTAGCTTCAACGGCATCCAAAACTGCACACACAATAGCCACAAAACTTAATTCAATCGCCACAGGCGAAAACATACTTACAAAGATAGCACACAAAGCCGTAACTATAGCATGTACGGCGGTAGAATGGTTAGAGAATGCCGCTCTACAAGCACAATTAGTCCTTAAAGCTGCATTAAGTTATGGAGTCGCAGTTCCCCTTATGATCGCAGGAGCCGCAGCAGTAGCGGGAATAGCTGGCTACTATATGGGAGGACGCCAGCAAGGCGGATTCATCGAAAAAGAAGGACTCTATCATTTACACACGGGAGAAAAGGTACTATCTAAAGAATCGGTTCTAGCTTCAATGAAAGAGTCAAACTCAAAAGAAACTTTCAAATCCTTACAAACTGGCGGACTCGTCGAAAAAGAGGGAGTCTACCATTTACACACTGGAGAAAGGGTGTTATCGAAAGAATCGGTTAGTCTGTATGAAAAAATGTTCACTACAAACAATATCGAAAAAACTGCCTTTACATCTATGCAAAAAGGCGGAACAATTGAAAAAGAAGGACTCTATCATTTACACACGGGAGAAAAGGTACTATCTAAAGAATCGGTTCTAAGTTCAAACTCAAAAGAAACTTTTAAATCTTTACAAACTGGCGGACTCGTTGAAAAAGAAGGAGTTTACCATTTACACACTGGAGAACAGGTGTTATCGAAAGAATCGGTTAGTCTGTATGAAAAGATGTTCGCTACAAACAATATCGAAAAATCTACATTCATGGGAACTCGCCACGACGGCGGATACGTCCCACAGACGGGTGTTTATGGACTCCTCGCTGGCGAACACGTTTCAAAAAACATTCAAACAACAACACTTGAAACCTCAAAAGCTGAAGTGTTCAACATTCAATCAGACATACACGTTGAAACCGACCTTGAACGTGCCCTGCAAATCCAGAACAGAAAAATAGTGAACGAATGGAAGAGGATGCGACCATGAGAAAACTTCCACGCCACATTCACACATCAAATGAAGTGCTCGGCGCAAATACTCTGATACAACAACAAAACATTCCCCAACTAGATTGGGCAAGAATGGCGTTCGATACGTGGGCAGCCTTCCAAAGTTTCATTCAAGTTACATCACAAAATATATTCGACATCATCGGTGAAGTGATGACGTTTATTGAATGGACTGCTGAACAGATTGCAACCGTATTCGTAAATTGGGCACATTTAGCGACAAGTTTAGGAAATTTGGCGTGGAGTTACATAACTGTTGTAGCACAAGATATATTCGACCTTATTGGTGAAGTGATGACGTTTGTCGAATGGACTGGTGAACAGATTGCAACTGTGTTTGTAAATTGGGGACATCTCGCTACTTCATTAGGCAATCTTGCATGGAGTTACGTAACTGTTGTAGCCCAAGACATATTCGACCTTATCGGCGAAGTAATGACGTTTGTCGAATGGACGACCGCACAGATAACAACAGTATTCGTAAATTGGTCGCACATAGTGACAAGTTTAGGAAATTTGGCATGGAGTTGCATAACGGTTGTGGCACAAGATATATTCGATCTCATTGGCGAAGTGATGACCTTTGTTGAATGGACAGCCACTCAAATACACACCGTCTTTGTCAATTGGAGTCATTTAGTAGTCACGGCGGCTTTAGGAGCACTCGATTTCGCCGCAGATCTTTGGACTGGAGTAGTCAAAACCGCAAATTTAGCAGCACAAAACGTCCTCGATGCTCTTGGAGCAATATCACAAGCAGCAATTAAGACGCTTCTTACAAGTTGGGCTTGGATGAGCAATGCTGTTTATGGATTAGGAAAGATGGCTTATGACTATATTACAGGCACTTTTGCAGCCTTTAAATCTACCATAACAGACGCCATAAGTTGGGCGTGGAGTGAAGTAACCAAAACTGCACAGAACATCTTAGATACTCTCGTTTCTTGGGCAAACATGGTTGCCTCTTGGGGCAACATTGTATGGAGCCAAATTACCAAAACAGCCTCAGACATTATGACAACCATAAGCACTTGGGCAAATATTTTAACTCAAGTTGGCTCTCAAACCGCTGTTCAAATAACAACTATGTTGACAAACTGGGCAACTATTATTTCGGGACTAGGCAATCTGGCATGGAGTTACATCACTAAAACCGCCCAAAACATTCTGGACACTCTTGGTGCATTGTCGAAAGCGGCAATTACGGCTTTACTCACCAGTTGGGCATGGATGGCTGATGTCACTTTAGGTCTAGGAAAAATGGCTTACGACTACATTACAGGAACTTTTGCAGCTTTTAAATCTACCATAACAGACGCCATAAGTTGGGCGTGGAGTGAAATAAGTAAAACTGCTGCCCAAGTTATGGCAACTATAAGCACTTGGGCTAATATTATAGCTCAAGTCGGCAACTTAGCATGGAGTTACATAACTGCAACCGCAGCGAACATAATGACAACAATAAGTTCGTGGACGAATATATTAACTCAAGTAGGATCACAAACTGCGGCACAAATCGCAACCATGTTAACGAATTGGGCTACAATAATTAGTGGTTTAGGAAATCTTGCTTGGAGTTACATAACTAAAACTGCACAAAACGTTCTTGATACTCTTGGAGCATTATCAAAGACAGCAATCACCGCCTTACTTACAAGCTGGGCTTGGATGGCTGACGTTACATCAGGATTGGGAAAAATGGCTTATGACTATATTACGGGCACATTTGCTGCATTCAAATCAACAATAACAGACGCAATAAGCTGGGCATGGAGTGAAATAAACAAAACCGCCGCCCAAGTTATGGCAACTATTTCAACATGGGCAAACATTCTCTCTCAAGTAGGGGCGCAAACAGCCGCCCAAATAACAACCATGTTGACAAACTGGGCTACAACAATTTCGGCACTTGGAAACCTCGCTTGGAGTTACATAACAAAAACCGCTTCAGATGTAATGACCACCATAAGTACGTGGGCTAATATCCTCGCACAAGTTGGTGCTCTAACAGTCGCGCAAATAACGACGACGTTGACAAGCTGGGCGAATACTATAAGTGCTCTAGGAAATCTAGCATGGTCTTATGTCACTAAAACCGCCCAAAACATTCTGGACACTCTTGGAGCATTATCAAAGACAGCAATCACCGCCTTACTTACAAGCTGGGCTTGGATGGCTGATGTCACTTTAGGTCTAGGAAAGATGGCTTACACGTATATTACGGGCACGTTCGCTGCATTTAAATCCACAATAACGGACGCTATAAGTTGGGCATGGTCTGAAATAACTAAAACGGCACAAAACATACTTGACACTCTCGGCGCAATATCGCAAGCCGCCATTAAAACACTTCTTACAAGCTGGGCATGGATGAGTGATGCTGTAAGTGGCTTAGGAAAGATGGCTTATGCGTATATCACAGGTACTTTTGCAGCTTTTAAATCTACCATAACAGACGCCATAAGTTGGGCGTGGAGTGAAATAAGTAAAACTGCTGCCCAAGTTATGGCAACTATAAGCACTTGGGCTAATA
>Ga0315296_10000238_pt1 | contig 50876 bp, 67 predicted proteins | sample YL17G14_18_MG_FD_203921 | JGI IMG/M metagenome (GOLD analysis project Ga0315296, IMG submission 203921) | Sediment microbial communities from Yellowstone Lake, YNP, Wyoming, USA - YL17G14_18 | ecosystem: Environmental > Aquatic > Freshwater > Lake > Sediment | place: USA: Wyoming | collected... | reverse complement strand
CTCCATTTAACGAGGAAACGGTCTCTCCTAAGCTGTATAAAAGAGGGGCGGTCAAAAGACATTCCCGCTAGGTGGAGAGAGATGAGTTAAAGTAAAGAGAACCTTCAAAATAGATTTTCCACCCATTCTATGCAAGGCTTATTAAAATTTGTAAGCTTATTATAAGTCACGTCGGAAGACGCTACTTGAGAAGGCTGGAGTAGGGGAATGAAGACGCTTAGAATATCAGACGATGTCCACAGAAAACTGACGGCAACTGTTGGAACGCTTATGGCGCAAACGGGCAAGATGCAACCATACCAAGACGCCATAGAAGCCATGCTCAATCGATCAGTGATATTGCCACCTGAACTACTCGCAGAAATTGAAAACTTCATAGAAACAAACAAGCATTTTGGCTATACAACAAGGGAAGAGTTCATACGAGACTCTGCGAGATGGCGACTCAAATATCTAAAAAAGGAATATGAATACGTAGAGATTCCCAAGGAAAAGTATGGACGGCTTAAAGAAGCTGTCAACAATTTCTGAGGTAGTTTGATGACGTTAGAAATTTCAAGCGATACATCGGTTACTTCAATATTGGAAGGTTCAAGATTAGACTACAGAGCTTTGGGTCTAATCCGAAACCCCTTTGAGTCTATTCCAGTCTTCTCAGAACTTCAACCTGTTCCTTTCAATAATTACTTGAGGCATCATGTGAGACGACTCTACTCGCTGATTAATAACACAACGTCAATGAGACCAGCATGTGTATACCTGATCGGCCCTTCAGGCTGTGGTAAGTCCGCAATTCTCAGAGCATTTAGCCAGATACCTGACAAGAGAAAGTCGATTCTTCCTATTTACACACGGTTCCCTTTGGCAGGTGGGATTATGGCTTTTTTCAATGAACTTTTCAGAAGATTGCCAATCCCATTACTAGAACTGATATTTTCTTGTGTACGAGACGATTATAGGAGAAGAATTTCGACTCACATTGGATGGAAACTTTTCTCAGCTGGTTTATGTCGAGATTTGTGGAAATCGAGAGATGCGGTGAAAATAAGTCCTCAATACGCTATAAAATCAATCGTAGACCTCTTTTCCATCTTATTAGATGGAACTGGCCGTAAAAGAATTGCTCTTATCCTAGATGAATTCGAACATGCCTGGGCAAGATTCACTGGACCGCAGAAATATAATTGGGAAAAGGCGATAGCTGAATTATTCCACCAGCTTAAGTCGAGGGTAATTCTTGTCTTGCCGGTCTTGCCTGAATCAATCATTTTAGGGTCGAGACCATACTGGGGCATGTATGATTGGGAAGGCGTCAATTTGAATGAGATACTCGAAGTAACAAATGACAACATTCTCAAGGTCGATTGTTCAGAATCATCTATAAACAAGTGCATACATTCTATTATGCATCGCGAGATACTTGATTTACGGGGAGAGGGTCTTTGCAACACCCTTCTGAGTACCCAAGGAAGTTATCCTACTCTCGGAGCAGCAATTTTGGACCTGCACGACAAGATTTTAGCCATGGCTCGTGGACATGGAAATTGAAGAGTGGGACTTAGCATGAGCACACTCAAAAGAGGTATCATTTTAATCGTCGGAAACTCGATCGACAATATTGCGCAAGTTGTCGACCAAATGAACCCTCAGTCATTCGGTTTTCTATGTTACACTAATGTAGGTCTTGCAAAATCTACAGAATTTGTCAAGAATCTTGGGATTGACCTAAGCTGTTGCCGATTTGAAGTTATGCATAATATATCTGAGAACAAAGAGTTCTTTAAGAAATGCACTGCTCTCACAGATTTTTTAAGAAATCATTGCAGAGCTGAAATCGATGCCGTATGTGTGAGTACGGAGAACCTAGAAGCGTTGGCCTTAGCAGCGATTCTGGCTCATCAGACGCAAACAGTTCTTCACGTAACTGATCAAGGTACACACTTAATTATTGATTCAAGAGAGGCTATACTTGTCGACTCTTTGTCTGCAATTGTAAAAGAATTCAATCTCTTCCATTTCAAGGATGCTCTGGCAGACATCGAAAAAATCATCCCTGAAATAAGATCCAGCAAAGCTAAGGCGTATATTTTCTTGTTGACGAAACTTGCAAGTGCCTACTTTGAGTGGGATTGCCGACGATATGCTGAAGCATGCAGCCGTCTGAAAGAAGCAAAAGAATTAATCGAAACCACCAAAGATGACTTCCCTCATGTCTATGACTATTTTATTTCGAAACTCAAGTCGAACATCGATTTTCTTGAGAGACTTGCTAGGGGCCAACCAGCCCTTAGTGCAATAGACGCTTTCTTCAACGGGAACCGAAGGTATGATGCCGGAGACAGCCTCATATGCATTCTTGCACTGGCAAATTCTATTGAATTTTGTCTTCGCGCTCGTTTACTTGCAAAGAATTACGACCCAGATGACTTTTCGAAGTTGAATCAATCTCTTAGAGCCAATTTTGGGGAAGAAGCCGAGAAATTCTTTATTGAAAAGAAACATTTTCAAGTAAACAATTTTTGCCCAAATGAAGCTGAATCTTATAAGGCAAATGTTACTCCGGGGCTTTCGCATAAGCCGGGCTTTCTAGATCTTCTGGAAATCCTTGAATTCATTGATGATGAGTTCTTTAAAGAAATCGCTGGAGTCATAAATGCCCCTGAAAATCCAGCTTATCTGAGTGTGATGCAGCTAAATACATTGAGAAACAAAATCGTGCATAGAATGGGGACCGTTGACGACGAAGACTTACTTAAAGCGATCAAGCTGGTTGAATACATCATCGAAAGGTTTCTAAGTCTATTGGTAATTGATTATCCCGAGATTTTTCCACAGCTCAAGCAAAATGGTTCAGAGAATCTGATTTCGCAGGCTTCTGAATATGAGACTTATATCCGACTCGATCTGCGTGACATAACTATGGGGATATTTAGCTAGAATCGCGCTACTACTCAGCGAAAGGTACGGTCATCTCCGTGAGATGCTCGATAACTAATTCCTTTGTAATGAGCTTTATTTGATGTTGAGCAGCATAGTTTATCAAGCCGTGGCATGCTGACAATATCTCAAATGTATTTCTGGCGGTCCTTTCGTATATTTGTCTTACTGCTTCCTCATCAAAGGGGGCCAACTCAGCGAAATTCTTATCGACGCGCTTTTTATCCAAATACCAATCTATCAGTTTTTTTACGCCTGGAAAGTTAAACGAGCCAACATATACCTCTCTGTCAGGTTTTTTGGGCAAAGGCCTAAGCAATTGCGGGTAATTCGTTTCAAGGTCAGAAATTATGTCTTCGTTGCATGTCACTTCTACGGAAAGCAAAGGCTTGGTTCTTACTACCAATTCTCTTACATCTATGGCAAAACGATCTTTTTGGGTTCTTGTCCACTTTCCCCAGCCCATCTCCAACTGATCAATAAAAAGATATATCATTCTGAAACCAGCGAGATTAAGCAAGTGGATAAGCCCAATCAGATAATTTAATTTGTCGGCAGATTTTACATTCTTTAGATCTTCGATTGACTCTGGTGAACGAAGATACTCCATCAAAAGACCGACAATCTTAGTGTCAAGGTATGGGAATTTTTCGAAGACATACTTCTTGATTTCATCTATTACCCCTTCCAAGTCCAACACTCCTTCTGCAATGGCTTCACGTAGAGATTTGAAAGTCTCACGCCGTGTTTTTTGAGTTTCTTCGATTTTTTCTCTATTTATCAGATTTGGACTCCGTTTTATAGCCACACGAGCAAGACGAGTAACAACTTCCTCAAGTCGACCCATGACCAAATCGTTTACAAAGTCGGAGTAAATACTTGCAACACCCGCCACAGGCGAGTATATGTAGAGAGCGATATAGTTATCGCCAAACCTATTGTTTATCGTCTCATGAACACGTAACAATAGTACACTCTTGCCCAAACCCATCGGTCCGATAACCCACAAATTCATTGGTTCTTCCTGCATCGAAGGGGCAAGGAACTTATCGCGAATCTCTTCAAGCTCCCTCACGCGGATTTTATCATTGAAATCATATCCTGAAGGAGTGGCCACTGGTATTGCGGGAAAAGGATTGCTTGTGAGTCCGTAAATCGCAAATTGATTTTCCTTTGCTTTCAGCGGCTCAAACCATTCCGTTGAATTACTCATGCCCGATCCACCAGTCTAATCATCCTAAAAGGTTGCCCATAAAGCTTAAAAGGCTTTTCAAAGACACGGACCCTTTTTCGGAAAATCCCTGTAGCCGCTTTAGAAAACTCAATTGCCTCTGGTTTTGCCTTGTAAAGATCTGTAAGCATATTATCAAAATTTTCATCGCTTACCATAAGAGCTCTAGAGCACAGAGAACGCAGCGGAGCAATCCATACATATGGTGTTTTCCATTGAGTCCTTAAAGTGTGATAATGCCTTTTCAGCGTTTCAGCGAATGTGTCGCTGGATATATACTTTGGATGGAATAGATGTATGTTCTCGAATTCTTTCAATCCTCCACGCACTAGCCCACGGAATTTCGACCTTTCGCCAACCAAGATCAGCTCTGAAGCATAAGGATTATCAACGCTTTTGAGGATGAATTGATTTTCACTGACTTCAAATTGTGGTCCTGCTAATGGTATTAAGCGACCATTTTCGGGACGAACAGCTCTTATTGTCTCCAAAAGCCTTGCGCAATTAAGATCGGCGAAAGATCTAATTTCAGGATCCCCAGCGGAAACTCTATCGTAAAAAGATGATAACTCATGTGCCGAGGCAAGCCACACCGTTAAATAAACCTCTTCCGGTAATTTTATATCAAGTATTCTTGGATTGAACACATTTAAGAGACTAAGCTCTTGGCACCAATAGGTAATCATGGTCCAGTCAACCAGACTGACTTTCAAATAGTTTCTTACGAAATATGGAGTCTCTTCAAAGACTCCTTCAGCCGGAAGATTGTATTCAGATAATTTCTCTCCAGATTTCTTCTTTGAATCTCGGATTTTGACTAAGAGATCGGGCGTGAATGCGGAATCCCTCTCTGACTGAAGGGTATGGTCAAATACCATTAATCTTGCGTTTCGAAGTCTTTTTTGCGATAGTTCTTCACCTAGAACATGGAGTTCAGGCTTGACATAGTACCACCTTTCCTTCTTTTCGCTTTTCTCTTGTTGAGCTGGCCTTTTGAGGAAACCACAAAGAATCATCGCGCTTACAGTTTTGTCTGCTGCTTCACGCATGAAAGTTTTTTCTTGTGCTTTCTTTCGATAGTCTCTCCATTTTTTCCCAGCCTCAATTTCTCGAGTGGTCTGGGCAGCAATAGCAACTTTCTTGATGATTTTATGGATTTCATCGAAAGAGATTTTGCTCAATTTTTCATTGTAAACAAAATTAGCAATGGCAAAGATGTAATCGAATACATGTGTGGTTCCGTGCAAAGCCTTAGGCATAAATACTCACCAGCTTCTTAGAAGAGACTTACACCTATATAAAATATCAAAGTATGCTTTTTCAAGTTTGTTTCCATCGAAGAGTCTCCCACTAAAATCAAATGGTGACACATATCTTACGGTATATTCATGAAGACGACTTATGTTCTTTTTCAGCCTCCAGATCACTCCTACACTCTCAGGCTCTTTGCTTTTAACCAAACTAAGCTTGTACCTAAGCGCTCCTAGGGGAGGACGGCAAGATACCATGCTTGAATACATGTTTGACTTTTCGTAACATGGATGGAGAGATAGAATTCCATAAGTCAGACAAAAACGGAAAGAGTTACGGTCTAGCGGCACAGAAGACACAAAAACAGGAAGTAAGTCTTTGGGATATCCTATAACTCTGTAATACATGCAAATGTCTTGCGTTCGTTGAAGGAAGAGCATTACATCGTCTTTTCCAATTAAGGAACCTACTCGCCGGAATTTACATTCAACAATCAAAAGCTTGTTAATAGCACCCGGTTTGAAAACAACCACATCATTCTCATGCAAAATTGTGGAAAGCCCGCGGAGTTCCCTTACACGTCCCGCAAGAGTTCTAAATCCTAGGTCATACAATGAGCGAAAAACAAGCTTCTCCAACCATGTTCCTCTTGACTTGGGACTTAAGCGGCGCGTAAAATTGTTTTTTATTGAAATGCTTTGCCACAATCTATACATCTCGAGGTCCCCTAGCAAGCTTGTAGTTGCTTCCAGATGACGCATAATCGCCGCCCTCAAATCAGGAATGTTTTACGTCGTCTGGTTTATTTCTAGGATTCATTTATCTCTTATTCCTGACATGGCTATTAATGATACAGTTGCGGCGTTTCTGAGTCAGTATTTTACTGTTTTTATTCTTGGCAAGCGGCGGAGTGACCATAGTCTCGGTGACGGCGAGATTGATCACCTCAGCCAACGAGGTATGTCTGTTAAACTGCCTTCCTCTTTCTTGATAATCTTCCCTCTGAGAATGTTCCTTCCAGATTGAAAGACTGCATTATCACCATGTTTTGCTTTCCCTCTTCTAAGCTCAATGGTTTTCTGTCCAGTTCTTATCCATTCAAAGACTTCTTTCTTAACCATGAACAAAGGCATTGATTTCACCATTCTAGAAGTTATAGAATCAATTGTCTTTTCTAATCAAAGAATCAAGGCTTATTTTATAATAATTGTCTTCTTTTTCAATCAATCTCGCCAATTCTAACCTACTAATTATCGTTTGAAGATTTAAAGTCTCATCAACTTCATGAATTTTCTCTTCTAGTTGTTCATAGTCTTGTTTTCTTTCGGTTAGATAGTACAACACTAGGGCGGAAATGAAATCTTGTCTCTCTACCATATTTCGTTTGTAGTAATCCATTAGCTTCTTAGTTATCCCACCTATTTTAACAATTATTCTATGTATGTCAATCTGTTTTCCCAAGATGAATTTTGCAAATAATTTCTTCACATCTGATTTTGAACGTAGCTGGTAGGTGTCAGTGAATATACTAGTGACAAGTTCTTCAAGTTTTTCAGATAGCTTGTCTCTGACATCATAGCTTTCATTGAATACCTTCAGATAGCTTGCCTTTGCACAATTTATAGTTGCAATGTCTTTGCAGATCAGAAGAGACTCGGTATTTTCTCTCCAGAATTTGGATGTAGTATTCCATCCCAGGTTAATCCTGTTAAGGTTTATCGAACTAATTACCAAAGCTTTATCGGTTATGATGAGTTTTGCATGCAAGTCTTCATCAGTGGTTCTAATGTCTATTTCTTGTGCTAATAGATCTCGAAGCATATTGTTTACTCTGTCCGTAAAATCCATGCTTTTTATTCCACTAAAAATCTTGATATCTAGTTTCCTGTTGACAGCTGTATTTACTAAAAATCTTGAAAAGTCTTCATCTGTAAAACTTTCAGTTGAAATGTAGACATATTCATTTGCATCATCTATCAAACTGGTAATAAAATCTCTACCCTTACAATCGAGTGGAGTGATGTACAATCGTTCTTCAATAGGAACGTTAGATTGGCATAGTTCTACGGGATAATGGCGAATCCAATGATTTTTATGTTTTTGGTCAACGTCCTTTGGCAATTCAAATACTTCGGGGTTCGTTTCCTTAATCACATCAAGTATCTTCTGCCTTATAATTCCATCAGAACTATCAATCTTTTTGACATACAATAATAGAAGTTCATCGAATTTCTCATTGAATTCTCTAATTCTTTTGCTATCATCTCTAAAGATGATAACTGCATCTAGTTCTTGGCTCACAGTAAAATTAGCTGATAATGCGATAGCACTTTTATCGGTTACAATGAATTTTCCATGAAAGGAATACCATCTACCCACAGCGGTTGTTGTTCTACTAGGGTCTCCTACATTCCACTTGTTGAAATAAATCGTAGCACCATTTTTCTCTAGTTCTTCAAATCTTGATACAACTTCAGAGCGAATATCATCATTAATACTGTCATATGGGAGTGTTAGGATTTCAACTCTATGACCTTGTTTAATCTTATCACTTAGAATTTTGAAAACATCGTCATTGTGTATTTGGAACATCGCAATTCTGATGAATCTTTCAGCTTTTTCCATTTCCTTGATAATTTCAGGTATGACTTCAGTACTGAAATCGAAGAATATCTCATGCATTTTTATTCCCTCTTCTCTATCTGATAAATTCTCTTTATATCTATTTTAGAAAATAGTGTCATGAGGTCTGGAAAACATCTAAAGAAGCCCTTTTTTGTTTTGTCATTTCTTCTAGTTTCCAGATCTCTTCTAAATTTGGTGTAAATCTATAGTAGTTGTAGTATTTAGAAACATCATCTGATGGTCTTAAAGAATCCAGGCGGCTTCTAATAATCTTCACATGCTCAGGGTCAATCTCCATTCCTACCGAGTTTCTCTCCAGTTGTTTAGCAACCACTAAAGTTGTTCCTAAACCAGCAAGAGGGTCTAGAACAGTATCTCCTGGCAAACTAGATGATAGAATTATTCTCAGAAGCAATGCAACAGGAGATTGTTGAATATGAACTCTTTCTCCCTCACTATCTCTTATTGCTTCATCTCCAGCAAAAAATCCAGAAGTCAATTCTCTAATATCGTCCCATACGTCTGTAACGTAGATTCCATCTTTTCTTGGATACTTATGTTCGGGAGCAAGTGGATAGTCTATACGTAATTTACTGAAGACCCTTGGTTCATCACCTTTAGTAGCAAAAGCGATAATCTGATACTGTTTAGAATATCTGAAATTGCAGGGAACAGCCGATGTTTTCTTTTTCCAAATAATGAGGTTTTGGAATTTCCAGCCTGTTTTTCTAAGAACTCTCAATACTTGTTCAGTGTTCTTTTCTCTTTGCATGAAATAGATAGCTCCACCTTCGACGGTTACATCATAGACTTTTGACAGAATATCCTTCAACCAAGCCCAATACTTCTCTTCTGGCTGATTATCGTCAAAGAAGTTGTACTCTTTTCCTTGTCTATAAGGAGGATCAAAGAAAGTTAAGTGAATGTCTTTGATGGTTTCGTTACTAAGAAACTTGAGACAGTCTCCTTCAAGCACTCTAGCGAAAGACTTGGGTAACTGTGTCATGGGTTCAACACATATAATCATATTTTAGGCTTGTATATAACGTTTTAAGCAACAAAGAAATGATAGTTTGAGCGGGAAAATGATCAAAACGCTTAGAATAAAATGCTCTAACTGTGGTCATTGGAACAGAGTTCCAGTAAACAAAATCTTCCTTGAACAAGATTCTCCAGAGCCTAAGGTTAAAGTTTTCATTCCCATGTATTTGCCTTTGCAGGCTTCTAAATGTCAGAAATGTGGCGAAGTCATCGCTCAGCCAAAAGAACTTATAAAGATTGTAAATAGTGCGGAAATTTAGGCTTTTAATCAAGGTGTGTGGTTTTCTGTTGCAGACTAAACTTTACTCTTCATAATCCAGTTCGTCAATTTCGATTTCGTAGCATTCCTCGCACATGCCGCTGTAAGTTTCATATTCTTCCTTCGTGATTTTTCTGCCACACCTCATACACTCGTAAACTTCTCTTTCCTCGTCCATTTTACATCAAGTCTCCAAACATCATATCCGACTCTTCAGTCAGCTGGTCATCCCAGCACTCCCAACACATACCATCATAATCATTGTACTCGTCTTCAGAAATCTCGCGACCACAAACAGAACAATAAAACTTCTCCTCATTTTCGTCTTTAGCTGGAGCGCTATTTTCCTCTTTTTTGTGCTTCTTCAAATGTGTCACCAAGAACTTTCGCTTCACTCTCACTCACAAACTATCACTAGATTTAAGTCAAACACTTAGATTCTAAACATTTATGAACTCAATATTCATATTTTAACTCAAAAAGGAATCTTAGAAGAAGGCCCTTTTTATTGCGGCGAGATGCGTGCGTTAGATTCGGAAAAATCCGGGTTCGGCTTCCTCTTCTTCGATGGATGGTAAGCCTTTCTTTTCCAGCCAAAGGTTTCGCAGAACAATCAGTTTGGCTTGGTAGAAGTAGCCGCCTTCACGAAGCTCTTTCCGTTCCGCCGTTATGCCCTTGAAATCCTCGCCCATAGTTTTAGCTTGCTCCATCTGATAAAGCTCCTGAGCCTTCTCCCAAATCATAGGTCTTACCCAAGGCCAAAATTTACCAGGCTGCCTCTGCTTCGGCACGTAGATAACGCTCCATTGTTTCTTTTTCAGAAAAGTAGGGGCAGGCGTCGGATGTTAGCTGGTGTTGTTTGGCGAAGGCTTGGAGCATTTGACAGATTTTATGCGGGGTTAATGGGTCCTTTTGTCGTGTGTAGCGGGCTCGTGCAGCCATGATTATTGGCAGAAAGGAAATGAGGGGACAGTTTGGGCAGATCTTAGGTTCTGATTTGGACAATTTCTTCATACCTCAGAGTTTCTATTGCGTTTTCGATTTTGCTGTTTGGAATGGGAAGGTTTACGATGTAGTCTGCGATTTTTCGGGCTTCTTCTGGGTTTTTGGCTTCAACGATGAGGATTAATTCCACTAAATACTTGGGCATTGTTTTCACCTTTTGAAGTGTTTTAGGGCGAAGCGGTTTGCCTTTGTCTGTTTTCTATACATGTTAAATCCTCGTAGATAGTCTAATAGGTGGCTGAACTCGTGGAGGAAGATGAAGCGGATGAGCTCGTTTGGGTTGTTGAAAGTGACTGTTTCCATGACATATTCGTAGCCGTGGAACGGGTGGAAGATTTGCTTTGTTCCGACTGCAAATTTCTGTGTGAATGGGTAAGTGATGTTTTTGTTTATGGCTATTATGATTAGCCGTTGGCTGGGCTGGCATTTTCCGTGGAACGGATGCTTGCCGTTATGCCAGTGGACTTCGACTTTCCATTCGTCTAATGGCTGCGTAAGTTTTATTGGCAGGTTGAGGCCGCGATACTCGACTTCCCAGCTCTGCTTGCTTAGTAAGTCGTCAAGCTGTAAAGGAAGGGTCGTTTTATTTTCCACTTTCATCTTTTCAGCTTCCCGGAACGTTCATATGTAAGGTCTTGCAGATGTCACGGTCACTCAATTGGTATTTTTTCCTCATTTCCTTCAAGAAGCTTTCAAACTCTTTATCTAAATCAAACAAATTTTTAATTTCTTTTTCGCTTGGCATTTTATTCATCCTCGCCTAAAACTTTGGCTAATTTTCTAAAAATGGGTTAGAGTCGCTTCCAAGCTAAAATTAAAGCGAGAAAAATGGCTGTTTTCACGTTTCCGTGTAGAACAGTGGATTTTTTATGTGAACTTTTAGAACTTTCGAGTTTGCTTTTCACTTTTCAGCCTGAATGAGGCATGGATCAGAATAGTAAACTTTTGTCCGCACGCTCACAAATCAAAAATTGTGGTCTGAGCATATTGTTATCTGTGGATGGTTTGTGGGTAAGCCGAGGCTTTTTGATAGGCCTGAATGCAGAAACTGCGTTTTTAAGGGTGGAGGCTACTGCTGGAACCAGTGCCCATATAATATTTGGCGAAAGCGGTACTAAGTTGTCTGTGTGTTTTGTCTGTTGCACCCTACGTGTTTAGGTTCTTGTATGCGTACTCTAAGGGTTTCCTCCATTTCTTCTTGAACTCTCGGAAGGCTTCCTGCCCTTTATTTTCGTTACCAATCCATCCTAGGGCACCTTTTCTCATGGAAGAAATATGAAGTCATGCTGAAAGATGACGAATGGACTAAAAATCCATATTCAGAGTTAACAAAGCTCTTATTTTTGAGGGACATAGTATTTCGTAATATACAATAAAGGGGTTCCTTATGAGCAAAACTCTTGAGGCATTTCAACCACTCATCCTCTTAGACAAGCATCCAAAAGTAACAATCCAGCACCTAGTAGTGGAGGATCCTGAACTCCATACTCTGCTTTCTTATACAAAAAAGAAGGAATGGCCAACCGTTGTGAAAAGAGCCCTAACAATGGGAGCTACAGCTCTTAAGAGCATAGCGTTACAGCAGAAGTTAGACTACGTGGAGACCACATTTAAGGGAATGACCTTTGAAGTGAATAAAATCTTAACTCTTAACAAAAATGAGATGGAAGGAAAACTTGACAGAGTCTTTGGAAAAAATGGGGAACTCGAACTCATACTTGACAAGCACTTTGGTGACGATGGAAAGCTGATGGACCTACTTGACATGGACAACATGAAATCTCCTATTGGAAGGCTACGTACACAGGTAGAATCCTTCTTCGTTGGAAAGGACAGCACGGTTTACGGCGTACTAGATCCCTACAGAAAGGATTCGCCAGCGTTCCAGCTCAGGGAGGAAATAATGAACGGGCTTAGAAGCATAGAGGATATGATAAAAGAGCAGTTAGTAAGAGAAGAGGTCGAGAAGGTAACTCCTATGAAGGGCTGGAAATTCGAGGACGTAGTTGAAAGCTTCCTCCAACGCATAACAAAACCTTTCAACGATTTGCCAGAAAGGGTGACGGAAGAAACTGGAAAAATGGGGAAAAAAAGGGGAGACTTCATTATAGTAATTAATGATCCCTCAATCAAGGAGAACCCTCCAAGAATTGTTGTAGAGGCAAAGAGTCAGAGGGGTGTAGCAATCACTAGGAAGGGGTTACTAGGCTATCTGGACGAAGCCATGGAAAACAGAGAAGCGAAATTCGCGATAGCTATATCAGAAGTACCCCTTCCGACAAGCGTAGGACATTACAGAGAGTATGAGCAGAACAAGATTGTCTGCGAGTTCGGAGAAGATGGCTTACCATTCGAAGTTGCATACAAGGTCGCTAGAGCTCGAGTCCTAATAGAAATGTACGGCGAGGTCGAGGGTGTCAATGTCGCAAAGATGAATGCAATATTAAAACAGATAGAAACTGACTTGAACTCTATCCAAGGCATAAAAACAAAGGTTTCGCGGGTTCAGAACGTTTCAAAGGAAATCTCTGCGGACATCACCGATTTAGAGGACAAGATACGAGAGAGGCTTTCTGATCTGCAACAACTTCTAGTGGGATCAGCAAAAGCCGTTTAGAAAAGAATGTCTTTTGCACTCTACGTGTTTAGATTCTTGTATGCGTACTCTAAGGGTTTCCTCCATTTTTTCTTGAACTCTCGGAAGGCTTCCATGCCTTTTCCAGTCATTTCATATGCTGTTGCTCCTCTGCGTGCATACTTCGTCCGTGTCTCTTGCTCTTCTCCTTTGATGATGCCTAACTCGGATAACATGCCGAGTTGGTGATAGACTGTGCCCGCGTGTGTCTCTAACCCAAAACTTTTAACGTGAACCATAATCTCGTAGCCGGTCATTTTCTTTCCTTTTGAAAGTTCTATGAGTATGGTGAGGAACGAGAAGCTCTTAAGAATGTTATTTGCAATTTCTGACATGTCAAATCACGGTTTCTTATGGTTCTTTTTTCCTATAAAACTTGTGATATTCAGTTATAGAAGTTATTTTCACAAAAGTTAAATTCTTAGAGCAAACATACGTGAGGCTTGCTCAAAAGAGAAAGGAGAATGAAAGAAATGCAACGTAAGAAAATGTTGATTGCAGTTTTGGCTATAGCGTTGCTGGTTGGCATTGTAAGCGCTGCGACAATACAATACTTTGGGCAAATTCAGATGACTGCGAACGTCCGACAAGCGGTTCTCCTTGACGGAAAAGATTATACGCAAATGCCAATAACAGAAACGCCGACCGTGGCGGGCGGAGAGGTTCTTTATAGATGTCACTGGTTGCAGAGTCAAACAAGTGTGCCAGTTACTGTGCAGTTCCAAACTACCTATTCTCCGGAATTAACAGACAACGAGATTGTTACGGAGATTCTTGAAATCTTTGATGAGGCGGGGTTGGTTCTATCCTATTCGCCACCAAGTTATAACATACGTGTCCCCGAACAGTATACCACAATTTCAGCAGCGATTGAGGCAGCATCCTCTGGACAAGTAATTGGTGTAGCGATGGGAACCTATAATGAAGAAGTGACTATTAACAAAGAAATAACTCTTGCTTCACTGGATGGTCCAGGTTACGCAACCATAACGGGAGGCATTTGGATAACTGCCAACAATGTAAAGGTAACAGGGTTCACAATAAATCCACGAATAATACAAGGCGAAATGTCCTGCATTTACCTTAATCCCGTTCTGAGCAACATAGAAATCTCTTTCACCGACCTTAACAGAGGGTCTGTAACAGGCAAGGCTGTAGGCGTTTTGCTGGGACTGTATGGAACAGGCGCATCTTATTCAAATGTTCGTATAACACACAACAAAATACATGATTTGACGACGGGAATCTACACAAACTCGCACACAGGAATAATCGATATAAATCATAACGAATTCTCCAACTGTGCAGCGGGAGTAGGCGGTGCAACCACGGCAACCATCGAATACAATGTTTTCCATAACAATTACAACCCATGGAGTAGCTGGTATGAAGCAATCGGTGCAGATAATTCCGCAGCAGAACTAACGATAAGATACAACAATTTCCTTGGCGATGATTCTGTAGCCATGTACGGCACTGGATGGATTACTGCATACAACAACTGGTGGGACTGCGACGGCATAGACACTCATGGAAATGTAGACGCTTCTTACATGATTAAAACCGACTATACTCTACAACCCGGAGAAACCGATTGGTTCGCCATACGCTACAAGTTTGCATTAGACATCTACCCCTACACATACACTATAACTACCACAGTAAAACCTGTACCATAAATCGAGAAAACATATATTCCTTTATCCCCCTTTTTTATTTGAAGGTCAAGCCTCAACGTGGTAAAACTATGAACCGACAGTTAATGTTGCTCACTCTTGGCTTAATCCTTACAATTCCAGTTTCTCAAACACCAATATTTTCCAGATATTTCAAGCCCCTTCCAGGCTTACACATAGTTAAAAATTTGCCGTTAAGCATGGTTGCCGGCTCCACTTATGAAATGGAGGTTCGTTTTCGGAATCCTAAACGTGAAACCTTCAGAATGAACGTCACTCTGGAAATAACAGAAGAACAATTCAGTATGGGTTCTGGCGAATTCTCCGTAACGGGCACGTTATACGCTTGGGAAACTCCTCCTCCAGAAGAATACTGCGATGATTTAACCTTCGCAGAAGACAAGGTTGGAATTTTCTCCAACATCACACAGATAGTGCATGGGAAAACCCATAATCATTTAACAATCAAAATTTCTTCTGTTCCAAATTTAATGCCAGACACATACACGTTCACGTTAACCGTGACTTTACAATATTAATGTGGACAGGTGGCGCCGAAAGGCGGGCGGAAACTGGGCGGGGTCATTCCCGTATCACTCCGCCGAGAGTAAGCTTCCCAGTTTGTCCCTCTCCCACCCCACAAGGCTCAAAGCCATAGTCAGAAGCCGCAGCAAACCGAACAATTTTCAGAAGCTGTAACCGCTTATACATTCAAGTTTTCCCAGAAAAGATAGACCTTCGTCTGCAGCAGCAAGCACAGACTTTAATTAAACGTGCAAGCCTTTCAAGGCTGGGAAGGAAAGCGTCTTATTGTTGAGAGTTCAAGACGGTGACTTTCTCTATTTGCGCTACATGGCTGCCAGAATACGTTAACATTTGTTTGGCGATGGCGAAGCACTGTGGATTTGACATTTTAATCTCTGTTCTCTTCTTTTTCAATCTGAGTCCATTGGAGAAAGGGTTTGTTTTGGGAGCATGAGCATGGCTCGGAGGCGCCCATTTCAAATTTTAGAAACGTTGCTTCGGTTCTTTCCCTTGAGTTTTCTCATTTATTGCCTTCCTATGATAGTAGCAATCGAGTGGGTTGCCGTTACAGAAGTGCTCAAAATCAAAGCCTGAGATTTGTGCTGGCTGCCCAGCTTTTTCCATTTCAACACGTTTTTTCGGATGCTCCATTACAGGGGCATCCTTTACCATGCGTTTTTGTGGTTGTGACTTTTATTTCATATAGAAGAACATTCTATAACGTTTTTCCAGCAAGGTTTAAAAGATGTTATGATTAATTGTGGTTTAGTCGGGCAGAGCGCTCTGCGTGCAACGGGAGCATGCTCCCGACTCGTGTTTTGACGTGGGGGCACGTTAAATATGCCATGTCCGGGGGACTAGCAGGGGATTAGCCCCCGTTAAACGGCTTGGCGCCGTTGTGATGCGCCTGTGCCTGATAGGTCCCCAAATTGGAGAAAGGAGATGATGTAAAATGGACACTAAAAAGATTATGGCGACATTTGCAATATTGATGATGGCATTAGGCGTAGCAGGATACGCATACGCACACTGGTTTGACACATTATACCTTGAAGGTACGATAACTACTGGAACGGTTGATGTTGAATGGTCATGGGATGGCGGGCTTATCAATGGTGTGAAGCCAAATCAGTACGTGGTTGCAACGATGACTGGAGTAATTACGGATAACACATTAACGATAACAATCAGCAATGTTTTTCCATGTCTTGAAGGATGGTTTGAAATTGATGTTCACAACACTGGCAGCATACCCGTGCAGTTCTGCGATAGTGTGTGTACGATTGGCGGCACTGATTTGACCCCATGGATAGAATATAGGGAATCATGGAGCGGTGAAGGAACATGCGATCAGATTGACCCAGATCAAACAGTAGTTCTAGATGTATGGTTCCACTTTATGCAAGAGAATGATGCACACGTTACAATGCCACAAGGTGCAACGATGACTTTTAGCTGCGAATTAATATTCTGCAACTGGAATGAACCATGCCCTGATTAAATAGGTGATGCACAATGACCATGCTAAAGAAGACTAAAACTTCATTACCTGCAGTCTTAGCCATAGCTCTGATAGCCCTAAGCATAGCTGGTTTCAGCTACGCCCACTGGTGCGAAACTCTCACCATAAACGGCACAATAACTTCAGGAGAAGTAAAAGGAGCAATAGTAACATGGTTCTGCGACGACCCACCAGGAAGAATCGACCCAGGCTACACTAAAGATGTAGGCTGTTGTGAATGCTGGATAGACCCAGAAGACTCACATATCGCCTATGTAGACATCACCAACGCTTATCCATCATATACAACTCGATATACTTGCGACATAGAAAACACTGGAACAATTCCATGGTTTATGGAAACACCAAAAGTTGATGGTGTGACACTGATAGATGGAGTATGGGTAGACGTAGACCTTGATGAAGACGGTCTTATAGATGCCAACTTCATGTACATAGACGGTGAAACCAAACAAGTGGACCCAGGCGGTCTCGTGGAATTTAGCCTAAGAATTCATATCAAACAAACAGCAACTCCAGGCACTACATACACTTTCACAATTACAATTGATGTATGCCAGTGGAATCTAGCATAACCCTCTAAAGAGGATTCTCAAATAAATTCCCTTTTTATTTTTTAATCTGTACCGTACATCCGGAATTAAAATGAAAAAAGCCCTAACAACATCTGTATTAATCTTAACCGTTTACTTAGTTACCAATCTAATTGTTCCCCTAACCTTAAAAGGCAATATGATATTCCTTGCAGATACTTTTCTTTGGCTGATCGTAATCCTTACAACTTTACTTTTTGCAAAACTTTATCAAACAAATCTGCGGAAAACAGACAAAACAGTAATCCAAATCGCCGCCATAATCGCAATATTTCAAATCTTCTTACTACTCTTCACAAGCTTTTTCATGGGTTTCGGCGAAAACGCAGTCACATGGACAACTACAGCTCTCACTTTTTACTTTCCCTTTCTAATTACACCATTCATTGCTATGGAACTATCCCGCGCCTTCCTCACAACCAAAATAAGCAGACGTAAACCAACCCTCACGTTACTGCTCATAAGCCTGTTCTACACGTTATTACTCACAACTATTCCAACCTACACAAGCCTTACTACGCCTCTTGCAATCTCTGAATTCCTCATCAAAACCTTCATCCCAACCCTCGCCATAAACCTACTCGCCACTTATTTTGCTCATTTGGGTGGTTTCCTCGCGAACCTAACCTACATGGCTATACCAGCATTCTTCACATGGTTCAGCCCAATACTGCCCAATCCGCCATGGGCAGCCCAATCCATATTAACCGTAATCGCAGCAACAATAGGCTTTCTAGTCCTAGACCAAGCAGTAAAACCGCTTCCAACAAAGCGAATCCACAGAACCCTCATAAAACAAAAATCCCAACTACCCTACTGGACCGCAATAGCCCTCATAGGCTTAATAGCCGTCTGGTCATCAACAGGACTCTTAGGTTTCACACCAACAATAATCGCAAGCGGAAGCATGCAACCAACAATGGACGCAGGCGACATAGCCGTAGTCGCAAAGGTTCCAACAGACACCATAAAACCCGGAGACATAATCCAATACGTAACACCAGACGCCATGATAATACACCGAGTCATAGACACAACAGGCTCCAAAGGCTCAAAAGTCTTCGTAACAAAAGGAGACGCCAACACCCAACCAGACGACCCAATACTGCAAAGCCAAGTCCTAGGCAAAGTACTCTTCACCATACCAAAACTCGGCTGGGTATCAGTATACCTCAAAACAGCTTTCGTAGGAATCATCTCATTTTTCTTAAACAACATGGCAGTCGCATACGCAACACTCGGCATAATAGTAGCCGGTTCACTCTTCGGTTTTCACAGATACAGAAACCAACCCCTCAGAAAACTAAGAAGGAGAATTGGAAGATGAAAAAACTGTTTGCCACACTAATCCTAACAATGATAATATTAACCGCAATAGGCTACAGCTACGCATACTCAAACAGCGGAATCCACATCAACAGCAACTGCGACATCGAATTCACAACCGTAACAACCACAGACAACGAAATCGAAAAAGACGTAGCAAACGTACACGCCCAAATAACACCCGACGGAAACACCATCCAAACCTACATATCAAACGCCTACCCATGCTACCAAGCCCACATAACCTACACAATCCAAAACACAGGCAACAAACCAACCCACTTCACCAACACAACCATAACAAACCCAAACCCCGAAGCCCTAGAAATCACAACAACAAACCACACATGCACATGGCTCCAACCAGGCGAAACAACAGAAGGCACAACAACCGTCCACATACTCCAACCAGCAAAACAAAACGAGCAATACACCTTCCAAATAAAAATAGGAGTCAAATGCCAAACAGAATATCCACGCACAATAGGCTTCTGGAAACACCAATTCGCATCATACCTATGCAAAAGCGGCAAACCCCAAATAGACGCAGACACACTTGAAAACTACCTAGACCAAATAAGCACATCACCAATCTACGAATTCAATGGCAGCCGCAAAAACAAATTCCAACAAGCACTAAACATACTAGAAATGCCCAGACGCCCAACAATGGAAGACAAACTCAAAGCACAATTGCTAGCTTTATGGCTAAACTACGTGGCAGGATGGACAGGAGGCTACAAATACAAAGGATACACAGCCGAACAAATCATACAAGGCTCAGAAACCGCTCTGCATAACCACCAACCAAACAATATATACGAATACTGGAAGAACATGTGCGACGGCTTCAACAACTTAGGAGGATGGTAAAATGCGAAGATATAGAAGAAATAACCCAATCAACAAAACCATAGGAATAAGCTTCCTACTACTCATGCTCGCCCTAAGCATAACAGGCTACAGCTACTCCCACTGGCAAGAAACCATCTACATACAAGGCACAATAAAAACTGGATACTGGAAACTCGTAATAGACTCTGAAAAACTCCTCGTTCCCGTAGGCCCAGGCATAGGCTTCAACGACACCCACCCAATCTACTACCACGTAACACCAGACAACCAATCACTAATCGCAGAATGCCAAAACGTAGACTACAACTGGACCATAGCCATAGGCCTATTAATAAAAAACACTGGAACCATACCCTTAAAACTCAAAAACGTCGAAATAACCTTCAACATAACAGACACAACAAACTTCACAATAACCACACACTACTACGGACCATTCCCGCCCGGAACAAACTTCAACTTCCCATACTGGGACGGAATAAAATTTGAAGAAGTCCCACCAGCCGGCGACTCGCCATCACCAATACCGCTTGACCCAAACGACCACGCAATCACATGGACAACAATAAACTACAACGGAACACAACCACTCAACATAACCATAACAGCAACGCCCATAGACGACCCATACCCATAAAGGCATAAAGAGACAGGAACAACCGATAAATACGAATACTGGAAAGACCTCTGCGACAGATTCAACAACATAAGCTAAAACATTTTAAACCAAAGGAACGTGCAACCAAAGTCACGAAACATATACGAACCTAGCCATAAACCAAAACCCAAAACCCTACAACTTCAGAATCTATTTATTTGTTGTTACCTCTAAATAACAGCAGAACTCCCTGAGGCTAAATTATGCCCAGAATTTACCGAATCAACATTGAAAAGCTTGCGAAAACCTTGCTCATGATATTCGCCTGCTCAACCGCCATCTCAGCCCTAACCATTTACTACACTCACCAACTTCCAACATCCGAAACACAAACCACAACCCTCTGCACATACCAACACACAGGAACATACGACTACACAGCCGCCCTAAAACCAAACATAATCTACAACAAAACAACCCTAACACCCAACGAAGGCACACTCTACACAGCCATAGTAGAACAAATAAACCTCACATTCACATACGACTTCACATCCACCCCAAAACCAACAAACCAAACAACAACATACGAAACAGCAGTTCAAATAGAATCTCCTGGAAAATGGCCGCCTAGAACCCTCTCAGACAGCGAAATCGACGAAATGGTCAATCTAAACAGAGACCTAAACTTCAGCATGCAAATCAACAACACAAGAATAAAACAATTCGTTGAAGCCATCGACAAAGAAATCTATGGAACAACCCGCTCAACAAACTACAACATAAACATAAAACCAAAAATCCACGTGACAGCCAACGTAACCACACAAACCATAGACGAAACCTTCACGCCTGAACTAACCGTGGCATTCAAAACAGACGCTGAAAAAGGCAACTACATAACCATAGAAAACCTAAACCAAGCCAAACCAGGCAGAATAACAGAAACCGAAGAGATTCCACTGCCCCACGTCCAATTCCAAAGAACAGCCTCCTACATAGCAACCGCAGCAACCACCATAGCCCTCGCAATCTCAGCCTTTCTATACATCAGATACAAGCCAGCACCCCCACCCACAAAAATCATAGAAAAACTCACGGCTCCATACAAGGAGCTAATAGCCAAAACAACGCAAAAACCGCCAGAAACAGAAAACACAATAGAAACTGAAAGCCTCGAAGACCTCGCAAAAATAGCAGAAATCCTCGCAAGACCAATCCTACACACTACAGAAGCAAAAGAACACACTTTCTACATAATAGACAACAACACAAAATACCAATACAAAACAAGACCTAAACCTAATCAATAATGGGTGAAAAGATTGAGCGGAGAGGTTAAGGGTAGGGGCAAGCCGATATTTTGCGGAAGCGACGGCGAATGGAGGGACAAGCTTGAAAAATGCCTGCAAACAGATGACAGAATCGTGCTTCTCGCCTTGGGCGACGTGAAATACGAAGTGTTAGCTTATTTGAACAAGAGAAAAGACATAGAAATACTCAAGCTTGAAACAAGGTACATGAAGAAGTTGGAGAAGGGCACAGGACTAAAAGCCACAGTTAGAAGCCGCAGCAAACCCGACAACTTTCAGAAGCTGTAACCACTTATACATTCAAGTTTTCCCTATCATTTTTAAATCTTTTTTTCGCAAATAAGGACGACGTGCTAAAGATTCTACATTTTCGGAGAGGTAGAGCGTAATTTCCCCTTTCAACTTTTTGCTTTTTTAATAATCAATGTTTCGTCTTTTATTTTAACTTCAACTTCAACTCTGTCTCCGTCTTTCAAAGGGAAATTTGTGTCTCTAGCGACTTCCGTAGGGATATAAATAAAAAATTTATCGTATTTTTTGCCTTTTGAAATGGTGGGTCTGTTAAAGAATCTTCCTTTTCCGTTTCGCATAGTCTTGAATTCCCTATTTGGTATCACAACTTTTCGCTACATCATATTTTCCGACTCACTAAGAGGATTACCATTTTGGTATAACAACCTTAAAATCTCTCTGCATCAACAATATAGATTAGGGGACTGGCATGGGCAAAAAAGCCATAATTGAAATCCATCTCGTTTCAGAAAGCAAGGACGTGGATAATAAGCGAATTGAAAAAGAAATCAAAGAAAGCCTTCAATGTGATTGGCTTGCAGAAATAGAAAAAGTAACCGTGAAAAATGAGCCATAAAACACTACGCAAACAGCTAAAAGAAACCGGATACAAAGACAAAACAATAGACAAAATCATAGACTTCTACACAAAATAACCTCACATCGCTTTCCTAATTCAGTTACAGCCTCAAAATCTAATTTTCGGCTTTCAATTTCCGTTTCCATTCATTTTTGCGTCTCACGAGACTTGAGACAATCCAAATAAAAATGTTAGCATCATTCCCTAACAATCACCATGATAATGTTAGTTTTTAGCTTTCCAGAAAAGGTAAACTTTAATCTGCAACAAGAAACCGCAGACCTTGATTAAGCGTGCAAGCTTTTCAAGGTTGGCTTTCATCACTTCTTTGGCGTAAACTTCCTTCCTTCCGAAGGGAATATGGCAGAAAAAGTATTTCATAAACCGTGCGTGACAATGTTTAATGAATGATTCCCTCAACTTTTCTAGACCTTCATCGCTTAGGGTTTGCAGCTTATTCAAAACGTATTTTTCGCTTCCGAGCAGTTGAATGTTAAAGCCGAGATGCTCGAGGGTTTCCGCAATCTTCAAGGCTTCTTTAGGCGGTGGCTGCTCTGCTATTTTCCGCATTCCAGCCTTCTCTCCGAACGGATTATATTTCGCCATGACTGCTGGCATTTCCACGTAAGGCGTTCCAGCCTTAGCCAAGGTTTCCCGCACAAGCTTAACGCCCAAGCCTATGGTGCGGTATTTTGGATGCACAACAACACGGCTTATAATGCTCAACTTGTCGTTTAGCTCTTTCATTGACATCTTTGGCAAAACAAGCCTACGCCCGAAGCATGTGGGTGGCGGATAACAGTAAACAATGACTCCGCACAGTTCTTCCCCACGTTTGAGGCAGAAGATTTTGCGAGGTGCAGCTATCTTGTGGCTGCGATAGTGGAAGCCCGAGAGTTTTCTCCAATCTTCTGTTGTGCCTTCAACTATTCGCATTTCTTTTGTTAAACTGCATTCTTTGGCTGGATTGTTAGGATAGTAATTTATGGTTATTTCTTTTCCGAAGCGTTTGTGAATGTGGACGCTCGGGTTTAGATCCTCAAACAAGTCTGTGTGTGTTGTCGCTGCAAGAACCGCTTTGCCTTGTTGACGTGCAAGCTTCTGAAGATTATAAGCTACGATTTTAGCCGTGTCTCTGTCAAGGGTTGCAGCGAACTCGTCCATTATCCAAAACTGAGCCTTACTCTCCATCATTTTCGCAATCTTGTAACGGTATTTCTGTCCATCACTAAGCTGCTCATAACTGCGTAAGAAAAGGAAAGCATCGTTTAAGCCGACTTTGCTCAGAAGCTCCAAGCCTTCCTCAAGGGTTTCGCCAACCGTCTCTATTAGTGGCCGGTTCAAGTCCGGCTGGATGTCCGCAATGTTAATGCAGCTTACGCCCATGTCCCCTTTGATGTCCTTCTCCAAAGCCTTCAGCAAAACGCTTTTTCCGCTTCCACTATCACCCGTTATGTAAACGATGTCCGTAGGCCCTATTTTCAACTCAACATTATCGTAAACTATGAACTTCTCCCATTGGTCAAGCCCAAGTCCGAAGCCTTCAGCCACAGAGACCACTCTGCTTGTAGGCTTGGGAGCAGCAGTTTGATAGCCGATGCTAATTATGAATTTGCCTGTTCGCTTGTCATAGCGACGGGCGTAACTGCGAATGTGGAAATACTCTCGGCGTCTTCTCAAATTCAATCACTATTTTTTGATTTGTATGGTGTCCGCTGACAGGTTTTAAAATGCACAAAAATAGCGGAAGGACTAAAAGGATTTCAAAAGGAGCCTTTTTGCTTTACGCTTCTCCTTGCGCTTACGCTTTTCTCTTCCCTTGCCCATTTAGGCTTTCTGCCCCACGAAAACGCCGATAACTGTGCCGGATAAGCCCGTGATTGCCGCGAATATTTCGCTGTTCCATTTGCCCAGTAAAGCCATGTGGGCTATTTCGAGAGCTGACAAGCAAGCAGTCATGGCTATTGCGAATTTCACGCCTAAAACAAGTTTTTCGTTTGGCGGAATCACTATTACTTGCTGTTTTCCCTTTGGTCCTTTACGAGCTATCTTTTTTGTTAAAGCACGTCTAATCCAGCTTCTCATGATTGTTAGCCCTCATCTGGAAAATTCTTCTACGTCTTCTCCGTGTTCCTGCGCCCATCATTACGTTTCGGAGAATTAGAGTCGCCTCTTCACTTGTTAGAAAAGCCTTATGGAGAATTTGAATTTCTTTGAACCATGGAAACGGGATGGCTGTGTAATCGACATCGTGCAATTCAGGGTTGTAGGAAAAGTCGTTTTGGCAGAGAATTGCATGTTTTGGCTGTCCAGCGTAGCCTACGTATATGCCTACGCTTTTAACGGGAACCGGGATTCCTGCTGTGGTGAAGCTGGATCCGATGCTTGCATCGTTCCAGAATATGCAGACAAGGTCTCCTGGTTCAAGCTTTTCTTTTTTCTTATTCACGTAAAATCGCCTACTTTTCAACCTAACATTATGTAATCAGGCTCCTTCTTTGTCGCCCTTGAAATTCTTAGAATTATTTTTCCGTCGGCGGTAACAATTACCAACGGAGCCTCAATTAAGTTGGCGCCTTTCCAAACATCGGTTCCTAACCCAGAGTCTTGAAACTTCATGGCTCGGAATGGAATGTTAAATATATCAACTCCTAAGCCCGTATCCGAAAACGTTTTTAAAAGGAATCCTAAAACTTCGTTTGTGAAAACATCGGAGCCACTTCCTAAGTCCGAAAACACTAATTCACGCAAAAGAGTAAATATGTCTGCTCCGCTTCCAATGTCAGAGAACTTCATTGCCTTGAACGGAATTAAGAATATGTCACTGCCACTTCCTAAGTCTGAAAATGCTAACTGTCGTAAAAGACCAAAAACGTCCACTCCATCGCCGACATCTGAAAATCGCATAGCCTTGAATAATATGATGAAAGCATCAGTACCTAAACCAGTGTCTGAAAATTTCATCGCCTTAAATGGAATGCTAAAAGCGTCACTTCCCAATCCTGCATCAGAAAACGCTTTTAAAATTGCTGCTAAAATTTCCTTTGCGAAACTGTCAGAGCCTAAGCCCGAATCTGAGAATGCTAACTCACGCAGAAGAGCAAAAACGTCTGCTCCTGCGCCTACATCAGAAAAGCCCATGGACCTAAAAGGCGTGTTAAAAGCATCTGCACCTTGACCTACATCACCAAACGGTAAAGCCTTAAACGGTATGCCGAAAACTTCGCTACCTGCACCAGATTCAGAAAAGCTTTTGTCAATAACTCCGACTCCGACAATTATTATTGTTGTTCCGTCTTCCAGCAAACCATCTATTTTGCGAAAGCCCCATTCGTCCATGTAATCGTTAATCATCACGTCGCCGTACTCGGTCAGGTCACTCAATTCTTAAGCCTCGAAAGATTATCTGTGAAGGAACCCAGTTACTACCGTTTCGAACAGGGCGTGTTGTTCCCGTTGTAGATTCTATACCATTTGAGTATATGGAATCTCCTCGTGAAATTTGAAACATTCCATAAGTTGCTGCAGGATACCATAATGGAACAGTAAAAGCGCTTGCTGCTGTGTAAACAAAAACATCATTATGATACCATTTGGGGGTTCCGCCACTACCTTGAACTGCTACGTTTATATTATATAAGCATCGAGGTTTGTTGAATGGAATTACTCGAGTGACATTCATCCAGAAAGTTTTCATATCCCAGTTGCTATCAGCTTGATTAGACCATAATTTAATACCTAAAACGTCACCGACTGCAACATTATAAAAATAGCATCCCAATCTGTAATAATAATTGGCAGCAACAGTAAAAGTTCCAGTCTTAACTGAAACCCCATTTTTTGTCATTCGATAAGAAATTGTTGCGGCTGTTACAACTTGACCGCTTCCGTTGAGAATTGCAACTTCTATTCTTTGAAAAACGTTGAAGCTTAACTGAACTAAATCTGCTTGTGCTATCGTGTAGGCTATTTGAGGGTCAGTTGGTTCAGAAGTGGGAAGAGTTTCAGGGGTAATTTGTGTTTCCTGAACGGCTGGATAAGTGAAAGTCAATATTTTTCTTTCTGTCAAAAGCGGAGTTACTCGACCCATTCCGTCTTATCTCCTTACTTCGTCTGCACGCCATCATAGCCAATAAGTTTCGCCGCGGCATTCGTGTTTTTCACTCGAATCCTGTCAGTGTTGTTGCAGTGAAAAGCGTATTTTGCATATATGCCTGCTCCTGTGTCGGTATCAAATGTTAAGTCGTTTGTCCCGTCATATCTATGCAGTTCAACGTCAAACTCGTGGTAAACGTTATGGATAACCCACTCAACACCAGACGCTGGCTGAATGTCCAAATAAGCAGCTGCTGCAATACTTTGAATGTCTGCCACAACATCGCCTACAGCCATTGAAACTCAGCCTCCTTTTTTAATACCTCAAAATACGGTTCATAACCCATGCTTTTGAGAACCTGTCTTTTCTGTTCAACCGTTGCTACATTAATGTCTATGGCTTTCTCCTTAGCAACAGTTTGCATCATAGTAAGTATGTCATCTATGGCAGCACAGATTGACGCCCCTGATTCTAATCTCTTCAATGTAACAGTTTTTCCCACGAAATACCACCGATTTAGCTCCATGTGATAGTGCCCGTCAAACGCCACGTCTGGCCACTTGGTTTAGTGCCTAAACTCGTATTTTGCCGACATAAGTTCTTGTTTGGCGTAGAACCGTTATCTATGGATTCTTCAAGCCACGCCCATTCTGCTTCACCATCGACAAAATCTGATTGGAACACTATGTTATGGTCGCCGCTTTTCGATGGATAAGTTGCGTTCATTGCTTTGTAGAGCGAACTTGCACCCAATAATCCCGTTTGCGTGTCTGCTGGCGCTGTTGCATCGTTGCCAACGCCTATTCGTGCATTGGCATTGCTATAAACAACTTCCGATCCGATGCCGCACAGTAATCCGAGGAATGTTGCAATTCCTTCGTGAAGCAAACAATTATGTGGATTGCCTTTAACAACTTCATAAGGTTTTATGCCTTTTTCTTCAATTTCCTTGCTATCTTTTGCAATGAATTTTTCGACTGTCCATTGGATTTTATGTTTCGCTTCTTCTTTTATACTCATTTTTTTATTCCTCCATTATTTTCGGTTTCTCGCACAGTCAGGCAAGCCGAATGTGTCGAGCCGATTATGTTCGAGTAATAATCCATGTTCCATCCTCGTTCCAAGTGAATGTAAGCGTGAAAAGCAACTCTGTATCCTGGTACGCTTTTATTGTGGCAATTGTCCCATCAGGGTTCGGTGTGCCAATCAACTTTGTGATTTTTTTCCCTATGGGCGCGCTTGTTAATGTGCTTAGAATGGCGTTGTGAATTGATTCGCCAGCCCAAACACTCATTGGTATCAAATCCTCGCAAGTTTATATCTACTCAGATGGTCGGTTTTGCTCCGGAGAGCATACAAGTAATCCGCTAATAATGGAATTTCTCTTCCAAGCTCCATTGTGATTTCGAGAGTCTGAGTTTTAGCATCAACATAATACTCAACGCTCAAAATGCGGAAGTCAGCATCAACATTCTCGTTCGGCAAGACCACATGGATCTTGTCGCCAGGCAAAAGAGGTGTTGTTCCGTAGTCGATGACTGTGCTCCGGACCGTGAGGTACTCCGCTGGATCCTTCAGCTGAGCGAGAATAGCCTTAGCCCTTAACATGCATTCATTGTCACTGTAGAGTTCCTCATCAGTGTCCGCAAGTTCACGTGGATATCCAATGCTGCCACTATCCTCCTGCGTATTGCTAAATCTTATTTCCATATAACATAATCCGTCAACTCGAAGGTCATTAGTTCCCGTAGCCGTTCCCGTAGTTACCTTATGAAATTGAATAGCTTGGATGTTCGTGAAGGAAGGGGTTCCAACAACATGAAGTTTACCATTTGCATTTTTATTTACATCATAAATATTTCCTTTGGATAAATCAAACTCTTCCAATTTCCAAGTTACATATCCCAAATTCAAATCTGCCCAGTTTATTTGATAATAATTTGAGGTGTCAGGAGCCAAGATTCTGATGTAACTTTGGGAATCATCAACATTGTATGGGTCTTTATAAAGCCACATTATAAGTTTGGAGGGGTTCTTTACTGGAACGGGATGTGTATGTTTAAAATCTATAATACTTCCTTCAGTTGCTATGTCAACATAACATTCTACGCTGTGAGTTCCTACCATGTAATATGCAACAAGTGCCAAATGTCCAATAGTAGCAGTCCAACCATCTAAACTTGCCTCTGTCCAAGCGTCTCCACTCGGAGGTTCAGTCTTTTCTGCTGCTCCGTAAATCGTGATTTTGTTTCTCACGCCAAAAATGTCCTTGCGATATTCACCAACTTCGATTTTATCAGTAAGGCTTACAGATGACGTTTTACTTAGACGTGCGAAAAACTCGAACTTAGCGTCTGGGGCCACACGAAAATCGTAACCAATTACTCCAGCCTTGTCGCTTGCTGCAGCAATAGCCCTTAGAATGTCCCAAGCGGGTGTATTATCATATTCTAACAGAGTAAATGTTGTGTCTGTATCCTCTACAAGTTCTACTCCGCTTCGATTATGGCTTAAACCAGCATAGTAATCCATCAAGTCCTTAACTATGGCTTCGCCTTTTTGACTGGAATACGTCTTCGTAACAACTCTGCGGAAGAGCTTCTCTCCCCAACATCGGCCAGCGACGCGCACATAATTCTCAGTAGGACTTGATTCATACTTGGTGCTCTCGGTCCTCGTAGTAATAATCTGCGGACAATTCACGCCTCTACCAATGTAAATAGAGCCATTTTGACCGATAATGATCGGGTAGGTCCCACCGGCACTATACTTCTTATCCCAATTCTGAAGCAACAATTCCCAACTGCTAACCTCTGTGGTGCAGCCAAGATGCACTCTGGCTTCAATAACGTCACCTTGAGGAGGCGTAACAGAGCCCAGAACCACAGCCAACACGGGAATGTTAACACTCATGGAGCACTTTCAACTCCTCGACGGTACAAGGCTTGTTCTCCAGCTCGAGTTATGCCACGTGTACGCTCAGGTGTTTCAGCGGCTGTTGCATTATACTCTTTAACGCTTGACGTCGCTGCATTCATTTGACTTGCGAAAATAGCCATGGCTGCTGCTGCAGCAATAACTATTCCTATTCCCACACCGGTTAAAGCCAGAAATGTTGCGTGGCTAATGTTTAAGGCGTTTTGAGCCGCAGTTGCTGCCCACGTAATAGCCGTTTTGATGCTATGTGCTATGCCTGAAGCGGTTACGGCTCCTGCTGTAGCTGTTTCAGTTGTTCCTTCAATCGCCACGGCAGCCGTGTGTCCAGTCGTCATAAGCGTTAAGAAGCTGTACATTCTGGCGCATGTGGATACAAGCATTATTACCATCATTATTGTGCGAAGGTACTTGCTCGTTTCTTTATCAACGAGTCCGAAGTCTGAGGCGAGTGTTATGAGTTCTGTACCCATCATGGCGGTAGTTCTGATGCCGCCGGCGATAGTGCGCAAGCTCACGGTACAAGATTCAACATGTGTTTGCATGTCAGTGAAGCTGGACCCTGCAGCCTTAACGTTCCCGCCCATGTCAGTTACAGCACTGCGAACAGACTCAAACGTAGGCGTCGCCTCATCAACTGCTCTGATCGTAACGAATATCTCGCCTAACGCGCTCATCCCTGTAAACTCCTCTCAGCTTGAATGGCTGCATCCCAAGCCCACGCAAGAACTTGACCGAGTTTTGGCCAGTTCAGTTGAAATGCTTCCGTCAAGAAATAGCGTGGCGGAGTGCGACTGGCTCCAAACTCTACCATATAGGCGTAGGGAGCCCATGCACCTACCCTCAAAATCCAATCCTCAACACGGTGGTAAATTGTACTTCGCAAGAAACCAGTCCTGACAGGGCACATCCTGAAAGCTGCAATGTGAATATCTTCGCCCACACGCTCCAGACTACGCTGAACAGCCGTGTGCATCAAAGGGGGCAGCCTATCAAATGCCCTCTGCACCTCTTCAATTCCTTCAACATTCATTCCAAACTCAATACTCAATGCACTTTTGCCTCACGCTTCGCTTTATCAATCTCTTCCTGCGTCTGACGATCCACTTCGCCCAAAATAACAAGAAATTCCTGAATCTTCTTGGCTGGCTCTCTTACGAGCTGGCTTGGTAGGCACTTGAACTCTGCACAGAGTCTGTACTCTGTGATGGCTTGATGGGGTTTTCCCCGTCTCATTGCCCTCAAGAGTTTTTTGTTTCTTCAACCGTTACGGTGTTTAGCTTGTTTGCGATTCTGCTGAAGAGTTCGCCTAAGCTTATTGGAACGCCTTCTTCTTCGCTTAACAATTTTTCAATGGTTACTGGTTTGTTTTGTGGCTGTTCTTTAAGCGAAGCACATATTGTTTCAGCCTGAATCGCTACGTAGTCTGTTGTTATGACCATGCCTGTTTGAGGGTTATAGCGTGTGTACTTCTGCAGTATGCGGTTTCTCTTAGCCCAGCTGATCTCTTGAAAAACGTATTTGCCCCTATATTCTGAACCGTATTCGTCTCCGATTTCAATAGTTTCTCTCCTCACTTGAAAGCCTCCGCTTAGCTTATCGCTACCTGTCTGGCTACAAATGAAGCTTTAAGAGATACCAAGTCTTCAACTTTAGTCGGTGTTTTTACATCTTCCCATTTGCAGTTGCTGAAAACAGCTTTGTTGCTTCCGCCTAAGCCAAACTCTAAGCTGAACTCCGTATCGTTTATGACATCGTCAAACTCGTCTTTGCTTTCAAACTCGAATGTTACTTCACCTGTTAGGTTTCTGTGTCTATGAGGTAGATACTTTAGAATGTATCCTGTGGTTTTTATGACTGGCACAGGCTTTAGGTTGTTTTCTATGTTGAATTTCCAGTCTGTTACACGGTCAAGTGCGGTTCCGCCCTTTTTAACGTAGCTTTCATAGAATGGAACGGCGCCTACGTAGTCTGCATATGTTGCTCCTGTGATTTTAGCTGTGCCAACCGTTAAGTCTTGTCCGAGCAAATCCGCAGTTGCCTTAACAATGTCTTCGATGCCACATTCAACGCTTACTTTCTGAAATTTGCAACCTGTGTAAAGAAGTGAAATTATGTCCGTTGCCGAGGCGAAGATTCCCTTATAATACAGTGCTTGAATGCTTAATGACTTGTCTAATTCAACTTTTGCCCACTGAAGAAAGGCTATGGGTGCTTCGCTTGGAAGCGGATACGATACTTTGAGGCTTGGTGCTCTCAAACCTTTTTTGATGGCTTGCAGATCTACTAAGCCTACTCCACGAACTTTTATATTGCTGGGATTTATGGCTGGCTCAACGCTTTCAGCTGTAATACCAAGCATTGCTGGGCTTGTAGGCGTTACTCCATAGACGCTTTCTTCAACGAAGTAGACGCGGCTTTCATGCGCTCCATATGTGTCAACCATTTCCTCTTTTCACACTCCTTTTTTAAAATACTCCTCCAATGTCCTCGAAGGACCATGATTTCAGAACAAACTCAGTTCTGAAAATGATGGGTTTAGTATCCACACGGTCAGCATCCCGAAAGCTTACAACATCGAGGTATGTGATTCCATTAACCATGACCGTGCAACTTACACAATCGCAATTTATTATGGCTGCTGTCACGCCGTTGCTTGGGTTTGTGGTTCTTGCCAAAAGCCAAACATACCCATTATCATCAATGTAATCGGTAATGCTCGTAGTAAGTGTGATAGTGATTGTTTCGTCTGCTCCACCTGTTCCGCTCTGGGCCTGCTGCCAAGCACTTGCGACGTGATTCCAAACTTTTATGGTTACGCCATTGCCCGCTGGAGCTGTGCCGTAGCCTTCAAAAGCTAAAACAATCTTTTTAACCGTTTTCTCTCTGCTCTCAACCTTGAAGCGCAAAAGCATCAATGCATATTCGAGGTTAACAGAGGTGTTTTTAGAATAACGCTGATCATCGCTATACCAGATTCCTTGATATTCAGTGTTAGTTAGCTCGATCCAAGATGTGTTTCCAGGAACAAGCTCCGAAGCGGATCCTGCTTGAAAAGCCTTATGCGGATCGCCACTCGGCCAGCCTAACCCGGCAAAATCGTAGCGTGTCTGATTTGGAATCTTGTTGTTTTGCCTGACAATGCGGTTTACTTCTTCAACCATTTTTTGGCGCATGAGCCTTCCAGGGTCTGAGGTTGCTGGGCGGTCGGTTGCCCACGTGTTAACTCGGATTCTTCCTAAACGGCGACGTATCCTACCGGACATCTCGATTTTCTGGTCTTCACTCTGAGCCAAGCCAACGGTTATTTGTCCGTCATAGTTTTTGAAAAGCTCTCGGTCATACCATTCCTTGCTCACGTAAATGCTGGCTATTGAATTATCATCCTTAATTACATGAATGTTCTTGCGCAGAAGCCTTATCGTGGTTGTTATGGAATCCTCATATTCACTCATTGACTAATTAGCCTCCGACAAACGTTTTTGTAATATTCTGGGTCTCCGTTCAAATCGAAGGCTTGAACGGTTAAAACCTCGTAGTCAACGCCAGCACGCCTGATTTTGTCGTGGAGACGTACCGGCACGAACGTGTAGACTGTAATGTGGTCTTCAAAGAGATAGCCGGGTTCGATCATGATTTCTCCTGCCGTGCCCATTGTAACAGTGGCTTTGATGTCCAGGGCTTGACTGTAGCTGACTTGTTCAGCAGCTTCACGAATTGGATAGAGAAGCAGGTTTTCGCCCTGCAAGTCCAAGATGCGTGTGAAGTTTGTCAGTGGGTCCGCATAATTGAGGAATAGTTGTGCAAGCCATGTCGTGTTAGCCATGGCCTTCTGAGGTGTTATGGGGCTGTAATCCGTGAACAAAGGTCCCCAAGAAGCCAAGAACTCCTTTTGATATTTGTTGATGATTTGCATGCTTAAGGCAAGGCTTGGCTTATCATGTACTGCTCTAATCTTCCAGAGGATACCGCTCGTTAGGGCATCATAGTAGGCGCATGCTGGAAAACGGGTTACGACATCGATGTAGCCTGGCCAACAGATGGCGGGGTTGTAAGCTGGATATTGTGCTGAAGCTCGGATTGTTTGTATGAAATTGTAGACTCTTTGACATGTTACGCTCCATCCTTCATAAGTGTATAAGCCTAACAATGCGAAGCTCATCGGGTCATCGTAAACTTGCGTTTCTCCTGTGCCAACACGGTGCCAACTTCCGTCGCCTGAAGGCTTAGGGTCAAACCACAAGTAAAGCTGCTCAAAGCCGGTACGCAAGAAGTTAACGAGGTCAACCATCATTGCGACGTAGGTAGGTAGGTTTGTCGGATCGTAAGTTTGAGCAAGCATATCTAAGCCGATTAAATCATAAAGGTCCTCGCAATTCATTGGCTGACTCCAATTGTTGTTGATGTCCACATATCGAGCGAATCCGCCGTAATACTTGTCATGAACCCCTAAAAGGCTCGGATTGTGCTGCATGTTATAGAGGAAGGTTAATCCAGCAAGCTTAGCAGCATTCAGATATCCAACCGTGTTAGTTAAAGTGTAAGCTTTCAAAAGAGGAGGAATGCATCGACCAGTATCAATACTCCAATACTCCGTTCCAGCTTCAGCGTTTTTGAATCCGCCGTAAGCCTTTTTCATGTTATCTGTGCACTGCTGAGTTAAGATAAAGTCTGCGAGCTCGACAATTTTAGCGAGAATTTCGGTTTGTTTGCTTGCAAATTGAGAAGCGGAATAAGCCTCATAGAGAAAGTCAATTGCGAAGGCTGCAGGAAAGGCTCCTCTTCCAAAGGATGGATCTGGACCTTCAACCTTACCGTTTTTGGCGACGTAATACGTGTATTGGAGATTGTTCTGCATTGTTAAGACGTTGCCGTTTATGCTTGCAACACTATTCCATTCACTATGAGCATCATCTTGAATTTGCACTGGATATTCAACTTTAAATTTGGAACCGTCAGCAACCGTGACGTCTTTTTGTCCAGCAGACGCATTTTGAGTCATGTTCGTTGGAATAACGTAAAAGTATGGAGCGTAATGCATTATGAAATCGTAATAGCTTTGTGGAACGTTCACTTTGCCATCAGCTCATTTATCAACTTTTTAATCTCGCAATGAGTGCAAACGGAATAATCGACTACAGAACACTTTTCGCACACAAGCTTGCTGAGTCTCTTAAGCTTCTCAATCATCAAACAAATTCCCGCCTCTCAGAAAGCCCCCAACCAATAAGTTTGCTGTAAAGGAGAAAGGAGATTTCACCGCAAAGCCTTCTGAGTGGTTTCGGGTTTTTATGATGATGTCCTATCCTACAACTTCAACGTCATAGCCATTATCCATAAGCTGCTTCAACTCGGCGCTTGTCAAAACCATTTTAACATTGTTAACTTTAGCCACGATATAATTACCCTTCCCCAAGACTTTACTCATGGATTAATCAACCCGCCCCGATATGTCGGGACTTCATCTTTGGCTGAAGCTTCAGCAGCCTTCACGGGCAAAGCAAAATTGACCAGGACCCTGAGCAGGTCGTTCTGGAAGCCTTGAACTGCGCCTTCAAACGCAAGCCTTCCAATAGAAGCCTTTGTAATGTAAAGGTCTCCAAGGCGATAGTCGAAGGCGCCGAGCAGCATGCCTCCGCTTGCAGCCACAAGGATACGCAATGAAGCCAGGTTTATGGCAGCCATCTTCGCCCAATTATACCGTGGATCAGTCACAAGCAAATCCTGGCCCACAATACTGTTGGCGTATAAGTTTGCATAATCAACATGCGCTTGGAAAGATGCCTGGGCTACGGGCAAACCGAACACGGTGTAACTTAAGCCTGAAGCATCAAAACTGGCGTTAAGATGAGACTGAATATCACTAATTGTAACATATTGTACTGTCATACCGTTCTACCTCTAAAAACTGAAAAGTTCCTAAAAAAGGGGAATGTCTATAATTACCTAATCATGCTATTACTACGTTGCCGGTTTTGGTATCGCTGTTGGTATGCCGGATACTTCAGTGACGGCTGCTGCTTGACTTGCTGTTACGCCCAAGCTTGTCATAGAGACTATCGCATTAATTCCTGTAGTTGTCGTCTGAACTATACTTGTTTGAGCGCTTTTTGTGACGTACATACCTATTAGCTCAGCGATTACGAAAGCCAGCGTTCCTATCCCGCCGAACACCAAACCCATCGTAATCAGGAAGGATGGGTCGAATGCGACGACAGTAGTTACAGTTGTAGACGTCACATTTCCGTCAGCAAACACAGGTTTCGCCAAGAACAGAGCTGCTGCTGTAACCAACATGACTAGAAGAAGGTATTTCTTCATTTGTGTTTCACCTCTTCCTTTTTTTATTTGTTCCGCCTCAAGGTCAAACCTTGAAGCATTGAAACAAAAACGTGGAAACTGAAAATGGGGAAATGAATCTGAAAAGTTCAGACTAATTCTAAGTTGTCGCCAAACCCGTTATTTTCGAAATTGCCTCTCCGCATGTTATAACCGGCGAGTACCTTGTCGTAAGACTGATGTCGATTGCGTCGAACTCTTTTTTAATGTCAATATCAGTAAGCAAAGGTCGCTTTATCACGAAGAAACCTAGCGGCGCATAGGATGCGCTTAGATTTTGCCCTGTACTAAACACGTAAGCAGTACCAACTGGCACAACGCTGCTAACATAGAATTGCAATCCATACACAGTTCCTATTGCACCGCTTTGAACCACTGGCTCGCCATACTGAGCATACAGTGAAAATTGGGGCAAATACTTGAGATCACGCGCATTAACAGGATTACAAAGCAAAGTATCAGCGATGAAGTTGTAACTAGCAATTTTCGCGTCAGCCCAAAGCAGATCCTTTGTACCAATGCCACCAGTTATGACAAACTCTGTACCTGTGGATCCGAGGCTTTTGCCCGTGCCAGCACTGCTACTACCAGCTGCAGCATCAATCACAGTCATGCAGTCTTTGTCAATTTGAAAAGCCATACGTCTCGCTAGACGTCGAAGCTGCTGTTCAATCACTGGAATATACAAGTCTTCGATTGCCTCACGTGGAATCCTTTCTCGCAGCCCTTTCTTGTAAGGCGTGACTGTTACGGTTGTTAATGGTGTAAAGTCCATCGGAATTTCCGCTCCTTCGCTGATCTCGCTGATGCCAATGCTTCTTGAACCTTGCTCTTTCGCAAATGTTGCTGTTCGACCTGCAACAAGCGGAAACTCGGGCAGTAACCGTTTTACGACCAGAGCCGGCATCGTCAATTCTATGATATGCTTGTGCAACGCGGGATACGCTATCGCGCCTGTGTCAACCCATGTAAAAGCATCACGAACCATAGCCATGTAAAATCACCTTTTACCAGAGATCAATGTATGCGGTGCCGCCGCTTGCGGCGCCTGCGGTTGCTTGACCTACGATCGTAGTGTTCAGAGTCGTGTTGTCTGCTGTAAATTGTGTGTCATTCTGTGGTTTGACTTGATCTCCTGCAACTATAGTGCCATAAGCGATTACTCTGCAAATTCCTCTTTTCACAACACTAACGCTTTTGCCGCTTAGAGCCTTCGTAAGAGCTATACCTGCAAATTTCTTAGTGCCCACAACGACAGTTGACCTTTTAACCGTCCAATCTCCGCTGTATTCGAGAACATCGCCTATGTTAATGTCTTCACCCGCGATAAGGGTTACAATGTAACGATCTGAGACAAGCGGACTTGTTCCTTCTAATTGTAGAGTAGCCATTCAAAACACCTAACCTTTGAAGCCTTGAGTTTGCAGCATCCTGTTAGCTTTGAGAATATCCTTGAAAAACCAGTCATAGTCGGGACCCGCGGTGTCTTTATTTAACTCGTCCACTGCGACAATGCCTTTGCCCGATGCTTTGCCAGTGTTTTTCTGAGCTTCAGCCTCAGCTCCCTCAGCTTTTGGTGGAAATCCCGCCTCACCTTCACCAGATTCGCCTTCCTCTGCTTCTTCTGGCTCTGCCAGCTTCTTTGACAGTTCACTTATTTTTTTGCTTAGACTTCGTTTCGTTGCTCTTTTTCCGATTTCATTCTCTAATTCAGCAACCCTTTTCTTTAAAGTGTCCAATTCTGAGTCGCTTGCGCTTGGACCTTCCGTAATCTGCTTCTCCAGTTTTTGCACCTTATTCATCAAGTCTTCGTATTCAACTTGTTTCGGCGCCGTTTCGCCTGGCGCCACGTTCACTACGCCTTGTGCCTGATGCGGAGAAGCCTTCGCCTGAGCATTCTGTTCAGACAAATGCTTCACCTCCTCTTTTGCTTCACTCTTTTTGTTTTCAGGTTCTTGCGGCGTTAGCCTAGAACCCACATCTTTGTTATCTTCCGATAACTGCGAATTTTGAATATTCTTTAAAATAGCATCATATTGAGAATCATTCATGGCTGCTGCAAAGCCAACAGGATGAAACTCTGTGGTCTTATAAGCTGGAGAGGCGACGATACTTAACTCTCTCACTTTAGGCTTATGCACGATTTCCCAAGCTCCAGGGCACAAGTGAACAAGCATGCCCTCTTTGCGTGTAGGTTTCTTGCATTTGCTACATTCAACATCGTCGCTATCTACCTGAGCACTAACCGTGTTGACGTAATTGCGAATTATTTTTTCAATCAGTTTTTCCTCGCCGACTTCTGCTCTGAACCAAACAGAATTGCCCATGCGTTTTGCTTCTGGAACCTTGCCTACAACCATTAAGGCACTCTCTGCATGATCTACACGAAGTTGAGCGCCGATAAGACTTTGAACGAAAAAGTCAAGGTCTTCCTCTGGAACCTGCCATTTATTCGCATTAACACTTGTGTCAATGGCTACGCCTTCAATGTTGATTAACTTCTCTTTCAGCGCGTACTCTGCAGAAACGCCTTCCTGAGCCTTAAAAGGCACATAGTAACGCAGCTGCATCTTACATTTTCACCTGGTTACCATGAACAGTAAAATACTAGCACCGAAGAAAATCATAGGGCAAGGAAAACGCTTGCGCCATGTAACAAGCGCATGCGCCGCAAATCCAAACAGGATTGGTTTTAGCTTTCGTGTCGAATGTATGGCTTTATTTTATTGGCAACATAATCCAACTTTTCTCTGCTTGCTTCCTGAATTTCTTCAAATTTGGGAAGCTTCTGCCCTTCATATCTTGGGATTACATGCACGTGTACGTGGAATACGTCTTGGCCAGCAGCCTTCCCGTTATGTTGAGTTATGCTTATTCCCTCAGCCCCTACCGCCCTCTTCACAGCCAATGCAACCTTCTTGACGACTTTGTATAGATGGGCAACTTCTTCATCTGGAACCTCATAGACCGTTTTGTAATGTCTCTTAGGAATCACAAGGGTGTGACCCTCATTCAAAGGCCAAATGTCCAGAACAGCTATAACCCTCTCGTCCTCGTAGACGTAGCTTGCTGGAGACTGCCTTCTAACAATTTTACAAAAAATGCATGAAACTTCACCCATAAAGCCACCCGCATTCAGAGATTAAAGGGGTCATTTACCAATTTTAATTTTTGCTCAAATCCTGTAAGGCCTTTAAAGGCTGTTTTGGGGTTCTCCATAAACAATAAAAGCAGGTCAAAAATAAAATATGTAAGTTGCATTTTACACCTTCATCTGGTTGCTATTTCTGGCAAAATACCAATGGTGGTATAAATCAGGCTTAAACCGCTGGAATCCGTTTTCCACGAACTTTGAACAGGGCCTCTTGCCAAGCCCTAAACGATTGCCAATCTTCAAGCATGCTCTTCTTTTCTTGCGGATAGTAGCCTTTGCATCCTGGCACGCTGCATGGCGGATGAGCCATACCCAACTCCTTATAATGTCCTAGCAAATGGTCATGCGCCTGCTTCTGTTGCTCCTTTGACAAGTTTGTGTGCGTCACACGAGCAATAGCATTCCGTAGATGCGGACCGTCAACTTTTCCGCTTTTGTCGTGATGTGGTAGATTGCGGTTTGTTCTAGGAACGGTTTTGCCTTCGCTATCCTTTTCACCTTTGACCACAAGGGCGAAAGCCGAATCGGGGAGGTCATTTATCATTTTGGTGTCCCATTCTTTCGCTTGAAAACTCATATTCTCACCATAACTATGAAACGTGTGATATTTCCATGTAAGCCTGAAGAGCCATTTTACGGTATTCATTCCATACGTTGAAATCCATAGCTGTACGGGTTTCACTTTTTACGTGCTTTTCATACCAGTTATTAACTTGCTCACGAGTTTTGAATCGTTGCTTGTCAAACATGTAATTCTGAATTATCCAACGATTTGTACCCTTAACTCTTCCAAGCGTTATTTTCACGCCTTCCGTGATCTCCTTAACCCTAAACTTGTCGAATCTATCAGGGTCTTTGACACGCATTCGCCACACAGTTGTGCCTTTCTCAAGCCCCGGCATCTTTTCACCCAGCGATTTTAGGCAAAAACTCGGAGACAGGAGTTCGCTTCTTGCACTTAGGACATTCATACGCAACAATTACTACGTATGAACCGCCAGCCCATTCGGTAACAGGATTCAAATAGCCACACATGCAGCCTTCTTCGTGAAACTTTCTAGCCATGCTAGTTCGCCAACCACTCAGCAATCGTTAACAAACGCTTCAAAATAGCAGCTTTGACGTTTGCAAGGTGTCGCTTATTGTCAATGAAAAGTACGTATGTTTGGCAATCCTGCGGCATCACTATGCGCATCTTGCTGTTGTAATGATACTTGCTCTTATCCATTTTACCATAAAAAAACCGTCTGACGCGACAGAATAGACAAGTAAAATGTGGTCTACTCATCCGGTTTGAATAGCCACACAAAGTATGACAAGGCATGCGAATCTTCAATTATTTACCCCTCGCTCTGTAACGCCTCAACAACACCTGTCACGGTCTTATCGACTACTTTGCTGCCTTGGCTTCTGGGCTGAGGAGGAGGAAGCATATTCTCCGCTTCTAAAGCCTCATCAGTAGGTTGTTCAGGATAACCTAGTTGCGGTCGAGCTTCACTTCGCAGAATAATGTTTTTCTCCACGAGATCACCGATGAATTTAGCTTTAACATCAAGTGTAGGCTCCCAAATCGGACGCCACTTTATAGTTGGAACTTCAACGCCCTCTCCAAACTTAGCTTCCAAGAGTTGCTTAAACAGTATTGTTTCAAGCGTGTCGCCGATGAGCTCCTGCAGCATCCTTAACCGTGTCACATACTCTTGCATCACAATTTCAGCTGTTGCACGGTTTGTTCCCTCACTTTGTCCGAGAAAGATTTTTGGAACTCCCAGCACAGCTTCCCTCTGTTTGTACAGATAATCCAACCAAAACTGAACATTCACATCCTTCGTAAGGCTGGGAACAACATCAACAGCAACATCACCACGCACAAAAACATCCGTGGCAGGCTGACGATCACGAAAAGCTTCCATAAGTTGCTGAAGCTGCGGATCGCTGAAGGGCATTTCAGGTCTTCCCGCTTTGACTACGAGCATTGGCTTAGTATAAGTATGGATGATGATCGCCATGTCATCTTCAAGCTGATCGATTAACGCCTGAATCTTCAGCAACGGTCTTAGTAGGCTTGTGCCATATGAAAATTCATACCACCAAGACTTAGCGCCCCATCGAAAATGCACAATATCCTGGACTGTGAAGACGACAGGAGGCATGGTCAATAATTGTATGTAACCGAACACATTGCCATAAGCATCACGTCTAACCCGCACGTGCACAGGATCCAGCGGCTTAAGCCACCATTCTTCAGGCGGCATACCCTCTTCACGGCAGATCTCAAACTCTCCATTGCCAAAAACAAGCATATCCGTTCCTATGATACGTAGAGTCTGCAAAATATTATGCTCATCAAGCCAATCTGTCAACCACTCTTTAACAGCTTCATCTCCGCCTTCCAACTCAAAACCGTTGCTAATCGCCAGATTAATCGTAACATTGATACACGCGGAGATATACGGAGTAAACGTAAAAAGATCTTTGTATTTGGGCAAATCCTCAATTGGAACCGCGCCCCAGATACGTTCCCAATATGCCGTATAGGGCGGAGTGACGAAGCCCGCACCGCTGCCCTTAAGCATATATTTGGTAACGTAGCCCCAAAGCATCCCATCAGCTTTCCAGCTGACTGGAATCTCCTCTTCAATCTGCCTTTTGCTCAGTTCTGGCGGAACTTGGCGTTGAGCTTCGAAACCCTCTTTTAAAGTGCTTTTCCATGGCATAGTTTTCACTTTCTAGCTACTTTGTAGCCGCTAAGACAACACCTTTACTTTCAGGTGCCCTCTCGACAACAATGCGGACTTCTTCGAGAACCACGTTTTTTGTAATGTCCACGCCGTTCACGTAGATGTGAAGATCCGTTGAAGCACAATTTATTTTCATGCCCAAGGCTTTCACATCGCCTTTTGAATTAGCCACAAAAATTTCCTCTTCCATTCAGGTCACTTTGATACTACTTTGACCCGAGGGTCAATGCGGAAGCATAACAGCGCCCTTGCCGGGAAGGGGCGCCTGAACACTCGCATAAACCGCCAGAGCCGTACTCCAAAAAACATCATCATGACCGCCTACAGGATGCGCAAACTGAATATGTCCTGTCTTCATTAACTTGTATTTTTCAATGTTCAACTCAGCAGTCATGTCGACATCCTCAAGCCTATTTGCGGGAACATACGGGATTTTCACTTCGCTAGTGCGCATCTTCTCACGAAGGATCGTGGCCATTTCTTCTTTACTCTGAACAGTGAACCCAATGCCCATCACGCCTTGAATACCGCTGCGGACCATATCTTCAACGATGTAGTTGCCAACGCCGGTAATGTCTGCGTATATTGCTCTTACTTCGTGCCAGCGGTCTTGGAGGCTTTTCACGTAGCCGATTACACTAGCGTACTCGGTCTTCAACGGAAAACGGTGAACATGTACAACTCGTAGCGTTGACCCGGACTTTTCAGCTACTAAGACAACACTATAATCCTGTTCCTTACCAAAGTCCACGCCAACGTAAAACTCGCCCTTCGGCTGGTCCTGAAAATCATAGAGCTGCAACTGGCTGTCTATGCAGCTGACAATGAGGCTTTGCGTAAGCCAAGTGTCAACATCTTCGAGAAACTCAGCCATAAACTCCCGCTGGAAACGCTCAAACGGAAGCTGCTGCTTCATTTCGTTTATGAAACTTTGCGTGACTAAGCCTGCTTGTTTAGCATCTTCACAAGTAGTAACAAACTGTTTAAACTCCTCATTCTGGCACATCTTATAGAATACACTGTCCTTACTCCAAGGTGTGCTAGACACTATCAACGCGCCGTCAGTTGTGCTGAGCATTGGGTACAACACATTATAAAAGATAAGCTGGTCATCCTTGAAAAAAGCGGCTTCGTCACATATCACTTGATGTGCTGTGTAGCCTCTCAGCAGCTGCGGACTGTTGGGCAAGGCAACGATTCGGCTTCCATTCTTAAAACGCATTGTTGTCCGCTGCAACCTGTCTATAAGCAGCGACCGATAGCCTGCTGGCATGCTTAATAGAAAATCTTGGATACGGTCGCTCATGATCATGCTCTGCCGGAGCGTAGGCGCCACAATAAGCGTCAAAGTCTTCGGATGCGTAGCAGCGAACCATATTGCTCTTAGAGCTATGCAGGTTGTCTTGCCGACTTGACGAGACCAGCGCACAACGATACGCTTACTCTTCTCTTCCAGCAGTTTGGCCTCATACTCGAAAGGCTTGAAGTTAAAAAGAGTTTCCGCAAACTCAACAACATCATTGGGGATTTGGAGCTGACTTTTAGCGCCCCTTCCTTCTGCATGAGACTTTTCATACAACTGCTCTACTGCTTTTTTCAGCTTCTCTCCGCCGGATCTCGTTAACCATCCGCTCCAGCCGCTTTAAATCAGTTTGAAACTCTTTCTCATCAAACCCCTTACTCAGATTCTGCATAACCTGCGCCGTGTACGTTGCTAACCGTGCCCACTTCTGCCGCTGCTGAGGAGTAACACCATACTCTTTCCCTTCATCATCTCGGAGCCGCTTAACCTTACCCTGCGCAATCGAAAAAGCCAAATTAAATAAAGCATCAAGCTGCCTCAGCAGTTTAGCACGTATCTCCTGACTATCAACACGTGCAACACGACGAATTTTTACTAGGTATAGAGCTACCCTCTCAGATGACCTTACCGAAACCATATCTGAGACACCGCCCCTATACCTACCTTTTTTTCAACGTTGAAAACTTCCTCTTCCACGAGAATCAACAAGCACTTCGCCCTTCTCAACATCAGGCACATCACTGATTTGAATAGCCTTGTTGAGAAAGGCAAGAACATCCACTCGCGAAGCTTTACTAACTGTTTCGCACACTATCTGATCATTGTAGCTTAGCGAATAGATTATCGCTCGAATCTGCCTCAACAATAATTTCTTTTCGCTTCTTTTATGAACCAAAAAACTTCACCGTCATGCCACTCAAAGGCGGCAAAATGAAAACGCGTGTTTCTTCAACTTAGAAGCAGCACTTGTGAGAAAAGAAGATTATTGTAAGTGAATCTGTAATTAGAATACATAATCAGAATAGATAATCTTAATATGTAATACAGTTCATTATTTTTTCTGATGCAATTTGAAGCGTGGCTCAAAAGACGCGGCAGCAGAAATTCTTGAAGAAGTGATCAGATCGCCAAATCTTGCAATGACACGCATCGTTGCAAGAACCAGCGTAAACTACCAATTCCTAAAAGTGATAGCCAAAAACGAATTAGTCCAAATAGAGAATGCAAGTAAAAGACGGAAAAAGCTGATTATAACAGATAAAGGACGCCAATTTCTGCAACATTACCGAATATGCAACACACTATTCCCACAAGAAGCCTAATTGAAGAGATGCTCTAACATGTGGAAAATTCGTCGTCCCAGCGCTTACACATTCTCTTCTCCTCTTTCCTCATCCTCTATTTCTTTTTCCGTTAATTCAGCGGTTTTCGCAGACCAGTTGCGCAGCATGAAATCGCTTAGAGCCCAGTTTCTACCAACTTTATCAGCTACTCGCTCGCCAATCTCATTCTGCATGCGCTTGTTCATGCGTTTAATCCTACGAGTAATATGATGATATTTCAAACCGCAGCCTTTCACACGAGCATAAATCTCTTTCGACGACAAACCTTCAGATCCTGCAGCGTGAAGCACATCCAAGATTGCCTGGTCTCGACTATCACTACAAGCAATGTCAATTAAATATTGAGAATCAACATCCATCAAGTGTCGGAGACCGAGAGTAAGCCCTCTTAACATACGTTTAATCTCTCGAATTTCCTCAGCATTGCGACGTACAAGAATGTTTAGCCACTTATACTTACCATATTTTTGCTCCGGAGTACGTCGCCTTTTAATTTTAACATTACTCGTAGTATTCTCTGTCAAAACTTCAACAAACCCTCCAGAGAGCATGTATTAAATGTAGCGAATGTTGAGATGTTAACCTAGACCAATTAGCTTCACAAATATGCAGTCTTAAGACAACCGCAAAAAACAAACCGTTCAACAAAACAGCCATAAATTAAGCCTCCTCAAACAACATTCAAAACCACATTTAACAGCTAAACATTCCAAAAACGTCACCTCACGTAACTATCCATCTTCGTCTGATCCTTGGGCATCGTAGGCTCTAAAAGTCGCTTTAAAGTATCGTTCAACTGCTCAAACATGCGCTCGTTTCTTTCTGCCCAGTCAGGATACGTCGCAATAATCTCTAAGCTGTCAGGATGCGTAACATCTCCAACCTTAATGATTACGCCATTACTCTTCTGAAAAAGATCAATCGTAAGCTTCGGCAAACGCTCGCCCACACTAAAAACGTAATGAGCACCCTTGAATCGTATGCTTGATAAGACCAGTTCAAGAACCTTAATGTCCGTAATCAAACCCGTAAAGCTGAAACCGTTGCAGATCAGTTGATAAGCCCTACCAAGATTGGCTGGCTTCCGCACGTACAAGTTAACCCTTCCAGTCTCAAACCACTGAAGCCTTCCAAGCCTATCCTTCCACAACAACCACCTATTACGAGCCCTACTACGTATCCAGCCAACCTCAACAGCCCTTACTCGAACATTCGAGTATTCCCTCGGCAAATAACACCAACCACGCCACCCATGCAATGAACACTTTGAACCTCGCTCATTTTTGTGGTGATACTTCCAGCGGCTCCGCAGGTTTGCGACGTACTTCCCATGCTCTCGATATGATAAACTGAGGATTTTGCATAAGGGCTTAGGCGTCAGTAATGGATTTTTGGTGAGCTGCGCAAATACTTGCCGTGTGATGCTTTCACTATCACTACTCTCACAGTTATATCGTAAATCGGAAGAAAAACGCCTGCGGTCCTGAGCCCCAGCCAAAAACAAGTCACCTATTCTTTTGTTGCTGGATTCATTCGAGCTAGAAGGATAGTAAGCGGGCAAAGACGCCGCTTAACAGGCTTGCCTGACTTGTCAGGAGAGTTGACTATGATCGGGTTCTTATTGCACTCATCGATTATGGGACAATGTTTACACCTAGGCATCCCAACTCACCTATTCTTCATTTATCCTCCTTCGCAAAACTAACGCCTTGGGCTAGGCAGAAGTAGTTGCGGTCCGTATGCCGCTTGGCAATTAGCCCATCCTTGACCAAATCATTCAAGGCGTTATTGATTTGCTGCGGAGTTACTGTCCACCGTTCCTCTTCGACAGCCTTCACAACTTCGCCAAGCTGACGCCAGCCATCCAACTTACCCTTTTTAGCAACTGCAAGAATCTTGCCTGGAATAGTGTCGGTATTGATTACGATTGATTTCTCGACTGGGGCTACATCAACAATGCTCGTAGTAGCTTGCAAACCCACAGCAGCTGAGGACCCGGGTTCAAATCCCGGCGGGCCCACTACACCTAAAAACTTTATGAAGGCTTCTTTGAAAGCCTTTAAGGGCTCCAACTGCTTCAGCGTCGCTTCCAAAGCTACCTTCTCATCCTTAAGCTGAACAATTGTTTTTTGATATTCCTCAATATTCCACTGCTTCTTAATCTCATCCACTTTTTTCATGGCTTCGCGGAACGCCTTTTGTCTTTCCTCCTCAATTTTGCTTTCAAACTCTTTGTTTAACTCGTTGAAGATTTCAGTTCGGATATCTGTAAACCGTTTTTCAAGCTGCTCGTATTTTTCTTTCCAAACCAAATCATTCACCTCCATTTTACGCTTAAGAAAATCATCACGAACGCTCTCAGGGCTACGTTTACCGAGAGCAACATCCCTGCCAACCTCTTCAGGAACGCCCACGGGCAAAACGTAAACCTTCTTAACATCATTCCCAATCGCAGCGTAAAAATGTCCCAAGGGCAACGTCTGAATCTCTTCAGCAGCAATCTTCATGCCCAATAGTTGTTTAAGGATCCTTTCGACTTCATGGGCTTCTTTCATTCTGCCCATAAGCCAGTTGTCACATTGCCTTAACGGAGTCTTATCAATTCCCCCAATGTCTTGTGAATCCAAAAACATGTAGTTTCCTAGAGCAGCTCCCTTACGAATGAATTGCTGTGCAACCCATTTCACGGGTGTCATCTTGCCCTGAGGAATTGATTCCCAGGCCTCTGGAATAATAACGATAACATGGTCTAAACTGGCGAAGGCATACTCGATTGCGCTTGCAATCACCAGGTGTTGTGTCTCGAGACGCATGCCACTAAGGTCCATAACGTTAATGCCTTCACTCAACTCCAACTTATCCGTAAACACCCACTTCTCAAGCTCAGGAATCACAATCTCAAGGTAAGCGGCAAGCTTTTCATACACAGCCTTCATAAACTCACGTTTACTGTCTCGAGCAAACTCTAAGGCAGCTTTCTGAATTTCCTTAAGGTCTTTACGTCCCTTACACACTTTCATTATTCCATAACGCATGCCCGGTTCATACTTCACCTTTTCACCGAGAGCAACATTCACCAAGCCTTCAACGAACTGCCAATCCGCCCGGGGCTTATAGTAAGGAGCAACAAGATTGTACCTGGTAAAACCCGCTTCACCACGCTTCGTAATAAAAGCAATAGCCCGGAGCCCGCTGCGGCTAATCAAACCCTCAAGAGTAGTCGTCTTCCCCGATAATTGTGTCATCCCGAATATAGCTAGGTGGTGCAACGGCACAAAGACAGGCTCGCCAGAACCAACCTCATAGCCCAACAGAATCTTATCCGTCAAGCCCTAGCCTCCAACAAGCTGTAAACCGGGCCTAACACAAGCAAGGCTAACGGAACATGCCTAGACGGCTTGGAAGCTTCTAAACGCACAACCTGATTAGCCCTGAAGCCAAGCAAAGCCAAGTCTTTCTGACAGAAACGGCAAACCTTCAAAACCCCGTCTTGACTGCCAAAAGACACAGCATAATCAGCTTCGTGGCCTGTTGCGGGGAAGCAGAGCTTACACTTGGACATTTACACGCAAACCTCCAAAAACTTAACCATCCAAAATAGAATAGAAAAAGAGGGGATTGTGCGGGAGACATCTCCACTGCTAGCTATATTAAAACAATTAGGCAAAGTTTATGCTTAAAAATCGTTGTTTTCCATTTATGTTTAAGGATGGTTGTGACATGAAGTCTGTAAAAAAGAATCTGTTCACAGAAACGATGAAACTACTGACTAAACATGCCTACGAAATCCGCTATGTTCCGCATGAAGTTATAGAAGACTATAATGCAACGTATAATGTCGTCTGCGAAATAAGCACATTACAACTAATGCAGCAAAAGAGTTAGACATTCCGCTGAATGAGATATGGATTTCTGAATTGTGGAAACCTTATGAAAAATACATATTTTTTCATGAGTTAAGAGAGATATATTACAGAGCTAAAGGGATCAGCAGAAACGAAGCCCATGAAAAGGCTATACAAGACGGATTTGTCCTATGGGAAAATGATCCTTTGTTGTGGAAATTGATTAGAGAAATTGAAGAGATGGATCGGAAGACTGCGAAGAGAAGAAAAAGAAGCTAGCACGTTATGATCATGACAACATTTAATAGATATTAAATCACTATAAATTTTGGGTTCTGAAATGGCAGACACAACCTTGACATTGAAATTTAGAGGCTTGGAGGCCGAACTCCTAGAGGAAATGGTCAAACTCGGGCTTTTCAACTCAAAATCTGAAGCAATCAGAGCAGCAATCATGAAATATGCTGTGGACTCCGGATTGTTAAGCAGAGAGGATCTGTGGAAGCGCGTGAAAGCCCACAAGCGGAGAAAAGTAAGTCCTGATGAACTGGAGAAGGACTTGCAAAGCTTTGAGAAGCATTAAAATCAGAGCTTTACTGGACACAAATGTTTTCATATACGCCTATGAAGTTCCTGACTCAAATTCTAATTTCATCATCAAAGCCTTAAATCGTAGCTTGTTTGAGGCAATAATTACTGAATTAACTTTCAAAGTATACCGCTATTTCAGAAAACATTATTCAAAAAGATTAGCAGACGCATTCAGAATTTATCTATTTGCCGTGTGCAAAATAGTATTTTCTCAACAACTTGGAGAACATTTCACAAAATACGCTCGCTTGGTTAATGAAAAAGATTTAGAACAAGTTGTCGCGGTAAGGGAATTTGGCATAAAATATTTGGTGTCATATGATAAGCACTTTGAGTCAATAGAAGAATATAGGACACCAAAGCAATTCGCCGAGTTTTTAGGACTGCAAACGCATCCAGTAAATTATTAATATCGCTTCTTAAGCACAAAACTTTAGTTATTAACAGAATAAACATAAGCAATTGCTTAGGTGATAAAGTGTGGTTGTTGCTGGTAAAATCTTTAGGCTTTCGGAACCGCTTTCCATAGCTGAAATCGCGTCAAGACTTGAAGACTATCACACTGAAGAATCTTATGAAGAAGGCGACTACAAATTTATGCTTGTAACTGAGGTTGTTGGGCTCTTGCCAAAAGAAAACATGCTTAGAGGCGTTTATTCGCATGATTATGTGCTTCACGTCTTTCACAGAGGCAAAGTTGCCCCATTACCCAGAACTGTTGAAGCTCTTTTCAGCTTCGCCCAACGTGAAGGCATCACCTTCTTGGCGGTTGTTGAGAAGAAACGCCTAGCAAATTTCATAGCAAACAAGCTGAGCGAAATCCTCTTCGAAAAAATGGGCGGCATAGTGGAAGCAAGAATACCGCCAGAAACTCTGAGAACATTTCACTCAAAAAACCCTGAAGATACTAAAGTAACATTTTTTGATAATGTTGACATTCCAAACGTGAACAAGCTTTCGCTTTATGGACCTGACTTGATAAGCACTTCGCTTTTCGAAGATTACTGCAAGCACGGTGATTTGTGGTATGTGGTGGCTAGGTCGAAGGAATATGGCTATGTTGTGGGCATAACAAGAGACGCTTCAGTGACAATTTTCAATTTAACAGACAAGGAAAGGTATCTTGAATACGTAACAAAGGAGATTTATCCGCTGACAATTAAGTGAAGGCATGACTTTTTGGAATAGATGTATGCTGACGGCGATCGTTAAACTACTGATGCAATAAAACATTATTCCAAAACTTTTAAAGTCTAGGTGAAATAATTAAATTATGCTCAAAGGAAGTTGTGAGATTGGGATTCTTTAAGAAGTTTTCGGCACTAAAGGCGAAGATAGAGCTGAAACTCGACGAAGTTGCATACAACTATACAGACAAGCTTACCGGACGAATAGTTGTAGACCCTCAAGAAGAAATTTCAGTCAACGAGTTTAGGTTGGAATTCGGCGGCAGCAAAAAAGTGAAGTGGAAGAAGGGCTTCAGCAGTTTAAGCACAAGCTCGTCATTGGAAACAAGAAAAATCCCCATAGGCAGTCCGGTTAAACTGCAAAAGGGACAACACTACGAACAGCCATTCCAAATAGCCATTCCACAATATTCAAGGCCAGATCCCTTCACGGAGCTAGAAGTAAAAGTGAAAGGCGTCGCTACAGTTCAAGGTCGCCCCGACCTAACGCATGAAGTGAAGCCAGTCATTACTTTTCCATACGTAATCGAATGCGACAGAGACTATGGTGGCTGCGGTTTCATAACACAACCATTATCAGAACCCGTCAAGGCCTGCCCTAGGTGTGGCAACAACCTAGAAGAAATCTGGAACCGTCAATACAGTGATGAAGCACGACAAGCTGCGCAAGGACCACGGAAATTCTAGACACGGGTGAATAGTCTATGGCCCGCTATCAAGGACTAGGAGTAGACATTAAAACTCTCTTGGAAAAACTGAAGTCTTCTATGAAAAAACGAGGTTATAAAATAGAGCGTCTGCTAACCGGAGAAACCAGTTTTCTAATAGAGTATAAGAAGCCGGGAATGCTTGGAGCAAAGGAAACCATAAGCGTAAAAGGAGTCCCAGACGACTTTGCGGTTTTAGGAATCAGAGAAGATAACCAAGAAGCATGGTTCATTGTTGAAGACAACATTCTAGCTTCGGCCAAGAATCCTCAAGCTTTCAAAAGTCACACAGAACAAGTACCAATGGCCGCCCCAACACCACCAGTACCAACAGCACCCGCAGCGCCAACGGTCCCTCCTCAAACAGCTCCGC